>Ga0247824_10000193_pt1 | contig 26773 bp, 17 predicted proteins | sample 13C_PalmiticAcid_FD_194412 | JGI IMG/M metagenome (GOLD analysis project Ga0247824, IMG submission 194412) | Soil microbial communities from agricultural site in Penn Yan, New York, United States - 13C_PalmiticAcid_Day48 | ecosystem: Environmental > Terrestrial > Soil > Agricultural land...
GGGAGGAGGAGGAGGAGGACGAGAGGGAGAGGGAGCGGGAGGGGCGGATGAGGAGGGACCGGGAGAGCCGGCCAGCCGCGCGGGGGAGGGAGGCGCTCGCGTGGTGAGGGGCCGAGGATTTGTGCTGGATGGACTGTTGACGCGGGCCGTTGTTGAAAAGTCCAGCAGCACTGGGAAGGGAGCGCTCTGCGTGGATCGGAAGATGGATGTGAAAACGCCGATTGACCCATCTCCGTTGGGGCCGATGGTCTTTCCTTCCCAGGACGAAGAAAAGATGACGAAGCCGATCTCAACTCGGGCGGTTGGGTTGTAAAAGCAGCCGAGGAGCATGGATTGCATTTACACGGAGTTGCGGAGGGGATTTTCAAGCAAAAAAAGAAGGTAGATAGAGTGAAACTGCAAAGTTCTCTAACTCCACGATTCCCGATTCGAGGTCTGTGAACGAGCAAAGAGACCCCAGTCCGTTCTGGCAAGGAAAGTAATCTTCTTATTAACCAAAGCCAGCAACCGCTAAAGTCATCAGGACGAACTCCCCTTAGCCAAACCTCTTCTCCATCTTCTTCAGCATCCCGGTCACACCCCTCTCCAGCCTCCCCGCGTTCTCCTCGAGTTTCCCCTTCGTCTCTTGCTTTGGCTTGTACTTGTTCTCCGGGATGTAAAACTGCTGATGCACCGCGTACTCGTTCCCTCCTGCGGCCGGAGGCGGCACACCCACTCCGGAAGCCGGCGGAGTCGGCGTATGTGTCACGCCCTGCGGCGCGCACTGCACATGGCTGGGGAACGTGCCGACGCCATACGGACTCGCTAGGGCTGGGCTTGCGAGTGGGCTGTGCACAGGCATCGTTGCCGCGCGGGTGATGCCCGGGTGGACAGGGGGTTGTTGAGACAAACCCACAGCTTGCCCGCCAAGGGAACCAAAGCCTTGCGGGGCAAAGCCGGGCGAGGTCACGCTGTGTTGAGGCGGCCCGGGGAACATGGGAGCGCCAGGCGGATGTTGGAGGTTGGGGGGCGGGATGCCGGGGCTCAGCGGGCCAAGGCCACTTGGAACGAGGCCTGGCGAAAAGGGCGTCGCGGCATCGTAGGCAAGGGTCTGGTGCAGAGGGTTTGCGCCGCCATCCTCAGGGGGCGGCGTCTTCTCGCGATGGCGGACCTGCTCGGGCGCGGGGGGCGCAGCCGGGTTGTAAGCGGCTGGAGAGAACTGTTGAGGCGGAGGCGGAGGGGTTACTCCCTCGGGGCCAGCGACGGCAGACACCGGAGGGCCGGGGAAGGTCGGAGCTCCGGCAGCGCCAGCGTGGAGACCGGCTGGAGTGGCTTGGAGGGAGTTGGAGTCGGAGATGGCGGCCTGCTCGAGCTTCTGCACCACCGAGCTCACCTCGGGCTCTGGGCGCGGCGGCGGTCCTGGTTCATCCAGGACCTCGCATTGCGCCGGAGGGAGCACACGCCTGATTCCATTGACAAACTGACCTGCGTCATGGGGAGTCCAGAAGTAGATGTCAAGGGAGTGGAGCTTGTAGTGGTACTTGTTCTGGTTGTGAGGGTCGTAGGTGGGCAGATGCCAATCGTCGTTTCCCTCGACCTCGCCGACGGTAAGTGTCACAAGGCAAGTGTGCTTGTACGAGTAGCGGACGTGGACTCTATCGAGGTCTGGCGCATTGGAATCCCATCAGCTTCAACCCTACACCACCGCTCCCGACAAGAGAAACGTCTGAAAAGCAAGGCGGTGCTTACAGCCGTCAAATGCGTCTTGGTCATCGGTCCCCGGATGGTTTGCGACCTCCAGGCGGGCGCGCCCTTGGTTCGCATCCTCGAAAAGGTAAACGTAAGACCCCTTGTCGAACCGGTGATGAGGCGGGTTGTCGGTCGGCGGTCCGTAGAAGTAGTGGACGTCTCCGTAGCTTCGAACAGAGCGTCAGATTGACCAAGCACTCTTTGAGGTTGGGCGATTGCATGCAGCACTCACAGCGTAGCTACGTGCTCCTCGCCCGGCCTGGCGGCCATCTTGCGCCGGAGCTGGGATGAGCTTGAGAGGGGAAGCTTCAGGAGGGGTGGTGGGTCGCCGCTCTCTCAAGGCGCTGGTACAGATGCGCAGTCGTGGTAGAAGAACGCTTGTCCTTCTGTCCGGATCAACTCCAGCACAGAAAATCAAGCAGAGCGAGGAAACAGGAGACGATAAGGAGAAGAGGAGGGATGCAAATCAGAAAATCGCGACAGCAGATCACAGCTGCAAGTGCAGTGTGACCAGCAGCTCTCTGCTGGGTCGGCCTGCAGGAGCCATCACTTGGCTTTGGGCATTGCCCCGCGCAGTCAATGGCACGTCCGTCATCGAATCAGCTTCCGAAACCTCGTTGATCCCCTGGTCTGGCCGTTTGAGCCGGCACTGCGGGAGGGTGCTGGGTGTGGTGGTGACAAGGAGTGATCCGCTGGGCGCTTAAAGGTGGGATGCCCTCGAGCCAATCGAAGTTCAGACGGCAACAGCGGGTCTGGCGGGGTCATTGAGGCCTGAGCACGGTCCTCTTCAGTTCCCTCGCTGGACCCCTGCAGCATGCCTGCGTGCCTTGGGCCAAAAATTCGGCCATCGAACGGAAGGTGCCGAATTGGCTGCAAAGCCGTGAAGTGGTCCACCCGAAATTTATCACAACCCAGATCTCGACATCGACGACGACGACACCGCGTAGCATCCCCGAGGCCCGGCTGCGCAAACCCATTCTTCCACTCAGTAAGTCGCACCTCGCCATCCTCACCAACACCAACTCACGAACCACCAACCCTAACAACTCCACCCACAGCAACCACCACCAGCCCTCGACGACCATCACCCCTACGACGGGGAGGGCCAACGAAACCACCCGCCCAAACCCTCCCGAGGCCACCGCCCGAGCCCCGAAACAACCACCTCCCACCACTCTCACCCCACCACCGCCAAAATGGGCATCCACACCATCACCAACGCCTGCTCCCACCTCCAAAACGCGACCCGCGCCCGCCTCGGCCTGACCTCCATCCCCAGCACAAAATACAACCTGCGCCTGGCCCTGGCCCTGCACCGCGCGGGCCTCATCTCCTCGGTCACGCGCGGCGGCCCGCGCCCCCCGCCCCCCGAGGCCCTGCTCGCGACCGAAGTCGAGCCCGTGACGACGGACAACGTGGCGACGCGCCGCCTGTGGGTGGGGCTCAAGTACTGGAACAACGCGCCCGTCATGCGCAACCTGGCGCCCGTGTCCAAGCCGAGCCGGCTCGTGACGGCCACGGTGCCCGAGCTGGCGAAAGTCGCGCGGGGGTTCCCCGTGGGCCCGCTCAAGGGGCTGAACCTGGGCGAGACGCTGTTCCTGAGCACGGATCTCGGGGTGCTGGAGGTGCGGGAGGCGCTGGAGAGGAAAGTTGGGGGGCTCGTGCTGTGCCGGGTTTCATGAGAGGGGTTTTTTTTCTAGATGAGGGCTTTGGGGGCTTTGGATGGGGAGGTTGATGTACGGAATGGGGGAGGATGGGCGAGGAGGAACGAATGGGGAGGGAGGAGACGGCAGGGCTGTACGATACAGGCAAGCGAGAAGCTGTCCGTTTGCGGCTTTGGCGATTGTAAGGCAGGTGATGATTGCCGAAACCTAGACAAGGCATATCCGCACTTCGAGCCGGGACTTGGCCGCCTCGGAGGGCCTGTAGATCATAACCAAATGTATCATATTTCACCAGACCCCAGCAGTGTTCTATAAAGCAAAAAGTGCATTCCTGTAACTCACAAAACGCCTGCCTGGTGGCCAGCTGATTCTACCTTACATGCTCCGTCGCCAACTCCCCCGCTTACAAAACCCGTCCTTTTCCCACCAGGTATCATGAAATATGGACCTCCTCCAACAAACGCTATGCGCCCCCTAACGAAGCGGACTCGGAATTAAAAAGGATACTGAATCGCTCAACACAGCCTGCCACTGGCGGCTCCCAAGAATTTTTAATAATGCATCAGCTTACGCAGCCGTCGTCTCCGGTGCGCCCTCCTTTCCCTCCGTCTCTGCGGTCTCAGCGTTGGCAGCGACCTCCTCGCCCACTGTCACAGCAGTATCTGTCTTGCTGTCGTGGGCATCGGCAACAGGCTCATCTGCCACTGCAGGTTCGGACTCGATGACCACTGCGTCGGCAGCTTGAGGGAGCACAGCTTCATCCCCAGCCTCCTCAACAGCCGCGGTCACCTCCTCCACAGTCTCGCTCTGCTCCACAACGGGCGCCACCGCCTGGGCAGAGCTCTTCTCGTCAACTTCGGCGGGAAGACCGACCTCGCCCTCGGCCGCCTTAGCGCTCTCAACCACCTCCTCAGCAGTGCTGGCGTTCTCCACCTCCGCAGTAACCAGGCTGGCAGACGAGCTCTTCGGCTGGGCAGAAGCCAAAGCCGCGCTTGCCGTCTTGGGAAGGACCTTCTTCACCGGCTTGGCCGCCGCCACCTTCTTCGGTGCCGCTACTGTCCGGCGGGGTGGACTGGTGTGCACCTTGTCCGTCGTCTTGGAAGCGGACGACGCCGTGGGGCGCATCATGCGGGCCAGGAAGCCCTGGTCGACTTCCTTCTCCTTCCTGGTCGGCGGATGGTCCTTCGCAGGCTGCTTCGGGGGCGGTCCCAGGCTTGGCCGCGGCCGGTTGATGGTCGAGCTCTGCCTCCTAAGGCCCTTTGTCGGGGCTGCCTTCGACCCACTGCCGGCGGTCGAGGCGCTCGCTCTGCTAGCGGGGCGTCCACGAGACTCGGCAGGAGGGACGCTGCCGCTTCCACGGGAGAGCGACTGGCGCGGCACGCTGACCTTGCCGCCAGACGAGGCGGTATGTGTTGTCAAGCCGGGCGGGAGCTTGACTGGGCGAGTCGGAGATTTGACCTTCGGCTTGACGAAACCGGTGCTCGCCGGGGACGACTGGAGAGGAGGCGGTTTCTTGATTGACGAAGGGCCCGCTGACTTCGAAGGGGCGGTCGTGCGAGGCGTGACCGGCTTCTCGGGAGGTTGAGCCTTCTTCTCAGGCGTTTTCTTGGCGGCAGCGTGGTGGGTTGATGTCGCTGCCGGGCTCCTCGGGCCTTTGTGGGCTGTGGGAGATTTTTCTGCTTTCGCCGTTGTCTTGCTTGCGGATGCGGCCGCGAGAGGCTTTGGTACTGTCTTCGTAGTGCGTACGGTGGGTTTGCTAGCCTCCTTGACGGCAGTCTTTTGTGGCTCCTTTCCGTTTGCAGCCCCATTTGTCGTTTCTACTTGTGGTGGGGAGGCATTGACAGCGGGGGCTGCTTTTTCGGTCCCATTCGCCTCCGGTTTCTTCGGCTCAGGCTTCTTCGGTTCAGGCTTCTTCGCTTCGACCGCAAGATCGGGTGGAGATTCGAGCTTCGGAGACTGTTCTTGCTGGACAGGCGGGGACGCATCTTTGCTTCCAGAATCCGGCCGCGGGGACTCTAATATGGGCTGGGTCTGCAGTGTCGACTTGGCAGGCGATTTGGTCAAGAATTCGAAGGGGTTCGGCCTTTCGTTCCCGGCCGTGGGGGTTGTGACAGCGCTGTCGCCGCTGAGCTTCCGAACAGCCGAGATTGAGTCCTGGCTTCCCTCGCGTTGAAGGCCTATCCTACCCTCCTTCTCAATCGCGACGAAGCTTGTGCGGACCTTGGAAAGGGGCCGGGGGGACTCGGAGCCTGGAAGTCGCGGTTAGCTCCTGGAACGGGGACAAGTGAGCGGTGTGCAGAGCGCGTGAAGCACAGCGCGGTGCCAAACACCAAATGACAAACCGGGAAGGCAACCGCCTTACCCTGTGGAATGCCAGGCGACCTGCCTCTATCCGGGGGACTCGTGTCCCCCTTCTGCTCAAACATGGCGCGAAGGTTCTTAACCGCGCTCATGGTTGCGATGGCGGGGCAAAAACCCAGAGACGTCTAGTGGGTGTGTTTGTTGAAGATGATAAGCTTGCGGAAGTCCTACGACAACCTTGGACGACTGGTGAGGTTGTGAAAGTTGCGCGAGTCTGATCGAGCTTCAGGCCGTGTGTTGGTGTTCGCGCCCCTTTTGGGCGATTTTGCGGGAGGCGCGTTGCAGCTCCCAAGTTTCGCCCAACTAGAGACGACCAATGGAAAGGGGACTTGTGCGGGTTGCACCCCGGCTGGTGGAGCTCCAAACAGCGAGTCGGCTGCGCGACAAAGGACAGATTTGCGACGAGCTGAGGGGAGTGAGGGAGGTACGAGAGGGCGACAGACGCGGTTGCTCGGCGTTCGTGGTGCCACCCTATAAAAATGCGCGGTGTCTCAAATTAGAAGAAACAATTCGGGGATGGGCCAGGCGCAGGGGGGCTGCTGTGGGCTGCTGTTGCGGGGCCCTCCCAGGCGACTCCGATCCGATAGTGCGTGCGATCCCTGAAGCAGGATGCGCCGTCATGCAACAGCGCCTGTGGACAAAGAGAATGGAGATCTGACGGAGGGGAAATGTCCGGCTGGAGAGCCAGAAGACGGCTTGCAGCGTGTTGGCCCGTCAGGAGCAAGCTCCAAGCTCCGTGCCTGCGTTTCAGACCTGGCAAGGAAAGGTGGTCAGGGTCTTGGCAGGCCCGAAGCTCTGAGGAACGGGAAGGTCGGACGACCCACTCTGATCGGGTTGGGCCGGTCCCACACTTGCCCCTGTCAATGACACAACGTCAACACGATGGCGACTTGGCCTGCTCGAATATTGACCCTTTTCCGGCAGCGAAGGAAGTGTCATTAAAATTGCTTGGCCGAGCAGCCAAGTCTAGTTCCTACCCGTACAGAGCCCGGAATACATAAAAAAGCAGTTTCGGATCCATCTGTTATGGCCCCATGAAGTGTTCAACCTTGAACCTCCGAAGCATCCCGCTGGTCACTGTCTTCGGCTCTAAAAGGCATCATGTCGTGTAAATCCTGCGCGGCATTGGGAAGCCAAACCCCGGTTCTGGGATAGCTGCCGAGAAAGAGCATGTGCTCAAGATCGACAGAACCCCCACCATCAAAAGCACCCGCACGCAGACCTCGCATGCCCACCACTGCTAGGGCGGGCTGGCTCTTCTTGCCGGATGGCTGGGTAGACGATGCCAAAGTCGAGCTATCCCAGAAACGAAGGCATGCCCATCACGTTTGGGGAGATGGCGAGTTGGTCGACGTGATTGACCCAAAGCTCCATCAAGGTCGTTTGCCCTTGTTCTTCCTGGATGAGGCTGATGTTCCCCGTTTCCGCATACCCCGCTCTCGGACTCCATGCCCTCCCTTCGTTTTGCGATTCGGAGAGGAGCTCCTCGGTGCTTCCAACTGGGCTGCAGCGCCTTTCGTCTCCCAATCGTAGAAGGCGGCGACGCACTTTGCTCCTTCACGGCGATGGAAAGCATTGGGGTAGCGTCTCTTGTTGCGGAGCCGTTGGGCGAAGGCAGCGTTAGGCAAAAAACGCGGCCAGAACTTGCGATCGGGATGTTCATCATTCCACTCCTCAACCATGTCATCGAAGCATGCGAGGTCGCGCACGCAGATTTCCATGACATGGCTACGCGAGTAGACGGCTGAGTTCTAATCCAGCTCCATGTGCGGCACCGTGTGCGCTTGGCTGAAATCTATAAGCCGACCGGCGCGGTAGTTGTCAGCCCGGACGTCAAAGACAACGATGCCCAGCCGGTTGAGGTCTTGGATGTCTCGCCGCATCCGGGGCAGCATCGCGTACGTGAAAGGCCCACTGCCGTCGTCGGCAATGTATTCCTTAACGATGCCTCTGATGGGACGGCCCTTAGTGGCGGCGCGGCGATCCCAATTGTCGAATCCGAGCCGTGCCAATTCATCCTCATGAGACTGGTCAAGCAGCACGTAACCATAGCAGCGGGCAGCAAGATCCTCGCGGCCCGCCTCTTTTAAACGGCCGTCTGCTCGGCACTCGCAGTGAAATGGGTCGTTCTGGTTGATGACATCTTCGATGCTGACCAGACCATCGTCCAGCAGATTTTGAGCCACTAGGAGGCTAGGGTGCATGAAGCGAAACTAGAGGACAGGTTAACAACACTCAGCAGGAACCTTGCCTTCAGGAGGAAAATAAACCAACTTTATGGCATAATCTGAGCCGTCGATGACCGCCCGAAAGACCTCGGCATGGGCACCACCTCCCAGGTGCTCGAGAAATCTGATGTCGGGTTTCAACTCATCACGGAACGTGAATGGCCCAAGTTTCGGGCCTTTGAACCATGGCAGTGGGCGGCTGGCTGGCCCTGACAATGGTTGGCTTGTTGTCGACATGCATTGGAGGGCAGCGCGGACGTCGGGGAGCTTGCTGCGGCCCAGCAAGTCAAGCCGAGAAGACAACCTGAATTAACGGCACGGGAAAGCATGGCATGTTGAGAACCTCAGGATGCATGGATGTTTGACTCCCAGGTTATTGTGCCTCTTCTGCACGCCTTTCACGCGTCTCCAGAAAGAGGTGCTCAATACTGGCGGTCTTCGAGACCAAGAACGGAAACTTGAAAGTTAATCTGTACACAACACGGATACGTTCTGTTCTGAGGAAAGCACGGGGTTTGCGGGGCCCCATAGTTGCTCGGAAATGTGGGTCCAGAGGTCGATCACCAAATCGGAGCTATCGATCGGCACCTCGTAACCAGCTCCGATCCCGGCCGGCCCAGCACCCAGTCATCGCGGAAGAAGCTCTCGGCTCCCGAAAAAAAAGTTCAATCATCTTAGCTTCACCACGTTGAGGAAAAGCCAATTGAACCGCAACCATGGCAGCCAGGACTCTCAGAATCGGTAAGCAGCTCATACCATCCGAGACACCTCTCCTCCTTTCCAATTGCCCTCTTTATCCCCCGACATTGTCTCTGACTCGACTGCTCCAGGCCTCATCCCCGGTGATGGCATCGGCAAGGAGGTCATCCCCGCCGGCCGCCGCATCCTCGAGGCACTCCCCGCCTCGCTCGGCCTGAAGTTCGAGTTCATCGACCTCAAGGCCGGCTGGGAGACGTTCGAGCAGCAGGGCGTGGCCCTGCCCGACGAGACCGTGTCGATCCTCAAGTCCGACTGCGACGGCGCGCTCTTCGGCGCCGTCAGCTCCCCGACCACGGCCGTCAAGGGCTACTCGTCGCCGATCGTCGCGCTCCGCAAGAAGCTCGACCTGTACGCCAACGTGCGGCCCGTCAAGACGGTCGTGTCGGCGCCCAAGCCCATCGACATGGTCATCGTGCGCGAGAACACCGAGGACCTGTACGTCAAGGAGGAGAAGACGTACGACACCCCTGACGGCAAGGTCGCCGAGGCCATCAAGCGCATCTCGCAGCGCGCCAGCAGCCGCATCGCCACCATCGCCGGCGAGATCGCCCTGCGCCGCCAAAAGATCCGCGCCGCCGGCGGCCCGAGCATCCACAAGGGCCCGCTCGTCACCATCACCCACAAGTCCAACGTGCTGTCCCAGACCGACGGCCTGTTCCGCGTCACCGCCCGCGAGGCGCTCGCCGCCCCGCAGTTCCGGGACGCCGTCGCCGTCGAGGAGCAGATTGTCGACTCGATGGTGTACAAGCTGTTCCGCCAGCCCGAGGCCTACGACGTCATCGTCGCGCCCAACCTGTACGGCGACATCCTGTCGGACGGCGCCGCCGCGCTCGTCGGCTCGCTGGGCCTGGTCCCCAGCGCCAACGTCGGCGAGGGGTTCGCCATCGGCGAGCCGTGCCACGGCAGCGCGCCCGACATCCAGGGCCAGGGCATCGCCAACCCCATCGCCACACTCCGCAGCGCCGCGCTCATGCTCGAGTTCCTCAACGAGGAGGCCGCCGCCGCCAAGATCTACGCCGCTGTCGACGGCAACCTCGAGGACGGCAAGCTGCTCAGCCCGGATCTGGGCGGCACCGCCAAGACGGAGGAGGTTGTGCAGGACATCCTCCGCCGGCTGTAAGTTGGATCTGGTAGCCAGGTGTGGGTAAGAGAAGGGGGGTTGTTGCGACTGTGTGTGGTTATACCCTCTTATTTGTGTACATATGATGTGTTAAAAAGGGATAAATAAAAGAGGGTGATGTTGTCCAGTTCCGAGAAATGTCAGATGAAAACGTGTGTATCCACTCAGTCATGATCTGTTGAGCATCCTACCACGAATCCGTTTTTATCAAGAGAAGGGTTGGTATCTCATTCGATGTTTTAGTCTAACCAATTCCAAAGCAGGCTACATCGTGTATCATACATGTACAGTTTACATCGACCCAGGCTATAATACAAGCCGCCCCTTAGCTCCAGTGACATGACCACCCAGATCTATCCCAGATGTAACCTTTACAATCCACCTCTGGCGTCTGGAGGTCCAAATCCTCCGACGCGGGTGGAGAGAGACTCCGTGGCGCCTCTATGTTCTATCACCATGCCCCTCCTGGCGCCGCTCGTCGCACGCCGGTGGTCGAGGCATTCAAGACTAGTCGAAACAGGCAAGAAACCAAACGAACCGCAAGTTTACTTGGTCCTCTTGGCCTCGAGCTCCTTCTCGTAAGCCGCAACGAGCTCCTTCCTATAGCAGTGCACACACCGGTCAGTCAATCCACTCTCAAACCAGCTTCAAAGATCAAAATCAGAATCACTTACTGCAAATGCGGCGGCGCAGCCGCGTAGTGGCTGAACTCCATGCTGAACTCGCCCTTGCCCTGCGTGGCGGCGCGCAGGTGGGTGCTGAAGCCGAACATGGCGTTCAGGCTGCACTCGGCAATCATGGTGAACTCGTCGGCGCCGACCTCGGTGTCGACGATGGAGCCGCGCTTGTTCATGAGCATGAGGATGTTGCCTTGGAACTCGGCGGGGGCGGTGATGGTGGTCTTCATGAGCGGCTCGAGCACGGCGCCGCCGGCGTCGAGGAAGGCCTTGCGGAAGGCCATCTGCGTGGCCAGGTTGAAGGCGTAGTCGCTGGAATCCGTGACGTGCGTGGCGCCGTCGGTGACGACCATGTGCGCGCCAATGACCTTGTGGCCGAGCAGCGGGCCCTTGACGCAGGCCTCCTCGAAGCCCTTGCCGCAGGCCGCCAGGTACTTGTCGGGGATGTTGCCGCCGACGACCTTGGTCTCGAACTTGTTGCCCTCGGCGTCGTCGGCGTTGGGCTCGATCCAGCCGACCACGCGGGCGTAGTCGCCGGGGCCGCCCGACTGGCGCTTGAGGAGGAAGTCGTAGTCGGCACGCTTGCTGATGGTCTCGCGGTAGGCGACGCGCGGCTTGCCCGTCTCGCAGTCGACCTTGTACTCGCGGCGGAGGCGCTCGACGTAGATGTCGAGATGGAGTTCGCCCATGCCGCTGATGATGGTCTCTTCCGACTCCTCGTCGACGTGCAGGCGGAAGGTGGGATCCTCGCGCATGAAACGGTTCATGGCCTTGCTGAAGGCGTCGGCGTCGCTGCTGCGCTTGGGCTTGATGCTGAGCGACATGACCGAGTCCGGCACGAACATGGAGCTCATGCCGTAGGGCAGGCGGCCGTCGGTGAAGGTGTCGCCCGACGCGCACTCGACACCGAACACGGCGCAAATCTCGCCGGCGCCAATCTCGGAGACATCCTCCATCTCGTTCGAGTGCATGCGCACGATACGGGGAATGCGGACCTTCTTGTCGTTGCGCGAGTTGAACAGGTACTGGCCCTTCTTCAGCGATCCCTGGTAGACGCGGATGTAGGTGAGCTGGCCGTAGGGGTTCTCTTCGAGCTTGAAGGCGAGGCCGACGAAGGGGAGGGAGTTGTAGGGCATGAGCTGCACGGGCTGCTCGCCCTTGGACCGGTCGAGGGCCATGTTGTCGATGTTGGCAGGGTTGGGAAGGTAGTCGCAAACGGCGTCGAGCATGGGCTGGACCGACTTGTCGGCGAGGGCCGTGCCCATCATCACAGGGGTGAACTTGAGCGCGATGGTTGCTCTCCGGATGGCGGCCTTGATCTGCTCGGGCGTGGGGGTCACCTCGTCGAGGAACATCTCGGCCATCTCGTCGTCGACATCAGCCAGCTTCTCAATCAACTCTTGCCTCTTCTGCTCGGCCAGCTCCTTGAGATGCTCCGGCACCTGATTCGAGACCTTGACGTTGATACCCCGGAGACCATCGTTACGGATGGACCGCATGTGGATCAGGTCGACGACACCTTCGAACTCCTTCTCGGAACCGATCGGGATCTGGATGGCGGCGGCCGGAATCTTGAGCTTCGAGTTGATCATCTCGACAGCCTTGAAGGGGTTTGCGCCCATGCGGTCCATCTTGTTGACGAAGCTGATGCGGGGGACGTTGTACCGCTTCATCTGCCTGTCGACGGTGATGGTCTGACTCTGCACGCCGCTGACGGCGCAGAGAACCATGACGGCGCCGTCCAGCACTCTCATGGCGCGCTCGACTTCGATGGTGAAGTCAATATGCCCCGGTGTGTCGATCAAGTTGAAGTGGTACGTCTCCTCCTTGCCGTCCTCGACCTTCTTCCAGTCGGCGAAGGTGGCCGCAGACTGAATGGTGATGCCTCTTTCCCTCTCGAGCTCCATCGAGTCCATCTTGGCGCCGACGCCATCCCGTCCCCTGACCTCGTGGATCGCCTTGACACGGCCGGTGTAGAAGAGAATGCGCTCGGTCACGGTGGTCTTGCCGCTGTCGATGTGTGCCTGTCGAGCTGCTCAGTCTGGTGTCCTTCCACACATGTCCCACGGGCCGAGGCCACATACTGCAATACCAATATTCCGAACCATCGACAACCTCTTGGCCTCCTCGGGGGTCATGCGGGCGGCGGCGGCTTCGGGGGTCATGTTGGCGGCGGCGAGCTCCTTGGCCTGCTTCAACCTGGACAGTCGACGGCGTTAGCTTGCTATGGGCCAATTAAACCAGCCAGGGTTGGGGAAGGCATACGCAGCCTCGGCGGCGCTCGAGGAGCGGGAGACGGAACTCCTGCTAAAGTGGCGGAGGCCACTGAGGCGGAAGCTGTAGCATGGCGTCGACGACGGCGAGGTGACGGCGGCACGACAGGCAAGCCCGGCGAGGCGAGCTCCTTGCCTAGTGCCCACAGCACCGCTGTTGAGCGCAGCCGCAGCCCGTATTACCCGCATCTTAACAAAAGACAGCGGACCGAAGGAAAGACTGGGGATACGAAAGAGCAGTTCCGAGTTGGGGAAACCATCTGAACAATTCGCGTCGACCGATGCTTCTCAGTGCCCTGTCGCGAATTTTTAAAGTGGGGCCCGGCCGGCAAGCCGCTAAATCGCTAACTCGGACATGCCATCCCGGTGCCTGCCGCCGCCCGGGGCACCAAAACCGCCGGGGCCCAGCAGCATCCAAGCAATGCAAGAACCGACACATCCACGCATGGCAATCGCGGTTGTGTAAAATGAAATGACATGCTATGTTCAAATGATGTCCCGATTTGCCCTATATACTGGCCCGACTACATGGTTCCAAAGATGTCCGAAACTATCACTTAAACACTAAGTGCCGGTGAGGCTCCTCCGCCCAATCTCTAAATGGATCCCAAGACCTTTCTTTCAGATGCATCAACGCCGTCTCCCTGACTTGAAGAGCAAAGTAGAAAACAAAGCACTAACGAACGAAAAATAAACGCAACTCAGAGAATGAAAAACACCCCCGAGCCAAGCGCCGTCAGCACCATCGTGACGCCAACCATCATCATCTGCCCCGTGCCAAACGCCGCAGGCATGCCCGCCGCCGCATTCGGTTTGCTCGTCGCGCTTTCCGTGAAGCCCTTGCTCGCCGCATACGCGGGCGACGTGACCGACGGCTTGTTCGTCACCGCGCTCTGGTCGGGCGCGACCGTCGCCGAGGGGATCTGCGCGCTCATGCTGGGGAAGGCGACGACGTTGGAGTCGGTCGAGTTGAAGTCGGTGGCGGCGATGCCGACCTGGTTGTTGACCAGGTCGTAGACCACGTACGCCGACCGCAGGAACGTGTCGCCGAGCAGGTACGGGGCCGAGCTGAAGTTCTGCACGCCAAACTCGCACACCTCCTGCCCCTTGTACCGTCCCGAGGCGAAGATGGGCGGCTGGCCCGAGGTCACGTCCAGGACCAGCTCGTCCATGGTGACGTTGATGCGGGGGCCGTTCGGGCCCGCGAAGCCGAAGGAGAAGTAGCCCCTGCTGTTCTGCATGTTGCAGGGGAGGACGGCCGCGCCAAAGTCGGAGGAGTAGATGGCGCCGACTTCCTTCCAGACCTGCTCCGCGAGGTCGGTCGGCAGATACGACAGGGTGGTGCCAGAGTCCAGGACGACGGGGGTGGGGAAGTGCAGCGACGTGAGCGTGTCCAAACCGCTAGGGCTGACGCCTTCCAGCGATGTCATGGCGACGAGGAAGGCCGTGAAGATGTTCTCGCCGGTGGGGTAGATGTCGATCCTCGTCAGGTCCCCCTTGTACTTTTTCGTGTCGATTCCGCCAAACAAGATGCTGCCCGAGCTGGCGTCTACGAGTCATTAGCCAAGAACCACATCCAGCGCGGAAACGGCCACTACCTACCCAAATCGTTCAGCCATAGGCTATAGGCAACGGTGTTGATCAAACCCTCGTTGACCATGTTGACGGGGAGATTGGGGTATACTGAGGAGAGAGACTTGGTCGTCCCGACGATGGCTTCGTTGACGGCGTAGCCGACGCCGACCAAACCGTACGAGATATCGGTTTGAAGACCCAGGCCCATGGTCATGTTGTTCAGCGTGGCGCCGCCGATCTCGAACACATCGGTGAAGTAGTCGCCCACGGAAGAGCTTCCATCCACGTAGCTGATGTTGAAGTCGCCCTGCCCGACGACTACAAAGGAGCTGGACTGGTCCGGAGTGACTAGCGAGGGTGTCAGTAAAATCCGCCAGTAGCAACAGGAGCGGTTCGAGGTGCGCCATACAGGTTCCGAGGGTGCATCCTTGGCCCGTCTTTTTCGTGCACACTCGAGCATTGGAGTCGGGCACCCAGATGTCGCTGCTCCCCGTGTCCAACTGAAGCGTCAAATTCTGCGCTGGCGTCCCTAACCTGCAGGTAGCGAAATATCCTCCTCTTGCTTGCTCGTTCGTGACGATCTCCTCAAAGGTGGAGGCCCGTTTCCTTAGCCTTCTGAACTCCTGCGGCCGCTGTGATCTCTGGATGTCCCATTGAATGACCCCATTCCCACTCGAGGACGCATGTGCGCCCCCGACGATCAGTGCGCCGATCGCTGCGACGGCGTGGCCCTTCATGGTTTCGTGATTGGCGTTGTGTGCAGGCAGGTCGTCGAGCAATGTGTTTCTGGATATTTAGACCGGCAGATATCGAGGAACCAAGCGCAAGCGATGGACCAGGCACAAAAAGAAGAGGAGCGAGGACACAATTGCCTCACCCCGAAAGAAGTCAACAATGCCCGAACGAGAGACAAAGCTGGAGACGGTCGGGGAGTACGTAAGAAAACTCGAGTCAAAGTGGAAAAGGCCCTCAATGAGAGAGACGAAGGACGGATCCGGGGCGGAAATACTACATGAAGTCGTCACTGACCCGCATGCGTCTTGGCGGGATCGGGGTCTTCAACGGATCGGGGTCTCGAGATCCCTTTAAAGCGCGACACTTGCGCAATACGAAAGCAGAGACCACGCAAGCAGACCTGGAAACCGGTTGAAGGCAAACGCGCGTGAGGTAGCCGACGGGGCTGAGCTTACGCGCTTAATCATCCTATTTGCCTCAGCCTTGGAGGTGATGACTCGCGACAAAGAAGTAGTGAAAACGGATTCTGATCCCCTTGTGACACTCCCGCGACTGCCGGATCTGGGGTGTTCCATGTCGTGCAGAGTCGAGCTGCAGTGATGTCACGCCAAGCATTGGAGGGACGTGCCGTCTTGGCGACGCCGGGGCGCTAAAAGACCCGCCTGGCCCAGTGGTTCTTGGCAATCTGTGGAGAGGACGGGTTCGTTGCTGAAACATCGCCCGACATGAAACCCTTCAGCTTGGCAACTTGAAGCACCACCTCCCACGAGCGGCGATGGAGCATGTGCCGCGGAAAGATGCCGGCGCATAACCCCCGTCAGTTCCTTGTATTCGCCGTCAGGTGCTCTTCAACGTACCGCCCGAGCCTCTCCAAACCCTCAACCAGGACCTCAGTTTCACAAACGTACCCCAGCCGAACAAACCCCTTGAAGTCCTTCCCAAGCCCAAAGCACGGGCTGGCGGGCATGAACAGCACCTTCGTCTTGTCGAGCACATCCATCACAAAACTCGGGTCATCAACCGGCACTCCCTCCTTGTTGAACTGCACCAGTGCTGTGGTCCCCGCCGTTGGCTTCACCCACGAGCACGCCGAGGCATGCTTCTCCATAAAGGCGCTCAGCAAGCCCAGATTGTTCTGGGCAAGCGCCATGTTGCGCTTCAGCAGCGGCCGCATAACCGATTCCGACAGCGCATAGCTGGCGACCTGGTCGTCGAGCTGGGACACGGAGATGGTCGTGTAGTCGCGGGCAGCCGCCACGGCCTCGATGATGCTCTTGTCCCGGGAGGCTATCCACCCTGTCCGGATGCCGGCGAGGGCGAACGCCTTGGACATGGAGCCTGTGGCCACGGCCTTCTCATACCCAAGAGCGAGAACTGATGGCGGCGCTTCCTGTCCGGCGCGCAGGGAGTGGTAGAGAGGGCTGTACACCTCGTCCGAGAGGATGATAATTCCTCTCTGCTTTGCGAAAGCGACGATTTCCTCGAGGACCGATTTTGGGGTGGTGCTCCCCATGGGGTTGTTCGGATTGTTGATGATAATCATCTGCACCCTAAGTCAGCCATGGGGCTCCGTGTCCGGGAAATACGGGGTCCTCCAACCTTCGTGTTGGCCCTCGCCAGCCCTTCAAGCTCGCCGATGTCTGGCACGTAGCCATTCTCCTTTTTCAACCTCCACAGGGATACCTCAGCCCCGAGGCTCTCAGGCACCGAGTACAGCTGTTGATAGGTGGGGTAGACGCAGATGACATGGTCACCGGGGCCAACCAACGTGTAGAGTGTCAGAAAGTTGGCGGCGATGGCGCCCTGCGTGATGATGACATTCTCGGCCGGGAGAGGCTCGGCATCCGATGCCCGGTTGAAGAGGGAGGCAACGCGCTGACGAAGGGTATCGGAGCCGCGGATTGCGCCGTAAGTCATCTTCTTGGAGAGACACAGGGGGCTTGGTGTGTCCTTGTCTTCGGACATCTGCACCAGATCATCCACGGAGACAGAGGCCGCGCATGTCTCGGCGATGTTGAGGGCCCCTGGCGTCGTTTCCAGCCGGTCCATCCATTGCTCGACTTCGAAGGGTTCGATCTTGACCATGGTGGGCGACCTTTGATGTGAAAAATGGCCTTGAATGTCTTGTCCGTCGAGTTTCCGGTCTGTATCTACCACTTGGAGCTCGGGGTATTCACTGGGCTGCTGTGTATTTAACACATGAGGCGGGGTCGGTCAAACTGTTGACACGCCCTGTGAACAACACCTGGTCCACATGTTTCCAGTCCTGGCATGGGCTTCCTGGCTTCGCTCCCCGTATGGTTGAAGATGGCCTGGGCAACACGCCATATTGGGCGTGATGTTAGCGTTCCTAGAACTGCGTATACCGTAAATTTGAGGACTACTCAGAGACGATGAGAAATGTTGCGAGAAATCATTCCCAAGCCAACTTCAGAGAAGCAATCTGATTCAGAGCGAAGAGGGGGTTCCAAGGTTCCTTATCGGTCGCAGGACCTCGGCAGCCTCGCCTGATAACGAGCAGCCACGCTGTCTCACCCCAGATTCGCAAGCATTTGTGGCTGTGCGGCCAGAACCATCCCGTCTTCCCACCCGAGCCACCCAACCAAAACCGCCCGTTTGATCGAAGGGTCCACTCCAATCCAATCCCAAGAGGGGTCCCAGCCACGTTCCATTCGCTGCACCCCTGAACATCCAAGCTGGAGGCACCGTTCCGTGGCTCCACAGCGACATCATCGGGGCAACCCAGCGACTGTCTGTCCGGTCCTCGCAAGGCACCCGCTCTTCCGCCTCCTGTTCTGGCGCTCTTCGGTCTGCTGATCCCACGCCGCTGAGGATCACCAAAGTACACTCATTAGTCGCAATATTCGCGCTTTCACCTCGCCCGCATCGATCCCCAAGCTTGCGGCAAGTGTGGCGTGAGCTTGACGAGTGGAGCGCCGTCGATCGCTGCTTGTGCTCCCAAGACCCGGCCCATCGGCCTCTTCAGCCGCGGGGGGTTGGTCGCAGCCTGCCGGCACAGCGCTCGTCGATCCGCCCAGCTACTCAACAACAACAACAAACTCACCATTTCCATCCATCAGCTGCCACGCGTCGCCGAAGGCCTTCTCACCGGGCCGTAACCGACCTGCGCCGCCACCATGGCGCTCCGCCGACACCGCGCGCTCGCCCTCGTGGCGCTGTCGCTATCGTGCGTCACCACGGCATACAACAACTACTCGTCCGTCGACATGATTCGGGCGCAACTAGCCCTCATGGAAGATCGGCCGAAGGATTGTCCGCCATGGTATGTCGCCGAATCCCCTCCCAATCATGATCCTAACCCGGCATGCTGACGGTGTCTGCCTGCAGCTTCAACTGCAACCTCCCCATCTACTCGTGCGGCCAATTCGCACCCTGTAGCGAATACAGCGGCAAGTGCGACTGCCCTCCGGGTTTCGGTGGCGATAACTGTCTAGAACCTCGTACGCATCCCCGTTCCGACCCCAACATCTCCTGCGCACCATACTCACATCTATGCTCCAGAATGCGGGTCTCTTGCCCGTGGCCCAGACCGCTCAACAAGACAGGGGAAGTCCTGCGAGTGCGACGAAGGATGGACCGGCATCAACTGCAACGTGTGCACGAGCGACCGATCATGCGATGCCCTGACCGAGACGGGAGATGGGGGTGTCTGCTATACCGGGGGCGAGGTCGTGAAGCAGAACTACCAGATGTGCGATGTCACGAACAGGGCGATCCGAGACCTCCTTGGCGCCCAGATCCCCCAAGTCACCTTCACCTGTGACAAGCCGTCAGGGGAGTGCGATTTCCAATGTGAGTCCAGCTCCAAGCCATGCGCACGTTGCATGCTTACAAGTTGCAGTCTGGGTCGATGAGCGAGAGTCGTTCATGTGCCACCTGAACGAATGCCAATCGGGCGCCGAATTCGACACCTCCGGAGGCAAGAACTCGACCAGCTACAAGTGCGACAAGATCAAGTGCGAGTGTATTCCCGACCGCATGCTCTGCGGCGAGAACGGCTCGGTCGACATCAGCGACTTCCTGGTCAACATGATCCGCGGTCCGGCCAAGTTTGAATGCACGCAGCGAGCCGGGGAAGAGAAGAAGTGCGCCTTCCAGGAGCCAGAGATGAACAACCTGATCAGCGACATCTTCGGTGACTCGAGCATCCTCCTGAGTTGCGGCGCTGGAGAGTGCCTGTACCATACCGAGGTCCCCGGATATGCGCCCGACGTGCCCAAGATCAACACGCCACTCATCGCCGGAGTCATCGCTGCATGCTCGCTCTTCTTGGTCGCTGTTATCCTCGGAACGTGGTACTTGTCCCGGAGGCAGTTCAAGTACGGGCCAATCCATCTGGATGACTCGGACGACGAAGCTGTCAAGCTCATGACCGACCACAAGCCGGCCTCGCTCTACTTCCGAAACGTCTGCTACAACCTCAACGGCAAGGAGATCCTTTCGGGCATCCAGGGCATGGCCCACCCCGGCGAGCTCACCGCCATCATGGGAGCCTCTGGAGCAGGAAAGACGACCTTCTTGGATATTCTTGCCCGCAAGAACAAGCGCGGCCAGGTCTCCGGAGAGTTCTACGTTAATGGCGAAAAGGTCAGCGATGCCGACTACAAGAATGCCACTGGCTTTGTCGATCAGGAGGACACTATGCTGCCTACTTTGACAGTCCACGAGACCATCCTCACCAGCGCCCTGCTTCGCCTCCCGAGGGATATGGGGCGTGCGGCAAAGGAACAGAGAGTCCTCGAAGTCGAGAAGCAGCTGGGCATCTACCACATCCGAGACTCTCTGATTGGGTCTGAAGAGGGCAAGGGGCGCGGCATTTCCGGTGGAGAGAAGCGCCGGGTCAGCATCGCCTGCGAGCTGGTTACCAGCCCTTCCATCCTCTTCCTGGACGAACCCACCAGCGGTCTGGACGCGTACAACGCCTACAACGTCATTGAATGCCTGGTCACTCTGGCCAAGACGTACAAGCGCACTGTCATCTTCACGATCCATCAGCCGAGATCCAACATCGTCGCTCTCTTTGACCGCCTGGTTCTGCTGGCCCAGGGCAAGACGGTATATTCCGGCCCGTTGCATCAATGCCAGGACTACTTTGACCACATTGGCTACAACTGCCCTCCCGGTTTCAACATTGCCGACTACCTTGTTGACTTGACCATGCACGCCAGCTCCACCACGTCATTCGACGACGGCGCTCTTGCGGCCGACGCAATGAGCGTTGGTCCCAGCAGCACCAGGGCAGTCAAGTCGGTCGCAAGCATCTCTGGTACAAGTGTCGGCGATGACAGCGTTACCGAAGGGTCCTCGTCCCGCCCGAGAAGCAAGCGCCGCGACTCTGTACGGCTCAGGCAAGAAAGAGAGCTCTACACCCGACGCAAGCACGCTGTGGACACGGCCGCTTCTTCGGACGCTGGTGACGAGATTGGTGCCTATAAGCTCCAGGCGACACCGCACCGCGTGCCGCCGCACAACGCAGACGACGACGACTTGCCGCCTCCCGCCCCCACCGGAACCGACCTCGACATTTTGGTGCACTCTTACATCCAGTCCGACATTGCCGGAAACACCCACGACGAGATCCAGCAGGCCGTGACGGACGCCGTCAACAGCAACGGCCAGAACTCCAACGGCTACACCGTCGACGGCCCCAACATCAACGTTGGCACGATGGGCCGGGGGTACGCCCGCATCGGGTACTGGCGGCAGTTCATCCTCCTCTCCCAGCGCACCTGGCGCAACCTGTACCGCAACCCGATGCTGATGCTCACGCACTACGCCATCGCCATCCTCCTGGCCGTCTTTGCCGGCTACCTCTTCTACGGCCTGAGCATGGACATCGCGGGCTTCCAGAACCGCCTCGGTCTCTTCTTCTTCGTGCTCGCCCTCTTCGGCTTCAGCACCCTGACCACGCTGTCCGTCTTCTCCCAGGAGCGCCTCCTCTTCGTCCGCGAGCGCGCCAACGGCTACTACTCCCCCGTCACCTACTTCGCGGCCAAGGTGCTCTTCGACATCGTCCCCCTGCGCATCATCCCGCCCATCCTGCTCGGCGCCATCGTCTACCCCATGACGGGCCTTGTGGCCGCCGCCGACAAGTTCCTCGTCTTCATGCTCGTGCTCGTGCTCTTCAACCTCGCGGCCGCCGCCATCTGCCTCTTCATTGGCATCGTCTGCAAGGACGGCGGCGTCGCCAACCTGATCGGGAGCCTGGTCATGCTGTTCAGCCTGCTGTTTGCGGGCCTGTTGCTGAACCACAATGCGATCCCCAAGGCCGCGCTGTGGCTGCAGTGGCTGAGCATCTTCCACTACGGGTTCGAGGCGCTTATTGTCAATGAGGTCACGCAGCTGACGTTGGTGGACCACAAGATTGGCATTGACATTACGGTGCCGGGCGCCGCGATCCTGAGCTCGTTTGGGTTTGATAACCAGGCCATGTGGCCGGATATTATTAACCTGGGGGTGTTTGGGGCCGTGTTTATTGTGCTGGCGTACGGGGCGATGCATGTGTTGCTGGTTGAGAGGCGGTGAGGTGGTTGTTCGGGGGAGCGTGAGGTGCTGGGTGTAGATGGGGATTTGGAGTAGAGACTTAGTTCGTGTGTCTTGGGCGAGCTTGTGCATGTTGGTGAGTGTTACTAGACAGTTGTTTTCCTTGCGTCTTTATTTCCTCTGTCGGTCATCCTGTTTGAGGGGCCAGCCGGGGCAGTTGGGGGAGTTGGCGTTTGAAGGCGGTTTGCTTTTCTTGCATTACACAGACCACTTTTCATATCAGCAGCACTCGGATCAGCGTACATAGTTTATGTAGAATAACATTTGCAATGCATATATCCGGAGAGCCTTTGGCCGGCCTCTCGATTCTATTTGTACACACGCCGCCACGCGGTTTGATACACTCGGGTTGTGAAGCCCGCAACAACCCCCAACACGTTTCCCATTCCCCACTCCTCGGGGGCTTGCCCCTTTTACAACTTGCCGCCTGTCAGCTCCTCGGCCACCGACTTTTGCCTCTTGGTCGTCTTGATCTGGGGCGCCTTGTTGGCCTCGGTCAGCTTGGACGACTGGCCGACCAGATCGGCCTGCAGCTCCGACACGGAGATGGGCGCCCGGTGCTGCTCCCAGATGCTCTGCGCGCGGTCCGTGGCGCCGTACTTGTGGTAGTCCTCGGTGAAGATGGTGTTGACGCGGGCCTCGAGCGCGGCCTCGTCGATGATGAAGTTCTGCGCCGCCACGTACAGCTGCGCCAGCGCATCGCGCCGGGCCTCAGCCTTAGCCTCGACCTGCTGCTCGTGGCGCGCGCGGGCCTCCTCGGCGGCCGCGAAGCGGTCCGGGTTGGGGGCGACGGTCGTGCGGAGGGTCGCCTCGCGGATCGTCGAGCGCGTCAGCACGTCGTCGAGGCGCTCCGGGGCCGCGGCCGCGGCCTGGTTGGCCTTGCGGCGGAACTCGGAGCGCGCCTGGCTGCGCTGCACGCGCTGCGTCTTACGCACGTACAGGCCCTGGATGCCCGAGGTGAAGGCGTCGCGGCGGGCGGCGGCCATGAGCCGCTGGCGGGCTTCCTCCTCGGACCGGGGCTCCCTGCCGGCGAGCTCGGCCTGGGAGACGGGGGTCGCGGCCGAGATGTATCCCGGCTTGACCTTGCGGTTGCCCTCCCGCCTGGGGAACATGTCGCGCGGCACCGGGAGGTGGCCCTTGATCGGGGGCAGCTTAGGCTCGGCCGACTGCGGGGGCTCGGGGACGTTGATGAATTTGGGCGACTCGGGGGGGATGGCGAAGCCTTGCGAGGCAAAGGGGGTGGTGCTGAATGCCCGCCATGGCGCTGGGGAGCATGTGGCTGTCTTTGCTGCTGTCGTCGTCGAGACTCGGCACGAGGAGAGGGCGGCCTGGAGACCGCATATTGACGGCCGGGCGAGTGGAGGTGCCATTGTCGGGGGTCGTGGAATGTGCAATTCTGCGCAGCGACAGAATTGGCGTTCCGGACTGGGATGGTGGGAGTCGAGGCCGAGATGCAGGGTCGGGAGCGGGAGACGTGATGGAGAGTTGGAATTTGTGAAGCTCGGCGTTGGGATGAACGGCGCTAGTCTGGTTCCGGAATGGCGCAGTTGACCCTGGAGGATTGTGCCGTCGCTCACCGCTAAATTTTCTCACGAAGAGACTTCCGAGCTCCACCCCGCCAAAAACTTACTTCATTTGGCTTCTTCGCTCTCTGTCGCAGTCCTTCTCAACTTTTTCTCCTCGTCTTCCACAACCCGCTTCCCCCGTGGAAGACCGCTGCGATATCTGAATCGCACGCGGGGACCTTTCTTTCTTTTCAATTTTACTGTTCCCGAGTTGATTGGCATACGACAATCGCCAAGATGGGTACCGGTACGTTGCCTCATCCTCTACTTGCTTTGTAGTCCCCGGTCCAAGACTCATGGCAGCTGACGATCAACAGGAAAGAAGGAGCGATCCCGCATTGAGCGGCAGGGGAAGGTGACGGGCGACCCCAAGGTCAAGGGCGAGAACTTCTACCGCTCGGCCAAGAAGATCAAGACCTTGAACATGTACAAGGATGGCAAGGCCATTCGGAACAGCGAGGGCAAGATCGTCAAGGCCGCCTCCTACCAGAGCAGGGATGTGCCCAAGGCCGTCGTCGAGCCGAATCGGAGGTGGTTCACCAACACCAGAGTCATCTCCCAGGACACCCTCACCTCGTTCCGGGACGCGATGGCCGAGAAGGAGAAGGACCCGTACTCGGTCCTCCTGAAGAGCAACAAGCTTCCCATGAGCCTGATCCGCGACGGCCCCAGCCTTCAGGACGGCCTCAAGAAGCACCAGGCCAAGATGACGATCGAGAGCGAGCCTTTCTCCGAGACCTTCGGGCCCAAGGCGCAGAGGAAACGGCCGAAGCTCAGCTTCAACACCGTCGATGAGCTTGCGGGCCACACCGAGCAGAGCTTCGACACATACCAGGCCCGGCTGGAGGAGATCAAACTGCTCAGTGGCACTGCAGGCACAGCGGCCACGGATGCCGATGCCTTGGTGGAGGAAGACTTCAGTGTCGCAACTGCCAAGGAGGCTATCTTCAGCAAGGGCCAATCCAAGCGCATCTGGAACGAGCTTTGTGAGTTTCAACCTATACTACCTCCAAGCAACCGCTGCTAACCGTCCTTTAGACAAGGTGATTGATTCATCAGATGTGATTCTCCATGTAATAGACGCCCGGGACCCGCTGGGTACGAGATGGTATGTGGACAGACATCGTTCCTCGAAGGCCATCATGTGCTAATCTACTTGACAGTCGTCATGTTGAGAAGTATCTCGCTGCCGAGGCCCCACACAAGCATCTTGTCTTCGTGCTCAACAAGATCGACCTGGTCCCCTCTAGCACAGCTGTAAGTCTAGCCCGCATCGAATTTGCTCTCCACCTCAATTCTCGCCCTTTCACCCTTGTCAGACTTCCGTCTGGCCCCAGGGCTTTAGTCAGGATCCTTCCGCATTGTCATTTGTCATGCTCCATGGGAGATTTCCGTTACGATCCTGGGAGAGCGATCTCCACTTCCAACGTCCCCGATTTGGTCTTCAGATTGGGGATTGGTAGGCGCCGTTTTGGGGTTCTACCGCCGGATACCGGATGTGTTTCATACGAGTTGAAGGCCGCCACTGTCCGCCTTGGACAGCACATGGCTGTCTTCTTAGTGATGATTCACACATTCCAAATATCGCATATCACCTCTTGTCGTCTTTGCTCCGACGGACGCTGACAGATGTAGGCTGCGTGGATTCGAGTGCTGCAAAAAGACCGCCCAACCTGTGCGATGAGATCCAGTCTCAAGAACCCCTTTGGACGCGGTTCCTTGATCGATCTCCTCCGCCAGTTCAGCATCCTCCACAAGGATCGGAAACAGATCAGTGTCGGCTTGATCGGCTACCCGAATGTCGGCAAGTCGAGCATCATCAATGCCCTCCGTGGCAAGGCTGTTACCAAGGTTGCACCCATTCCTGGTGAAACCAAGGTCTGGCAGTATGTCACACTGATGAAGAGGATCTATCTGATCGACTGCCCCGGTATTGTGCCACCAAACCACCACGATACACCGCAGGATCTTCTGCTCCGCGGTGTCGTCCGTGTCGAAAATGTCGAACACCCGGAGCAGTACATCCCTGCCGTGCTGAAGAAGGTCAAGACACACCACATGGAGAGGACGTATGAACTCAAGGGTTGGAAAAATCACATTGAGTTCCTCGAACTCCTGGCCCGGAAGGCTGGTAGGCTTCTGAAAGGTGGCGAGCCCGATGTGGACGGAGTTGCCAAGATGGTTCTCAATGACTTCATGCGAGGCAAGATCCCATGGTTTACGCCGGCTCCGGCGTTCGAGGGAGGCGACGACGCCGTCATGGAAGGCAGGCAAGGGCGCTACGGCGAGATGCCGCTCAAGCGGAAACGCGATGAGAATGAGAGTGTCGCCGACGCCTCGATGGCTGGCTCAACCATAGCAGCCGAGGAAGAAGCAGAGTCTGAGGAAGACGAGAACTTCTCAGGTTTCTCGAGCGATAGCGACTCTGAGCAAGGAGATGAGCCTGAAACAGCGGCTCAAGAGGAAGGTGCCGAAGATATGATACCCCTGGACGACTCAAGTGATGAAGAGGAAGACGAAGGCTCGGATGTCGAGGATGGCTCAGAGGATGGCGGTGAAGAGGAGGCAGACGACTCTGATGTCGACATCGAGGGCGCCAGCGACGTCCTCCCGTCAGAAGACGAGTCAGAACCACCCGTTCAGAAGAAGCGGAGGAAGGCGAGGTAGTCTGTCCGCTGATGGCTGAGAAATGAATATACGAGTAATTGAGTGCAACCTCAGAAGCCCCTTGAGATCCTGTGCCGTGATCTGGCTGATCGAGTGATCCTCTTTGGGTGGTGACTTTTCTCCTTGCGCCTCCTAGATCGGAACCACCGGCTCGCAAACACTGCTTGACAGATCACTACAGTTACACTGCTTGCTGCAAACTCGAGTCACGGATTGTAGCTTATCGTCGGCCGCCCTGCAGCCTCCCTTGACTTCGAGTAGGAGCCGCCAACGGGTGGCACCTTCGGTCTGCAAGGTCGGCTGCTCAGCCGGCTTATTGTTCATGCACAAACAAGGCCCACGGCCGAGAAAGACACTAGGCTTCTGATGCCAACTTCACGACAACGACATCGGAGCTCCCAACCTCAAGCTGATTGCTGGCCAAGACAGACATCGACGGCCCGAGGACTCACACCTCGCTAGCTATAAGGGCTCCAGGTATCCCTCCATCAAACACCAGTCAGCCACCCTCTCTGCCACGTCCACCGAGAACTTCTCAGAATGGCCTCACCCCTCACCACACTCTGCCACTGGCTCCTCCTAGCCTGGATGGCTGCCTTGCCCGTCCACGCCCACGCCCGAGGCCAGCCTCAAACCTGCACCTTCCACCTCGGCGCAGACAACTCCACCCTCGGCCAGGTCGAGGGCGGCCAGGTCTTCGGCATCCAGAACACCAACACCTCGGGCGACCAGGAGGGCACCCTCTTCCGCTTGCAAGGCAGCGCGCTGTACGACTCGCTCTCAAGGGGGTGTTGGTGGGCGAGTATGGCCTTCTCCTTGTCATCCCTCGATGCCTCTTCACACGCTGTCTCCTCCAC
>Ga0247824_10000194_pt1 | contig 26736 bp, 19 predicted proteins | sample 13C_PalmiticAcid_FD_194412 | JGI IMG/M metagenome (GOLD analysis project Ga0247824, IMG submission 194412) | Soil microbial communities from agricultural site in Penn Yan, New York, United States - 13C_PalmiticAcid_Day48 | ecosystem: Environmental > Terrestrial > Soil > Agricultural land...
TCCCTTCCCTTCCCCTCTCCCTGCCCTCGACTTCGTTGGTGCTGCGCATCTTTCACGGTGCTTGGTTGCTGACCATCACCGCCTCGCCCCCGGTGGCAAATGCAGGCTCCATATTCCATTCCTTAGTACTACTCTTCGCCGACTACTCTTCTCGACTGTCGTTTAGATGGGCCTCTTTCGCCGGTTCAGCAGGTTCTGATTCCGAAAAACACGCGCGCGCATTGGTTCTCCATCGCCTTTTAATTGCTGGATTGCTGAAAGGGTTTCGGGCATCGAATGCCCACTGGAGGGCTTTGAGACGATCAACCAAGAACAAGAGACCAAAATCTCACGGGAGGTTTTGGGAGGGACTCGTGGACTGGGCGCAATCTGGGAGATCTCGACGACAACGAGGACGCCCAACATGGCGGGCTACGGAGGGTACGACGGGTACGGCGGCTACCCCAGCAGCGCGGGATCAGCCAAGCAGTCGGAACGATCAAGATGGACGCCGCTCACACGCATGTTGCTGTCGGGCGAGATGACACAGGAAAAGCAGAAGGAATTGACGCCTCGGGAAAAGTTTGACCGGTGGATGGTTAACGAAGGCTACCGTCGAATGTAGGTCTTGTTCTGCCCCGCGGCCCCCGGCGCCAAACTGACAGCCTCGCAGTTTTGTCTTCGTCTTTATGTTCCTCCACGCCGTCGTATTCGCCTTCAGCTTTGTTCACTTCACTCTGAAGGACAATCTACAGATTGCTCGGGATACGTTCGGGCCGACCTTCATGATTGCCCGATCCGCAGCGCTCGTTCTCCACGTCGATGTCGCCTTGATCCTCTTCCCCGTCTGCCGGACGCTCATCTCGCTGGCGAGGCAGACACCGCTCAACGGCATCATCCAGTTCGACAAGAACATCACGTTCCACATCACGACCGCATGGTCCATTTTCTTCTTCTCGTGGGTCCACACGATCGCCCACTGGAACAACTTTGCCCAAATCGCGGCGAAGAACAACCTGGGATTCTACGGGTTCCTGCTGGCCAACTTGGTGTCCGGGCCGGGCTGGACGGGATACGTCATGCTCATTGCCCTGACGGGCATGGTCATCACCTCAGTCGAGAAGACGCGCCGCGCCAACTACGAACGCTTCTGGTACACGCACCACATGTTCATCATTTTTTTCTTCTTCTGGTCCATCCACGGCGCCTTCTGCATGATCCAGCCCGACTTTGCGCCCTTCTGCACCTCGATCGGCACCTCGGCCATTGGCGTCTTCTGGCAGTACTGGATGTATGGCGGATTCGCCTACCTCGCCGAGCGCATTGCCCGCGAGCTCCGTGGGAGACACAAGACGTACATCTCCAAGGTTATCCAGCACCCGAGCAACGTGTGCGAGATTCAGATCAAGAAGGAGCACACCAAGACGCGAGCCGGGCAGTACATCTTCTTCTGCTGCCCTGCGGTGTCACTGTGGCAGTACCACCCGTTTACCCTGACCAGCGCGCCGGAGGAGGACTACATCTCGATCCACATGCGCGTCGTGGGCGACTTCACTCGGGCTGTCGCCGAGACGCTTGGTTGCGAGTTCGATAAGAAGAAAGGGGAGTCGTCCAAGGTCGTGGGCGTCAACCAGGACAACGACGAAGTGGACCCGGCGCTGCGACGGGTGCTCCCGCGTGTCTACATTGACGGACCGTTTGGGTCGGCATCGGAGGACGTGTTCAAGTACGAGGTCTCGATTCTGTGTGGTGCGGGTATCGGCGTGACGCCGTTCGCCTCGATCCTCAAGTCGATCTGGTACCGGATGAACTACCCGCAAAAGAAGACGCGGCTGAGCAAGGTCTACTTCTTTTGGATCTGCAGAGACTTTGGCTCCTTTGAGTGGTTCCGCTCCTTGCTTCTCGCCATCGAGGCGCAGGATGTGGACAACCGCATCGAGATCCACACCTACCTGACGGCCAAGATCAAGGTCGACGACGCAACAAACATCATGATCAACGACGCCAATGCCGACAAGGACACGATTACCGGCCTCCGGTCGCCGACCAACTTTGGCCGTCCCAATTGGGATATGATCTTTAGGGGCATCAGAAAGCTCCACACGCCCTCCGAGGCTGGTGTGTTTTTCTGCGGGCCCAAGGGCTTGGGCAGCACATTACATATTTTCTGCAACAAGTACAGCGAGCCTGGGTAAGTTGAGGTCCCTCACCGATGGGTTTGCAGTCAAGGCGCTAACCAGATGATTCAGGTTCAACTTTGTCTGGGGCAAGGAGAACTTTTAATCGACATCGGGCTCCCCTTGTTTTATTTGGTCCTAGTCAAGCAGCACGAAAAACACGGCAAACACGGGCCAGGATTCTTGTTCATCATTTCTGATCAGGGCGCGGGACGCCAACAGCAGAGCCCACATGCGTGCCCTGTTTTTGGATTTGAGGACGACTCTCGCCGTTTGGGCTAGAACAGCAAAAGCATGGGGCTTTCGGCGACTGTTTTGGTGTCAAGATCCCCCTTTTAACCGTTGGCTTCTCAACGCTGGGTGCCACTCCATGGCACGAGCCAGGGCGAATGTTTAGGGGAAAACACGTAGAGGAACAGGAGAAGGGGATGGACCGGCACCAACAACCACCGCCCCTTCAAACTACCCACTCCCGGTTCATATTTCTGAGCCATGTATGGATTCCCCAGTCGCCGGTACCCTACCCAGTTTCGGCATGCATGTTCGGATCACGGCTTAATAGATAGTGAATGATGGCTCTAGTAGAGAGAGGCACGCATCAGCGTTTCTTTTTGGTACATATCTGATTTAAATACCAACATTGTATTTACCTGACATACTTTTGCAAAATGACATCTTGACATTCTTTGAGTGCAAACTCGTGGAGCGCCTGGACCTGCAATGCCAGAACTCCCAGTCCCCAGCGGCGTTGCAGTGTGCCTGAGCTCCCTCGCGAAAACCGACCAGGGGTTTAATTGCCCCACTTTATTTCGCGGAAAGGCGCGTTTGCCTGCAGCTGCAGCTCGCGTCGAATCCCAGAACCACCTCTTCCGTGACATCACGAACCACGCTGGTTACCAGTTTCCCGCCAACCTTTCTCACACATAACACATCGGCCAACGACCTCCTTCCAGTGACTTCCAAGCAGGGCTGGCCAGCGATATTGCCACACAGCAAAGATGGGTATTAAAAACCTCTTCTCCATCATCAAGGAGGAGGCTCCCGATGCGATCAAGGAGGGCGAGATCAAGAATCAATTCGGCCGCAAGGTCGCAATCGTACGTTGCCGTGCGCGAAGCTTTCCGATCCGAGTTAACAGGTTCTAGGATGCGTACGGACTCGACCAGACGACACCAGACGGATTGACCCTGCTAACTGGCCAATAGTTCCATGAGTATCTACAGCTTCCTCATCGCCGTGCGATCCGACGGCCAACAGCTGATGAACGAGAGCGGCGAGACGACGTCGCATCTCATGGGCATGTTTTACCGCACGCTTCGCATGGTCGACAACGGAATCAAGCCGCTCTACGTCTTCGACGGTGCCCCGCCGAAACTCAAGTCGGGCGAATTGGCAAAACGGTTTCAGAGGAAGCAAGAGGCAAATGAAGGACTTGAGGAGGCAAAGGAGACGGGAACGGCCGAGGACGTGGAAAAGTTCTCGCGCAGAACGGTGCGCGTCACAAGAGAGCACAATGCCGAGTGCCAGCGGCTGCTCAAGCTCATGGGCATTCCCTACATCGTCGCGCCCACCGAGGCCGAGGCGCAGTGCGCCGTGCTGGCCCGCGCAGGCAAGGTCTACGCTGCGGCTAGCGAGGACATGGACACCCTCTGCTTCAACACCCCGATCCTCCTGCGCCATCTTACCTTTAGCGAGCAGCGCAAGGAGCCGATCCAGGAGATTCATGTGGACAAGGTCCTGGAAGGTCTGAACATGGAGAGGAAACAGGTACGTGTCCCCCAACAACCCTGTCCAGCCAACCTCTGTAGTTTTGCTGACCGTTCTCCCTCCCTCTCTTAGTTCGTTGACCTCTGCATCCTGCTCGGTTGCGACTACCTCGACCCGATCCCCAAGGTCGGCCCCTCGACTGCGCTGAAGCTGATCCGTGAGCACGGCACCCTCGAGAAGGTGGTCGAGTTCATGAAGGAGGACCCCAAGGGCCGGTACACGGTCCCCGACGACTGGCCGTTCGAGGACGCGCGCGACCTCTTCTTCTCGCCCGACGTGCGGCAGGCCGACGACCCGCTATGCGACTTCAAGTGGGACAAGCCCGACATCGAGGGGCTGGTGCAGTTCCTAGTGCAGGAGAAGGCCTTCTCGGAGGACCGTGTGCGGGCGGGCGGCGCGCGCCTCGAGAAGAACCTTAAGAGCTCGCAGCAGTCGCGCATCGAGGGCTTCTTCAAGGTGGTGCCCAAGTCGGACGCGGAGAAGGCGGCGCACAAGCGCAAGCTCGAGGAGCAGAACGAGGCCAAGAAGAAGAAGCTCAAGGAGGAGAAGAAGGAGAAGGCAAAGGCCAAGGGCAAGCCGCGCGGTACGGCTTGAGGCGCTTGCAATTGACGCTGTGATTGTGGTGGGCTTTTTATCCATGCGATCTGATTTGGGGTCGCATCTTGCTTCTATTTTGCTCGGTACAGACAGGAGGGTGAGGGTTGGCTCGGCGTTGGTGGTGTTCCGGTGGTTCGGTCAGGCATCACGGATGAGGGATCGCTGCCCCAAGCTTTGCAGTACAATGATTTTACAAGTTACAACTGACCCCTTTGCGGATTGCGTGAATTCTTGGTGTTGCCTCTCGGCGCCAGCGTGTCCCACCGACCGTTCCATCATGGCGCTGGCACAATCAGACATCCCACCTGCCCCGCTGTGGGATATTGGACCCTCCAACGCGAGTCGCGTGCGTGCCCACACAGTCGCAGGACGGAGTGACATGGGTGCAGTTGCCTCGGCTCGTCAGGCCTGGTAATCCGGCTCAAAGCCATTGGCTCAGGCATGCCATGACATCAGCCGAGGGTCCGTTGCAAGCGCAGCGGCAGCGGTCGCGACCAGCCGATGCCTGGGCTCTGTCACATGCACTCTTGAGTGCCCCTCCCTCTCCAGACTCTCAGATCTGCAGGAGATGGCTGCATCAAGGGCTTGCAGCGTACCTTATTGTGTCATCTTGAGTCCTGCGATGCAATGCAAAAAGAGAAAAAACAAAGATGATGAGTAAACAGAGGACAGACAAAGAAGGACCCACAGCAGCTTTCTCGGTTCACCATCTCCCCCACAGAAACCCCCCAAATCCGAGGCCCAGGCACAACTGGCCCGTGTGGGTTGTGGGCGGCGCTGTGTCCGGGAAAGGCAATCACAGACAAGGACTTGTTGGGTCGACCGGCTCTCTCCCACGTCTACCCCGTATTTGGCGGGCCCTCAGGACGGGCTTGATTGCCATGTGCAGCCAGTAATTACCACGGATTGGCTACGGGGCCCAAATGGGGGGTGCATGTGCCCCAGATTCGACGGTTTCCAGATTGCCAGCGAAGGAAAAAAAAATGGCAGTGACGCTGTTCCGAGTCGCATGTGATTGCGTAGGATCCGGCTGCCGTGGGTTCGCTTCAAGGCTGGTCCTTGGATGAAAGCGGCCCTTTATTGGGAACGGTCCCTCCTCCCCAACTTGCTTGCAACATACTCCAGCTTCTTCTTCCCCATTTCATCCCTCGATTGATTCCCCCGCGTCTCCCGCATCCTTTCCAGCTCGAGTCCAGGGAACCAGCTTCATATTCACAACCCGCCGCCATGTCCAAGACATTCACCCAGAGCGACGTTGCGTCGCACAACAAGTCCGATTCCCTGTGGATCGTGGTCGATGGCGACGTCTATGACCTCACCAAGTTCCAGGACGACCATCCCGGTATGTAGCTGTCCAACGAGCAGCCCCAATTCCAGCCATGGAGTCATTAACGAGATGTGGACACGCAGGCGGCAAGAAGATCCTCCAAAGGGTTGCCGGGAAGGATGCGTCCAAGCAGTTCTGGAAGTACCACAACGAGGGCATCCTCAAGAAGTACCAGAAGCAGCTCCAGATTGGCTCGCTAGACACCAAGCCCAAGCCGGCCGCTGCTCCCGCGCCCGCCCCTAAGAAGGAGGCCCCCAAGCCCAAGCCTGCTGCTGCTGCTGCCGCCGCCGCCCCCACAGAGGAAGCCGAGGCCCTCGAGCCTTTCGGCGAGCAGATTCCTTTCTCCGACCCCAGCTGGTACCAGGGCGTAAGTCGCACACAGTCTCGAGCCATGGACCGATCAATGACGGGGGCTAACCACGTTGCGCCTGCAGCACCACTCCCCATACTTCAACGAGACACATGCTGCGCTCCGGGCTGAGGTCCGCGAGTGGATCGAGACCGAGATCGAGCCCCATGTCACCGAGTGGGATGAGAAGAAGGAGGTGCCCGCTTCGGTCTACAAGGAGATGGGCCGCCGCGGATACCTGGCTGGGTTGCTCGGCACCCACTATCAGAAGGACTTCGTCGAGAACCCCATCAAGTCTGTGCCTCACGACAAGTGGGATCTCTTCCATGAGATGCTGCTCACGGACGAGCTCAGCCGCGTCGGCTCGGGCGGTTTCGTGTGGAACGTCATCGGCGGCTTCGGCATCGGCTGCCCGCCGCTGGTCAAGTTCGGCAAGAAGTCGCTGGTCGACCGCATCCTCCCCGGGATTCTCAACGGCGACAAGCGCATCTGCCTGGCCATCACGGAGCCCGACGCCGGCAGCGACGTCGCCAACCTGACGTGCGAAGCCAAGCTGAGCGAGGACGGCAAGCACTACATTGTCAACGGCGAGAAGAAGTGGATCACCAACGGCATCTGGGCCGACTACTTCACCGTGGCCGTGCGCACCGGCGGCCCCGGTATGAACGGCGTGTCGCTGCTGCTGATCGAGCGCGACTTTGGCGGCGTCTCGACGCGCCGCATGGACTGCCAGGGCGTGTGGTCGAGCGGCACCACCTACATCACGTTTGAGGACGTCAAGGTGCCCGTGGAGAACCTGATTGGCAAGGAGAACCAGGGGTTCCGCGTCATCATGACCAACTTCAACCACGAGCGCATCGGCATCATCATCCAGTGCTTGCGTTTCTCGCGCGTGTGCTACGAGGAGTCGGTCAAGTACGCCAACAAGCGCCGTACCTTTGGCAAGAAGCTCATCGAGCACCCCGTCATCCGCCTCAAGCTGGCCCACATGGCCCGCCAGATCGAGGCCAGCTACAACTGGCTGGAGAACGTCATCTACCAGTGCGAGAAGATGGGCGAGACCGAGGCCATGCTGCGCCTCGGCGGGCCCATCGCCTCGCTCAAGGCCCAGGCCACCGTCACGTTCGAGTTCTGCGCCCGCGAGGCCTCGCAAATCTTTGGCGGCCTCTCGTACTCGCGCGGCGGCCAGGGCGGCAAGGTCGAGCGCCTGTACCGCGACGTCCGCGCGTACGCCATCCCCGGCGGTAGCGAGGAGATCATGCTCGACCTGAGCATCAGGCAGAGCATGAGGGTGGCCAAGATGCTGGGTATGAAGCTGTAAACGGGAACGATCATGTCATGCCGGGGAAGGGAAAAGAGCGGGCTGGAGGCGGTTGGGTAAACTTTACTTGTACAAAACACTGTTTCTTACTCGGTCGGCTTTTTTTTTGTGTTAGGAACTTTTTGGTTTCATTCCTGGGCTGGGCCATTATCGGGGCTGCCTCAAGTCTCTCTTATCTTTGGCTATAAGGGGGTAGGAATAGTGCAAGAATAGCATCGCCGATAGACTGGACGGCGCAGAGGAGGATTATAGATACCTTATCCATCAGTTGCTTCTTGCTTTGCTGGCCCAGGGTACAACCAGAACATGTGAGAGCCCACTTCACATGTGTGACAGGGGCGAGTAAATTCCATGTGGGTAATTAGGTGCTTTTCACTGTTTGTTATGGGTTCTATTGGCAACATGCGCCAGCGATGTGCTCTGTGTGTCTCTGTCCGATGAACCCACCTTTCACGTGGCAGTTGTCACCATGCCCAACACTGTCGGGTGAGTTTTTGATGGTAAAAGGGCACTGTGCTGTAAGCCAGTTAGTTGCTTGCTGATCAAAATGTCAAGAGATGCGCGCATAGCAAGTGCCAGACAGGCTTGGTGTCAGAAAAAGAACAATGTAGGTGTGGTTTATAATCATAATGTGATTCATAAACAGCCTCTTGCGAGAAATTCATCATGATAGTAACGGGATTGGGGAGGGCCGGTGGCGAACGTACCTGTTAAGATAAAGCAGACAGCGAAGGCAAAGAACGGGGCCAGGAAGAGGGAAGAACAGAGAGATTACTATGCCAAAGCAAAAAGGGATAGGGAGAGATCATGGAAGCTGAGACTCAATGACTCGATGCACCGACACTGGAGGATGTTAGCAACTCTGGAAGTCTCTGTTGGCAAAAAAAAAAAAGACGGTGGCAAAGTTGGACGACTCAGAAATAGAACAATGTAGGTGATTTGGTATAATCATTACAGCTGTTCATAAACAGCCTCTTGAAGTATACATCATGTCGAAGGAGGATGGAGGGATAAAGAAACGGAGGAGAGCAGGAGCATACCTTCAGAAGCAACCTGATGAAGCAAACCAACGCAAGGACGAATGTACAAAAATATCGCTTGATCAAAGGGGAGTGTTGACGAGAGGTCTACTGTGTAGAGATGCTTGCGCACGCGCGCGCGCACATAACTGCCAGATGTCGGTCTGAAGTCTTGACGAGGGGAGACGAGAGGAAAATTGTCGAAGAAACAGAAACTTTAATTGATGGCAAGGATTTTGGCGAATGGTGGATCATGCTCGCCCAGACCCACACTGAATGTCAGCCAACTTCGAAGGACAGACAAGAGGGGTTTTGCAGACATCAGAAACAGAACAATGCAGATGATTGGTTATGGTCATTAACAGCTGTTCATAAACAGCCTCTTGATGAATTCACCGTGGAAGATAGGGCAGGGGGGAAAGGTGGGGGAACACATGCCTCGCGCCAGAAGGTGGGTGTAGAGTGTCAGTGTCATCACAAGTGCATTGGCCCCTGAACACGCCTTTATGGTACAGCCTTTCCCATTCTCTAAGATGGCTAGCCAGTCTGTCTTCTGCTATATGTACACAGCCCGCAGCAGGCCACGGTTGGGGCCCCTTAGGCGGCATCGGGGTCGGCGCAAACAGGGTTGATGTCGATGCCGTACCTCTCCTTGATTCTCTCTCGCCTCCGCTCCTCATATCCCGGCGGCCGGATACCTAGAAGCGTGTGAGCCATAGCCACAGCAAACCTGTAAGGGGGGCGTGGGACACGGGGACTCACCTCTGCCCTCTCCAATCTCGGACAGGGTCTCCTCGATCGGCCTCCTCCTGCTCTGGCGCAGCATCTCTTTCCGCTCGTACTCGTCAACCTCCGGGCGGTTCAGGTATCCCTTCAGAGTGCCGCCCGTAAACTCATATGCGGCGAGGGCGACGGAAGCGAAAGCGCCGTAGCCGACGATGCGCGGCATGCGTCCGGCTGTTGAAGCGCACCATTGTCAGCTTGACCCAGCGCCCAAGTGTTCTCGTGGATATGTCCCTACATCTCAGACCAAGGATGGCGCCCGCAACAAAGCCTCCGACGGCATGGTTCCAGTAATCGTCCTTCTCGCGCAGGTTGGCCGAGGCAACGCGGGTGAACTCGAAGGCGCCGCCGACGGCAGCTGGGATGGCAGGTCAGCACGACACGGACTGGGCCGAGCAGCATGCGCGGGAAGCGGGCATACCAAAGGTGGCAATGATGCCGCCGTTCTTGGTGAAGGTGGTCCACGGGCCGACGTTCTTCTTGGCGAGCGAGTTCCTCACAGCGGCAAACAGGAGACCGCCGCCGCCAAAGACCATGCCGTGGTAGATGCCGGCGTGGATGGCATCTTTGGGATGATAGTGGTCGTCCCCGGTCGGCGCCATGTTGCCGGCTGGTGGTGGTTGTGGGTGGGTTGGGGGGACGCTGGGCTGGCTGGGTGGGAGCAGCGTGAGGGTCGAGTCGAAGTCGATTGACGGGTAATTGACGGTTCGAAATGGAGTCGTGAAGCTGGGGCCACTGCGGGCCGGTCGAGCTCTCCAGGGCTGCAATTGAAGAGCACTGATTGGCTGCAGGGTGGAAGTTTAGTGGGGCCTTACAGGAAGCATCGCCTTGATGCTTCACAGCCTGACCTGGCACCTGGCCCTGCATAGAAATGGAAGTCGTCCCAGGTCCTTGTCAACTGCGTTCTCCATGAGCCTCCAACTGACAACTGCCCACCTTTTTGTGCCGATACAAGCTGCAAACTGGTACAACCAGATTCCGCCACGAAATTCCATCTGCCATCCTGCAAGTGCAAGTCGCCTTCCTCAGGCCGTGGAGGACGTAATGCCTTAGTTGGTGATCCACTTGCGACCAGGCAGCCTTGGCAAAGCTCACCCGCCGCCTGGCGAGCGTGTTACCACCTCATTGAGGCTTCCTTTCACTACCTTACGCATTCACTTGTTGGGGCAAAGGCGACTCGTCAGCTCGGCATCGTGTCATCGTTAGATTGCCACTCCCTACTCGAACTCCGTTTCACCAACTGGGTACAGGTTTCGCCAGTTGCATTTTCAAATCTGTTCCTTTCCCGCTTTCGAACCTTGGTCATCTTGATTCGACACACTCCTGCCATCTCGGCGATGCCATCAGGTGCACCCAAATCGGTCGTCGACTAGGAGATTCACGCCATCTTCCGCCACATACCCCCAAGGTTCGTGCTCTGGCCCTACCATCCGCGTGAAGTTCTTTTTTGCTCATACTTTCGCAGCTGCACATATCACAGAATAACAACAACACTGCACTCAGGCGTTCCGATCTCACATCACCCCGCATCCCCTTGTCGCTTCGAGGCTCCGGACCCTTCCTTGTCTGGCCGGACAAGGCAAAACAACCCGGCATCCTTTCGCCGTCTCTACGGAAAAGAAGAGGAACAGACCTCCCTCCAACCGACCCCCCTCCCCCGGTGGCCTCAAAAGTAATCACCTTTTCCTCAACACTGTCCCCTCTCCTTTCTCTCTCTGTCCTCGACTTCCATCGTCGACCTTCACCAACCTCGTCCGCACCTACTACCACCTTACTGCCACCTTATTTACCTCCCCTCTCACTGCCCCTTATGTCCGTCGACCAAGTCGCAGCCCTGATCGCAGGGCTAATTCTTGACAACTTGCCGATTCTTACTAACTCGCTCTCACCAGTGGTGCAAGTCAAGGAACCGAGAGCTGCTGAGAGAGGTGAGCAACACTTCCCAGCGGCTTCTCGAGCGACAGAGACTCACCGAGATCCAGGCGGCCGACTGGCCTCCCGCCTTGTCCAGGACTGGCTCGCTGGCCGCCCTGTGCAAGAGCGGCAGCATTGGCCTGCTGGCCTTGTCTCCGAGGTTCGACCAGGCGAGGCACCAACCGAGTGCCCTTCCCTTCGCGTGTTCCCTCATCGCCCTGGCGCAGCTTTTGACCACGACCTTCTCATCATTCAGTCCCAGAGCTATGACGAGACACACGACCCTGAAGGCCGAGGCAGGTCCTTGCTCTCCTGCATGTGCCGCTATTGCCGGTACCACTTCGTCTTCCACATCTACCCGCCCGCTCACGAAGAGAGCACCGCGCATTTGCAACATCACTTCCGTCTCGACGAGGCAGAATGGTACAATGTCTCCGAATCCGATGTGTTCCAGTCTTCCAAGCAGAACCCGTTGCAGAGCCAATTTCGATATCTGTGCACCGTCTGCGGCGTCACTGTCCACCTTGAGATATCCTTGCCGCGCCTGAAATCCTCTTGGATCCAGATGATCATGGACGAGGACAGGACCAAGGAGGCCCTGAGGATCGCCAGACAGCAAGACCCCTCACGCTACGCAGACACCACGCCAGAGAAGGAGGCAACATACATCTCTGGCGCTCTCCACACCCTAAACCAATACCTCAAGAACATCCTCGAGGACGACGGGAAAGGTGCCAGGAAGAGGATATCTTGGCGGAACAAGACCTTCCAGGTGCAGTTTGGCCAGGAGTGCCACGCAATCTTTCGATACCTGGGCTTCGAGGAGGATCATGACCACGAGTCTGGAGAGTCCTATTGGCTGCCTCCACGCCTGCCGCCCCAGGAAGGCAAAACCCCCGTCGGCTCTCCCAGATCCTTCTACGAAGATGCCAGGAGCGAGGTGCAGAGCCTGCTGGACGACAACCCGCCCATCAACGGCCAGCCTGTTGTCAAGCCCATATCGGCCCGTGACCAGCTGGAAAAGGCCCTTGGCTGTGATAGGAATCTCCGCTCTGTGAGCACGTTGGCCGTCGATGACAACGAGGCAGGCTATTTCACGACGCTGGGCGCCCCGGTCGATTCGGACGACGCCTTGCTCAAGTTTGCCTACAACAGGCAGGTGGAGGTCGACCCAGACCAGACACCAACCTACTTGGAAGCCCTCGGCACCCTCTCGGCTCGCCGGTCCGAGGAACTTCAGATGTTTGTTTTCACCCACCAGGAGCTGGTGGCCAAGAAGCAAAAGGAGGCTACCCAAGGAGCCCCTGACGCTGGCCCTGTTGAGAAAGCATACGCTCACTTCGGCCTCTCGAGGGCCTGCCCTGAGGCTCCGGAATACTTCATCCGCGTGTACAGGACCTACAGGGACCAGTCTCCCGCGCAAAAGTCGGACCATCGACTTGCCTTGCTCGAAATCGGGAGGGACAGGAACAGCCAAGAGATCCGTAACGAAGTTTTCGGAACACAGATGGAGCTGTCAGAAGCTTGTCAACTCCTTCGTGTCGAGTCCGAGTGGCCGATGGACAGTATCGCAGTCACAGCACAGAGTGTAGCCTCGGTATGTCTGGCCCGCAACCCCGTCTCCCCGCAAGACCGGGAGCATACTAACTTGCCGCAGGAGTTGGATCCGGACCACCTTGACCTTGTACTCGTGGCGCTCGACACCATTTCTTCCAGGCGACCGCTAGACGACCCCAACCGTTCCGCTTTTGAGGGCGTCCTGGCCGAGCTACGCTCTAGCCGCCAACCCCAGTTTACCTCGTCCGGCAACGACCAAGCTGGCGGTTTTGTCCCGGAGGGATCCCGTGAACCAGTGGACCTCGATCTGCCTGTCGGGCTTGCTAACCTTCGGAACACTTGCTACCTCAACAGCATTCTCCAGTACTTCTACTCTGTCAATGCGGTTAGGAATCTCGCAGTGAATTCCGACTTGCCCCCCCTGGAGCCGACCGAAGCAAACCTCAGCAATGTGCTTCGCACTGGTAGCAACAATAGCAGCGGCCACCTGAACCAAAGCCAACCTGACCTGGAAACCGGGAGAGCATTTGTTGGCCATGAATGTAAGCCGTTTATTTTGACAACGTCGGTGCCATCGATTTGATGTTGACATGTATATTCCAGTCACCCGAGAATTGAGCACCCTTTTCCGTGCGCTAGATGCGACCGGCGATCGCTCAATCCCGCCGAGGCAACGCCTAGCAAATGCGGCTTTGCTGAGACCAGAGAAACTTCGTCCCAGGGCAGCGGATGCCAAGCCTACTTCGACTGCAGACAACGACGATGCGCCGCCTTTGCCTCCTCGTACAGGCGAAAGCGCCGTTTCAACAGTCCCCGACACGCCTATGGCGGAAGCCGAGCAGTGCGAAACCGCGAGTTCCGGTAGCTCACAGACGTTGGTGAATCAGCTTGACGGAGAGGCCGTGCTGGTTGCCACCACCGAAGCACAGGATATCCAGAAGGGCCCCACGTCAGCTGCAGATGGTCTCGCAGAACCAACACCTCCTGGCTCTACTATCAGCCGCCCCACCGAAGAAGAGGCCAAGATGTCCAAGCTCACTGTCGAAGAGTTGGCCACCGAGCTGGATAAGCCTAATGTTGGATCTGACCAGATGGACGTTGACGAGGTCATGGGGAATGCCATTGACCATCTGCGGGCAGCGTTTAAGGTCTCCAGCATTGGCGGTTCCGAGGCCGCACCGGATCCCATCAAGCAGGCTTTCTTCTCGACCTTCATCGACAACCGCAAAAAGATTGGCGACCCGGACTGGAACCGGACCAGCAGATCGGACCGTTGGGTGACGGCATATCCGGCCCAGTCAGGGACGCGAGACCTGTACGATGCCTTGGCTAACTCATTCGATCTTGAGCCACTGCCTGGCAATCTCCTGTCGTTCACTACCATCGAACGACCTGCGCCGCATTTCCACGTCTGCATTCAGCGATCGGACGGCGTCAGAAAGAACTCCAACCCGATTACCATCCCCGAGACGCTGTATCTGGACCGCTTCATGCATACTTCGGACACCCAGTCCTCGCTATTCAGGGGAAGGAAGCGCAAGTGGGACATCAAAACCAGGTTGAATGAGATGGCAAACCCGGCAGCAAAGGAGCGCCTCGAAACCGCAACGGCCGAATCGCAAGCCGCGAATCGCCCTTCAAACCCTAGCGCACAGGATGATGGCCTTCCTGAAGAGGAGGTTGACGGGTTCTTGATCATCGGGGAGCCGACTCACCCAACCCAGGCCCCACAATCCTCCGAGCTTGACTCGACGAATGGACACGGGGACGCAAACAGCACTGCAATCGACCCTGAGTTGAAGCAACTGTTGAGCAAGTACGAGGTCCTCGAGCCCGAGATTCCTCAGGAAGGCGTTACGGTTTTGCCGCCGAAGAGCAATGAACCTACAGCCCCGCCGCCGTCGGACCTTGAGGCGTTTTGGGAGAAGTTCGTTGCCGAGGAGACCGAAGAGAGGGAGCGCCTAACCGCTGAGCGGGATGCGATCTTCAGCAACTCTCACCAGGTCGCTTATCGTCTCCATTCCGTCGTGTGCCACGCCGGGTCCACCGCCTCCGCCGGCCACTACTGGGTCTGGATCCACGACTTCGAGCGCGACGTCTGGCGCAAGTACAACGACACCACCGTGTCCGTCCACCCGGCCGAGTTCGTCTTTGGGGAGCTCAACACCAAGGGCGAGCCATACTACCTTGCCTATGTACGCGCCGATGAGGCCCAGAACCTTGTCAGCATCCCGCGCCGCCGACCGCAGACACCTCCACCCATCCCGCCGCGCCCTCAGTTGGTTCAGGAGCAGGACACGGTGATGGTCGATGCGCGGGACGGTGTAGTCACCACCGTGGAGCATCTGGAGGATGCTAATATGCTGCCGCCTCCGTACGCTGCCCACTAGAATTGATCTCTGAGGTTTGTGTCGCCATGGCGCCGCTCGCGAGCCAGGGGCATGCACACGGAATGGTATGCGATGTACTTTGAGAGAACATGTCATGTTTTATAGATCTGGGTTCTGGTCCCTCGTCACTGGCAGCGTTCTAGCATGGTCCAGAGCAGATAGAGTAACATCATATTGAGTCTGCCTTGGTTCCCCATTTAGGTCTGTCTCGTGGGGAAAATGCGGAACGATTCTACTAGCCTTCCACATGGAGTGACTTTTCAATGGTATACGAACAATCTTGATTGCCTAAAACTGTATTATTTCTTTACACACACCCCAACCCAACGCCCAGCAGCAAGCCCAGAGCCAAGTTATCCCAGTCCCAAGTACGCAAAGATCCCATTCCTTACCAATAGCAATTCCTTTATCCCCTCTCTTCGAAATACCCACAAAGTCAGCAAGCCTCGGCACTGCTACGATTACAACGTCTTGATACTCTGAAAGAAAGGATTTGCCAGCAGCTTGCCATCCTTCCCAACCAGCTCCTTCAGCCGCGCCACCATCTCCTCCTTGGACATGGTCCCGCCCTGGACCTCTTCCTTCCAGCGGACGAGCACGTCCTTGAGAAGGGCGCTGCCCTCCTCAACGTCTCGTTTGTTGTAATCGACTCCCGGTCCGCTCCCGCCGCCGGCCGCAACCGCAGCGCCGCCGTCGTCGTCGTGCTTGCTGGACGTAAAGTCCTCGAGCTCGTCGGCCTTGCGCTTGGCCATGCGCACGACCTTGTCCGGGAAGCGCACCAGCTCGGCGACATGGATGCCGAAGCTCTGGTCGCAGACGCCCGGCTCGACCTTGTAGAGGAGGGTGACCTCGCGCTTCTCGGCGTCCTTGTCCTTGGGCTTCTTGGCGGCGCTGGGGCCGGCCGTGGTGCCGCTGATGTGCGCCGTGACGTGCAGGTTGCGCACCTGCGGGTGCTGGTCGGCCAGGGCGGTCAGCTCGTGGAAGTGGGTGGCGAAGAGCGCGAAGCAGCCGATCTCCTTGACGATGTGCTCCGAGATGGCCCAGGCGAGGCCGAAGCCGTCGTAGGTCGACGTGCCGCGGCCCAGCTCGTCGATAATGATCAGGCTCTCGGCCGTCGCCGACTTGAGAATGTTGGCCGTCTCGAGCATCTCGGCCATGAAGGTCGACACGCCCTTGAGCTGGCTGTCGCTGGCACCCACGCGCGCCAGGATGCTGTCGAAAATGGTCAGCTCGGCCGAGGTGCAGGGCACGAAGCACCCGATCTGCGCCATCAGGGCGATCACGCCGATCTGCCGGATGTAGGTCGACTTGCCGCCCATGTTGGGACCCGTGATGATGAGGAAGGAGGACTTGTCCCGGGTCAGCTCCACGTCGTTGGTGATGAACTGCACGTCGTCCTGCATTTCCAGACACGGGTGGCGGGCTTCTAGCAGGATCGTCTGGCCTTCCCCACGAGGGTGGATCTTGGGGCGGACGTAAGAGACGGGAGCGTGGACAGAGCAGTGTGCGAGAGAGACGATGACGTCCAAGTGGGCGAGGACGCCGGCAAGTCTCTCCAGCACCGGGCTGTATGACGCGGCGACGCCAACAACCTCGTTCACCAAGCCACTCTGTGTCCTGTTGTAGTTTTGAGAGAGCTGGTCGAACTCGCGGCGGTACCCTTGAAGTGTTTTGGTCGTGAAGTAGACGCCGTTCTTCTGCGTCGAACACTCCAGGTACCGGGACTTGTTCCGGATGCAGCCAGCCTCTGTCCGGGTTAGACGCATACACCACCCGTGGACCTTGTGATTTTCGAGGAAGATCTTCTTGTCCCTCTCCTGGCCCAGGTCGCTTGCCGCATCGGCAAATTCCCGGTCCATATCTGTGCGTAACCTGTCGAGCTTCTTGCGGATGATGCGCAGGCTGTCGTCGAACTCGGGCTTGATGATGAACTCATGGTTATCTAATGCGTCGAGATCAACAGTCGTCTCGACCATCTCTTGCAGCTTGGCTAAGCTGTCGGAGAGCTCGCGGAGCTTGTTGGTGTAGGCGTCGTCCAGGGGGTCGCGGTAGGCTTCATCCATCACGCCTTCAAACGTGCCTAGGAAGCCGGGGAGACGGATGATCACCTGGTACGCCCTCACGACATCTTCCAGATTCGCCTTGCTGCGCTGGAATCGCTTTGCGAGGCGGTAGAGGTCGGGAATGGACCTCAGATGTTCCTCCTGCATCGTCTGGCGGAGTTCTGTGTCGTTGGCAAAGGCCTCGACAAGCTGTTGACGTTTCTCAATCTCATTCTTGTCCATCAGGGGTTGCTTGAGCCACTGCGCCAGCAACCTGCTGCCGATTGGTGTCTTGCAGTGGTTCAACAAGCCAAACAAGCTCATGGTCTTGGCGCCGTCCCTCGCACCGGGCATCAGGTTCAGCGCCTTGAGTGCCGCTGCGTCGAGCTTCATGAACTGGGCGAGGTCGTGCTGGTAGAGCTGGTACTGACCAAAGTTGGAAGGATCGTGAAGGACGCCGAGGTATTTGATGAGCGCAGCTGCTGAGCCCATAGCAAGTTTCAGATCGGTCTGCGGCAGCAGCGAGGCAGACCTCTCGTCCTTCAGCAGTCTCGCCAGATCTTGCTCGATGTCCTTGGTGCCAAAGTCCCCAACTGGTCGCTCAGATATGGCGACACCACAGTTGTCGATGATCTGCTTCAGCTTCGCCAGCTCTGGATCCTTCTCCTTGTCTGCCTTCTCCAGGTAGATGAGGCACTCCTTGACGCCAAGCTGGATCAGCAGGGCTTCAAAGTTGGAATAGAGATCATTGTCAAGAAATTCGCTGACGCCGAGCTCCCTGACGCTGGCGTCTGCGAAGCATACTCCCACGGCTCTCGCCTCGGAGGCCTTGGCCGATATCTTGACGGCCAGAATGACGGGCGCAGCCTCGGCCATGCTGCCCAGATCCTCCTCGACGTCCTGTAAATTTCCGGGAGACGCCTGCTTGACGATCTTCCAGTTCATGCGCCCGTTGGGGCTCGCCCATATCTCGACCCGCTTGCCCAACTTGTACAGGGCCTCGCGGAGGAATTGTCGGAAGACAGTCACGGTCATGGTGACGGATGGCAGGCCGGTGTGGTCATTCCTTCCGAGCTGGCGCACGACCGAGGTGGTCTTGTAAACCTGTCATCGGGAGTCAGTCAGCCAGGGCTACGTGGGCAAAAAGGAGTGGTGCGAGAACGGACAGTTCGTGCAATGAAGTTGGCATTCTCGCCGTGGGCGGTGTACCAGTCCCCTCGATCGAAGATGCGGATCACGTCGTCGTCCACGGTGGGAAGGGACTTGAAGAAACGGATGAATCCATGTTCGTCGTCGACCTGTAATTCCAACGAGTGGTGTGGTCAGCAAACTGAGGAACCTGAGGGAGTGGCCGAGGCATGGAAGATTCCCGGAGACGGTTTGCATACCTTCAGTTCCGGCCGGGAAGACATCGTGGCTGCTTGGCTGCTGGTATGCTTAAAAATGTGCAGGAAATGCAGGCCTATGGTGACATGGCACACGATGGAAAAACAATGGGATGCTCCTGGAGCGGGATACGGTCGCGGGAGTAGGTTGAAGGTCTTACGGATGCTCCGTCCCTTGTGTGTGCAGCTCGACAATCCGGTCCCCTTTGGGAGACGCGCTTCAATTAAAGGCCGGGTTGGGGACGCGTCTTAGCGTGTCAGCAGGTGGCTTGCAGAGCTCTCACCGCCCTCACTCAGTGGGGTATTCTGCCGGCCAACACCCTAAAAATTGTCAAGGCGCAGGACCCCCCACCTCGACAAGCTCCCGTTCCCTGCCGTTTTCCATGTTCAGGGCAGTCCTTGCCGGCCTCTCGTTCACAACATCACAACCATGGCGGCCGAAGCAACACACAACATCGAAACCGATGTTGATATGATGAATCAACCAGAATCCCCCGACGAGATGGGGGCTGCGTCCATGGCCAATGGCAAGCGCAAGGCCGAGACAGAGCTGCTCGAGCGGGCAACGAAAAAGAACTCGCCCTCAATCGAGACCCGAGAACCGATCACAAACGAGGCCGACCCGGAGCAAGAGGATGTCGCAGAAGACGCAGAAGACGCAGCAAACAAGCCACTGTCCAAGAATCAACTCAAGCGGCTGAGGCGGCAGCAACAATGGGAGGAGTTCAAGGAGGACCGGCGGTCGAAGCGCAAGGACAAGCGGCACGAGCGCCAGGCCCGGAAGCGCGCCGAAAAGGAAGCCAAAATTGCCGAGGCAGAGGCGGCCGGTATCGACCCCGCGACGGTCCTGCAACAAAAGGAGCCCTGGAAGTTCCGCCCGGTGCCCGTCTCGTTCATCATTGACTGCGACTTCGAGCAGTACATGCGCGAGCCGGAGCTCGTCTCGCTCTCGAGCCAACTTGTGCGGTCGTACGCCATGAACCGCAAGGCCAAGTATCAAGCCGGCCTCCACTTCAGCTCGTGGAAGGGCAAGCTCAAGGAGCGGTTTGAGACGGTTCTCAAGAACACACATCAGAACTGGAAGAATGTCGGCTTTCACGAGGGCGACTTCCGCGAGGCTGCAAAGCAAGCCCTGGAGCAGATGACGGGGCCGCAAGGAGGCGAGATAATCGATGTGATCAAGCCGAGCGAGGGCCCGCAGGACCAGTCAACCAGCGGGAAGACAGACCCTACAGTTGAGGCCGAGCCGGAGGATGAAGACATTGATCGGACGGTCGTCTATCTAACCTCGGAATCACCATACACCCTCGAGAGGCTGGAAGCAAATACCAGCTATGTCATTGGCGGAATAGTGGACAAGAACAGAGAAAAGGGCTTGTGCTACAAGCGAGCGAGGGACGCCAAAGTCCGAACTGCAAAGCTGCCGATTGCGGAATACATGGCGATGCAGAGCCGCTATGTCCTGACCACCAACCAGGTGGTGGAGATTATGGCTAAGTGGCTCGAGTGCGGTGACTGGGGCGTGGCCTTCATGGATGTGATTCCAAAACGCAAGGGGGGGACTTTGAAGGGCGAGAACTCCGAGGGGGCGGCAGCAAAGGGCGCAGAAGACGCAGAAGGCGAAGAGGACGGGGACGACGAGCCGGGGGAGACACTGTCCGAGGACAAGCCAGCCTCTCACTCACCAGAGGGTGCTGCTCAGCAGGAAACATCCCAGTGATACATGCTGCAGAGACGCCCAGCACGTTGGCAGGCAAAATGAACTGCCAACGCTACAAGATACCCATGTAGATATGTAGAATCACCATCCAAGTGGCATCACTCGGATTCGGATTTTCACAAATCCAATTCATACAGCGTCAAGTGGCCCCCCCTAAAAGTCCATCGACTCGACCTTGATCTCCACATCCCCGTCTTCCTCTCGCTCCCTCTTGACCGTAGCCGCCCTCTCGTCCTTCATGAGCGCCGTCACAAACGACCTGAAGTACTCGATATACGGCTTCAGACTCGTCTTCTCCCAGTCCTGCACGTGCTTCACATCCTGGCTACTGCCCCCGCCCCCCGCCACATCCACGGCCGCCATGGCAGCCGCGCCGTCGGTCTCGACCCACTCATCGATCTCTTGGACCAGTCCCTGCAGGGTGGGCACATCCAGCGGATCAAATTCGTCGAGGCGGTCCTTGTCGATGGGCACGCAGATGCGACCCGTGCCCGGGTGGATGACGAAGGGGCTCTTGAGCAAGTGGTTCAGCTTCTGGGACACGGCCGCGTCGAGGCGCGGGTACGTGTGCTCGAGCACAATGTCCTGCTTGGCGTCGAGCAGGTCCTTGGGGTCGAGGGCGCTGCTGGCGCTGGTCTGGGCCAGGGCGTCGATGTCGGCCCACTTGGAGGTCGACGCGCGCCCGGGGGAGGCTTCCCACTTCTTGCGGAGAGCCTCGCGGAGCTCCGTGTCGGGAATCTGCTGGAGGAGGGCGTCCGCTTTTTCGGGGTTCTGCCAGGGGTCTTGGATCGCGAGGACATCTTGCTGGAAGTGGTCTTTGAGAATGTCGAGGCTTCGTCTGGAGGTGTAAGGTGTTAAAGAGGGTTTGTGTTTGTGTTTGGGGTGGGAGGGGAGTCGTGGGCCAGAGCTTACGAGAGGTGGGGGTGCAGGGGCCGACGGATATTAACCTTCTTGCCGCCTTGCTTGCCGCTCACTACTTCAAAGTAGCCCGTGATGGCTTTACGCTGTTGGTCATTCAGGGCCCTCGCTTTCTTGTCGCAGACCCAGGCGTGGACACCACGACGACCCGAGTACACCCACATGATGTGGTTGTAGCCAAAGTCCTCCCGCAGCGCCGTGTCGAGAACCTTGATGGCCATGGTGGTGAACTGCCAGCACTTGTTACAGATGTTAGCCTTGTCGCAGCATGTCCGGATGTCGTCGTAGTCTGTCAGATCGATATCGAAGCACAGCTCCTTCGCCATGGGCTGGAAGGCGGTGGAGTTGCGGAACATCTTGCGATCTCTTGGGTCTGCCGTGTAGACGGGCCCAATTTCGATACGCCTCGGCATCAAGCGCATTACGTCCTTGCGGAACCTGGTTCGTTGGTCAGCCAATATGGCGAGAGTCGGAAGGAGGGAGAGGCTGACAAGTCTGATGTGGTGTATGACTGGTATCGCATCACAGCATCGTTGTGGAGCCACAAACTGAACTCCCGATGCTTGAAGTCGTTTGTCGGGACTGGGCTGTGGTTCAGCCATTGGAACATGTACCGCCAGGGGAAGAATCGTTGGTAGTAGATGCGCAACAACTCCAAGCTGGCGTCGGGGGCGCCGGTACTCCTGGTTCTACATCAGCATGCGCAAAGCGGCAGCAAGCGAGCATTTGGCACTTACCCCGCCTCTTGACCGTTTGATGGCTTATTGGAGCTGGAAAACTCGTCGTCCGAGTCCGAGTCCATACCGGCGAACAGATCCTCCAGCTTGACCTCTGTCTTCCTCTCTTGCGGAATCTCTACCATCATGTCCTCGTCTGCCTTGGCCTGGGCCGAAGCGGCTTCGGCTGCTGGTGCGGAATTCTCCACGACTCCTTGCACTTCCCCGGCCTCGACCATGACGAAATCCTCCTCCGGCTGCGGGCTGCTTCCGGTGACGGGAGCAACCTCCTCCTCCATCGGGCTCGGCGACGGGTCTGAATGTGGCATGTCGGGTTCGGTTTCGGAACTGGGAATATTGTATCAACTCGCGGGAGTGGATGTATGGCTGGCAAAAAGCTCGTCGGAACCTTTAGTTATTCGTAGAGGCCCTGTGTTTCGAGCTGCTCAGGGATGTTGACATCGTTGGTGTTCCAGGTTGAAATCGAGTTGACAAGACGCGCCAAGAGTGCGCAGCGCGTCGCGCGTAAAGTGGCGTCCCAGATGGGGTGGTCCACGCTGACCCGCCGCTGGGAACCCTAACCCGGGCGCTCGGGACGGATGTCCACTGTCGGGTCAGTGTTTTCCAGTTGCTGGGCACCCCTGCTTGCCCCACGTCATCAAGTCACAGGGGCAGTCGCCTGGAACAACAGGGGGCTGGTCATCTTCCCACGGACCCTTCCATTAAGCCGTCTCCTGACTAAGTCATCACAAGTTCTGTCTCACCTTGTCGCCCTCTTCCCGCGTCGACCTCTCCGATTGCCCAAGAACTCGTATGGGACGCCAACAATGACCGGCCTCCGTCTAACGATCGAAGACGGCAAGTTCTGCGACGGTCAGGGCAGGCAGGTAATCCTCCGGGGCATCAACGTTGCTGGTGAAGCCAAGTACCCAAGCAGTCCCGACCAGCCATCCCACGTTCCCGACGACTTCTTCGACGGCGATCATGTCAGCTTTGTCGGCAGGCCCTTTCCCAAGGAGGAGGCACACCTTCATTTTTCACGGCTAAAGCGCTGCGGCTACAACACCATCCGCTATGTCTTCACTTGGGAGGCCATCGAGGCTGCTGGCCCAGGAATCTACGACGAGGCCTGGATTGACGAGACGATCGAAGTCCTGAGGGCGGCAAAGAGCTACGGGTTCTATATATTTATGGATCCCCATCAGGATGTGGTGCGTACCTTGGCATCCGTTTCCCGTTCCAGGAGGACTGTTGAACCAGGCTGACGCAGCGAATGGCAGTGGTCTCGATTTTCAGGAGGCTCGGGCGCTCCAATGTGGACGCTCTACGCCGCCGGCCTCAACCCACAGAGCTTTGCGGCGACCGAGGCTGCCATCGTCCACAACACGTATCCAGACCCCGCCAGCTTCCCAAAGATGATCTGGTCGACAAACTACTACCGCCTCGCTGCCGCCACCATGTTCACGCTGTTCTTCGCCGGGAGGGATTTTGCGCCCAAGTGCATACTGGACGGAATGAACATTCAGGACTACCTGCAGGGCCATTTCTTCCGCGCCTGCGCTCATCTTGCGAAGCGCATCCACGAGGCCGGGGACATTGAAAACGACGTGGTGTTTGGCTGGGAGAGTCTCAACGAGCCAAACAAGGGCATGATCGGCTACGAGGACATCAGTGTGATACCGAAGGAGCAGGCTCTCAAGAAAGGAACCTGCCCGACGATATGGCAGACCATGCTTACCGGGTCTGGGCGTGCCGTTGAGGTCGAGACGTGGGACATGGGCGGCCTTGGCCCCTACAAAGTAGGGCGAACGCTGGTAGATCCTCATGGCGAAGTCGCGTGGCTGCCCGAGGGCTACGACGAGTCTCGGTACGGCTATAAAAGAGACCCCGGATGGAAGCTGGGCGAGTGCATATGGGCGCAGCACGGCGTCTGGGATCCATCGGGGGACTCGCTGCTCAAGAAGGACTATTTTGGGAAGCACCCGACAACCGGTGCCACGGTCGACTACGCCTACTTCACCAACAACTACTTCATGGCTTTCTTCCGGAAATACCGCGATATGGTTCGGACATATCACAAGAATGCCATTCTGCTCCTGCAGGGCCCCACGATGGAGCTCCCACCCCTCATCAAGGGCACTCCGGACGGCGACGACCCGCTGTTGGCCTACGCGCCGCACTGGTATGACGGGATCACCCTGATGACCAAGAAATGGAACCGGAATTGGAATGTCGATGTGATTGGCGTTCTTCGTGGGCGGTACTGGCACCCGGCCCTGGCCATCAAGCTGGGCGAGACTGCCATCCGGAACTGTTTCCGGGACCAACACGCGGCCATGAGGCAGGAGGGCCTTGATCGTATGGGGAATCACCCGTGCGTCATGACGGAGTTCGGCATCCCATACGACATGGACGACAAGTATGCCTACAAAACGGGCGACTACTCGAGTCAATCGGCTGCTATGGACGCCAATCACTTTGGAGTGGAAGCTGCCGGCCTGGAGGGCTATACGCTGTGGCTGTACATGGCCAAGAACGACCACGAAAAGGGAGATCAGTGGAACGGCGAGGATCTCTCCATCTTTTCGATCGACGACAAGTTGCTGCCTCTTTGTGCACGCCCGAAGAGCCCGGATCTCGACGACGCGGCGTCGACTCGGCGCTTCTCGATCCAAAAAGGCGAGTTGGACGACGACGACAGCGTCACACCCGCCAACCTCAAACGTGCCATCACGAATCCCTCGATATCGTCCGCAGCCACCTCGCGCCAGCCGGAACTGACGGTGTCTCCAGGGTACCGCGCCGCAGAAGCTTATGTGCGGCCGGCACCGATTGCCGCTGCCGGAGTCATCAAGAACTACGGGTTCGACCTCCGGCAGTGTCTCTTCACACTGACGATCAAGGTTCCCGGGGTGGCTGACGCGGAGAAGCCGACGGTGGTGTCTCTTCCCGAGTACCACTTCCCCAAGGACGCGTGCTCGGTCGAAGTGAGCTCCGGAAAGTGGGAGATCAGCAGCGACGAGGACGAGACGGTCCTCGTGCAGCGGCTGCGCTGGTGGCATGGTGAGGGCGAGCAGACGTTGAAGGTTTCCGGGGTTGTCAAGAAGCATAATGTTGGGGAGGGCGCCGAGGATGTGGGTTATTATGAGCAGTGCAACCAGGGGGCGTTCAACAACTGCACTACCATGTAAGGGAGTTCCGCTGCGGTTTATGGGGGCCGCGCAGAGGACGGCGTTTTCGCTTTGTTTCCCTGTTTGGTTTATTCTGCCGCATAGTCGGGAGCAGGAGTTGGGGAGTGTTTTGCATCTTATCTTTGGGTGGAGGGATGGATTGGAGGATCCCACGACGGCTTGCATTCGATTCGGGGAACGACGATGTTGATGGCGAGATGTTACACATACACGATACCTAAGTTTCCGCACGCCTGCCAATTTTGCTTGGGCTCGGTCTTCTTTTTTTTCAAATACAATCGTCGAGGAGAATTGGAGCGTCTTTCGCCTCGACTCAACGAAGTCAATATGCGCTTGTCATGGTTTTTCGTGCCTCCACGTCTCGGAATGTCACCCAGGGCAAGCCACCATCGCTAGAGCTCTCTGCTATGCGCCGCATGTGCCACACACCAAGCGGTACCGAGTCGGAGGCGCTGCAGGAACAGGGTGTGGGTGGAACTGTGGGATGTGAGAGGTCGCCTGGTTGTCCACGGAGAGCGTCAACTCGTGTTGTCAACATTGAGATGAGTGGAGCAGTCCGTCCAACGGGACCATCTGCTTTCTATCAAGCAGACGATATGGTTCGAATTTGATACTAGAGTTTGTGTCGAATCAACCTTGAGCCCTGCCTGGCGAGCCTGGGTTCTTCAGACCCTGTCTTCATGTCTTGGAGTCCGAGTCTGGGCATTTGTTGCCCGACAACTCGCCTTGGCCAGCTCGTGAAATGCATGCAAGGAATGGCTGTCCAAGAGCCAAGGACCCTATCACAGAGCAGCATTCCAGGATCAAAGCCCCACTCCGTCCGAAAGCTTGGGCCGCACGCTCGTATGATTGGTTGACTTTTCCGTCAGGATTGCGGAAGCTGCAGGTCGAAACACACTCAGGCAGCGGCATCCAGCAGCAACCCCGAAGCGCTGCCGTGTGGGAGCCTGGTCAACCGACCCGACGACAAAGAGCACCCACCACAAAAGAGGAGAGCAGCGTGGCAGCGGCTGGGAGCCAGCCTCCACACACTCGTCCTCGCCGACAAGGCTTTGTAAACAGCATCTCGCATTTCCGTCAACATGCGATTTGGACGGTAAAGTCAGCAAGGACTGCTCAGCAAAGACCCAGCCTGTCACAAGCCGGCGACTGTGCCGCCCAAACGGGGCGTGGGCCAGTGACACCAAATCCCCAAGCGCCGCCGATAGTTATCGACAACCGGACGCTCAGACTCTAGACCCATCAGACCCTGAGACCCTGAGACCCTGAGCCCCGGACGAACATTCTGGGTCCCGCTCCGTTTGACGGCGCCAACAGCGTCCTCAGAAAGCTGTGTTTATCATCAATTCACAATTCATCCATCGCCTTGACCGCTCCCGTCGCTCGCTTCCCGAGACCTCATCTGTGCTTCCCCGCGCCTTTGGGGGTTACACCTCCCCCGCCGCATCGCCGATCCCCGATCTGCCTCGCTCGGAGGCTCCGACAACAGACCGGTCTTGCCCTCACCGCGGGCCGCGCGTTGAGCGCACGTGTCAGCCATGTATCAGAATGGCCAGCGGGATGCGACCCGGCCCTTCCAGGTGC
>Ga0247824_10000195_pt1 | contig 26698 bp, 21 predicted proteins | sample 13C_PalmiticAcid_FD_194412 | JGI IMG/M metagenome (GOLD analysis project Ga0247824, IMG submission 194412) | Soil microbial communities from agricultural site in Penn Yan, New York, United States - 13C_PalmiticAcid_Day48 | ecosystem: Environmental > Terrestrial > Soil > Agricultural land...
GTCACGAACCGCCTCCCTCCACCAACTCCACCGCGCCCTCACCACCTCCCCGACCCCCATGCCGGACACAATCTTCACGCTCAACTTCCAAGACCAGCCCTTTGGCACAGCCTGGGCCTACAGCCGCCACGCCGACCCCGCCTTCGGCTCCCCGGACCCCAACGCGCGCTCCTTCCTGATGCCGCACTTCTCCTTCTGGGCCTGGAACCTGCCCTTCATCGGCTCCATGGCGCGCGCGGGTGCGGCCATCGCCGACCTCGAGGCGTCCTACGCCGGGCGGTGGAGCGTAAAGATCCCCAAGGCCGTGTGGCGCGGCACGACGTGGTTCAACAGCGTGCACAGCCCGCGGCTGCGGCAGAACCTGATCCAGGCGGCGCGGGGCCGGCCGTGGGCCGACGTCGAGCCGCTCGAGTGGACGGGCGCGGGGGGCGTGGCTGGCCGGAACGCGAGCAACGCGCTGCCCATCGAGGGCTTCTGCCGGTACAAGTACGTGGTGCACACCGAAGGGATCGCGTACAGTGGGCGGTTCCAGTTCCTGCAGATGTGCGCGAGCGTGGTGCTCACGCCGCCGATCCAGTGGATGCAGCATGTGACGCACCTGGCGCGGCCGCTGTTTTCGAGCGATCTGAGGACGGGCGGGAAGGGGTGGACCCCGACGGACAAGGTGCGGCGCGCGTGGCCCGTGGGGTATAAGCCCGAGGAGGCCAACATTGTGTTTGTCGCGCCGGACTGGTCGGATCTGGGCGAGACGGTGGCGTGGTTGGAGGAGCACCCCGAGATTGCCGAGGGGATCGCGAGGAGACAGCGGGACCTGTTTGTCGGTGGGGGGTACTTCAGCCCGGCTGCCGAGACGTGCTACTGGCGGGCGCTGGTAAGAGGGTGGGCCAAGATGGCACGGCCCGAGGGCCACGGGTGGGAAGAGACCGAGGGCATCACGTTTGAGGCGTTTAGTTTGACGAACACTGTGTGAAGAGCAGCTTCAAAGATTCGTAACCCCCGGCGTCCAATTCTCGCCAATCCTCCTCATCTCCTCGCCAAACTTCCTGCTCGTGATCTTCTTGCCCCCCTGTCCGGCAGGCGGTGAGTGCTCGTCGGGATTGAAGAATGGGTTCTGCATCAGCCGGATGTAGGCCACCTGCATGGCCTTGAACACGGGCCGCATCTCGCCCTCCCTCAGGCCCGTTGCCGCGCCCGCGATTCTCTTGTCCCTGCTGTCGGCCAGCCCGGCAGCGGCTGCGCCGTCAATACGGCGCCCGCGCATATCCACAATGACGACGAAGCGCGTGCCCGTGTTGGTCTCGAAGCCGTAGGCGGCGAGGCGGTCGTCGACGGCGTGCAGGAGGCCAAAGTCGCCTGTCAGGCCAACGCCGGCGGCCGCATTCTGGCGGGCGCGGAGCTCAAAGACGTCGAGGGTGCTGGAGAGGATGAGGGCAAACTGCAGTGGCGTGCGCACGGGGTGGAACGAGTTGGTGGAGGGGTCGTAGGAGGGGAAGATGGACGTATGGAGGGGGTTGTTCTGCAGTCATGATTGTGAGTAACTGAGTAAGATACAAATTTAGCATCCATTCGTTGGACGGGGCTTACGTTTCGGCCGATCACCCCGAGGCAAGCTATCGAAGGGATTGCGGTCGCCATGGCGGCGACGGGAGGTTGCTGAAGACCAGGTTGGGAGTGGATTGGAGAAGGAGGTCTGCGTTGGGAATCTGGGGGAAGCAGGGCATGTCAGTGGCCAGAGCTCCTCCTTAGTGGAAGTTACCGCTGAGCTGGGTGCTGCAGAAAGGTGGGTCATCCGTCCCAAACCAGAGCGTTTTGGGAACTTTGGGAACGGAGTTGATGAAAGGGGTAACTTGAGCACCGCTACGCATACAATGAACAGTGTTTGTTGAATAAAGGTATCCTAGAACGGTTTGAGCTATAAAGCGTGCAAACTCATCGCTTCCCCAACGCCAGGCCAAATAGCGCTTGCTAAACGCTCAGCATGCCCATTCTCGCCCGCCCAGGCTTGGTGGGCCGTGTAAGCCAACATCAGGCCAGACACCTGTGCCCCGTTTGCGATATCATGAGACGAGGCCAGCAACGTTCACTCCTCATCAATCAGATACTCGGTCTCTTCCAATCCCCTCAGCACTTCTTCAATCTCACTGGGGTCGGTAATGGCCCAGACACCGCCTCCCTTGACGGTGTCTTTCCCTCTCATGCCCACTTCTTTCCCGACCAGGTTGCGCCCGACCTTGCCGGGGCCAATGCCGAGCCATCTCCTGACCTTCTGCTCCTGGTCAAGATACCTAATGCTGTCCCACCAGCGCACAGTCTCCAGACACTGCCTGGCCAACAGGTCCTTCAGCTCTGCCTTGCTCGTAAAAGGCCGCGCCGTGACATTGCTGACACACGGCACCGTGCCGGGCCAGGTGATGATGTCCTCGCCTTCCCTTCCCCTGACGCGGCTGGTCCCCGCGAGGATGGCGTGCATCGCCGTCACGGCCGGCTTCATGATGGGGCTGTGAAACGGACTATCGCTCTTCAGCCGCACCGCGCGCGGGTCGTGTCCCAGAAACTGCCTGACATGCGCCACCAGCGTCTTGATACGCGCGATGTTGCCGCTCAGCACGATCTGGTTCTTGCTGTTGATGTTGGCGATGAGCACCTGGTCGATGGGCGACCGGTTCTCGGCGCTCTCCGACTTGCTTCCGGGGCTGCTGTAGCCGACGAACTCGTGGATCGCGCTGATCAGCTGCTGCATGTACTCGGGCTCGCTCACGATAGCCACCATGCCGTACTCGCCGCCGTAGTCCTCCTCGGCACACCTAGTGGCCGCCGCCATGGCCTCGGCTCGCTTCTGCACCATGTACAGGCTGTCTTCGAACTCGATGAAGCCGCTCGACACGAGGGCCGCAAACTCGCCGAGGGAGTGCCCGAGAGTAAAATCGGCCCTCTCTGACGTCTTGAAGCCGAACTCCTTCTCGAGGATGCGCAGGATCAGAATCGAGGTCGCCATGATGGCCGGCTGGGCGTTCGGCGTCAGGTTGAGCTCCTTGCCGGGCCCCGCTTGTATCACATCGGACAGCTTGTACCCCACGATGTGGTCGATTTCCTGGATGATGGGCGTGGCCGTGGCCGGAAATGCTTCTACCCAGGGCGTGAGCATGCCCACTTTCTGGACGCCTTGCCCTGTTGCGACGGACCCATGTTAGCTACCCAAACAGCTACGCCGCAGATTGGGCGACGCACCCGGAAAGAAGATGGCCGTCTTGGGCCGAGCACTCGACGCGGACGCATGGCGGAGTTGTACTTGCAACACCGGAGGTTGTCTCAGTGCTGGAGGTGTCGGGGGTGTCGGGGGTAATGTGGACAACGCCAAGACTGCGCTGGAACGACGGCTCGCATGGTTGGCGAGGACGCGACAGGGCACGCGCAGCAGCGGATTCATTCTCGTGTTGGGCGGTGCAGGCAGTGGTCGGTGTCGCCAGCGGCCAGCCAGTGCGAAGCTGGGGCGATCAGGGTGGCCGCCTCATCAGCTGCGCGAGTGGTGGGTGTCGCAGTCGCGGGCGGGAGTGGTTGCCGGGAGAAGGCGCGGGGAGTGCCAACGGACAATTCGGAAAGACGAAAAGGAACGGGTCAGGCACGGGAGACCCTGGAAACGGAGAACGGATCCCGGCACTGTGGGGGCGCCATCCCGTCTCGCGGGAGCAACGGCGGCAGCTAACTGATTTAACTAACGCCGACGCTGCAGCAGTGGGTCTTTCTGTATTCTTGAAGCTGCACAACCGACTTCCGTATGCTGTTACATCTGTACCGTACGGTACGTGTAACTTTCAGCCTGGCAAACACACACCACAGCGTTGATGTTACAGAATCTCACATGGGGGCACTCACTTTGAAAGGACCATCTCAAAATTTAGACTCAACAACCTGAACAAGGCCCACCCCCCAAACACAGGCCTGAGACGGTAAATTTTGGCCTTCACCGAACCACCATCACAGAAACCAACCCGGACCAGAGAGACACCCAAAACTGAATTTTCTTCACACCCTCTCCCCGTCTTCTCTGAGACGACAAGACGACAACCCGCAGCCATGCCCATCACAATTCTCCCTCCAAAACCCTCCCGTCCTCTCAACACCCATCTCGGCAATGGCCCCTCCTCCCGCCCGTCCTCCTCCAGCAGCAACGACAGCAGCGAATCCGGCGGCGGCGCCGACCTCGACGGCGACCTCCCCATGACCATCCAGAAACCCCGCCACCTCACCACCGCCCGCTCCGCCCTCGACACCTCCATCGTCACCCCCGGCGAGACCATCACCGACGACCCGCAGTGGATGCGCGGCCACGGCACCTACCTGCCGCCCGCGAGCAGCGCCATCACCTCGTCCGTGGCCGGCACCGTGACGCGCACCAACAAGCTCCTCTCGGTGCGCCCGCTGCGCGCCCGCTACACCCCCGAGGTGGGCGACCTCGTGGTGGGCCGCATCGTCGAGGTGCAGGCGAAGCGGTGGCGCGTCGACGTCGGGTCCACGCAGCTCGCCGCCCTGCCGCTGAGCGCCATCAACCTGCCCGGCGGCATCCTGCGCAAGCGGACCGAGACGGACGAGCTGCAGATCCGGACCTTTTTTGCCGAGGGGGACCTGCTGGTCGCCGAGGTGCAGCAGCTGTTTGGCGACGGCGGCGCCGTGCTGCACACGCGCTCGCTCAAGTACGGCAAGCTGCGCAACGGCGTCTTCGTCGCGGTGAGTGGGATGGGCGGCGGCGGCGGCGTGGTGCGCAGCCGGCGGCAGGTGTGGACGATGGACGCCGCCAACGGGGCCGGGCAGATGGACGTGGTGCTCGGCGTGAATGGGTACGTGTGGATCAGCAAGCACGTCGAGACGGCGGTCGAGGCCGAGGGCGGCAAGGCTGCCGGGATCACGAACATGGAGGAGAGCGTGAGCGCGACCATGTACTCGAGCCAGAATGACCGGATCGAGACCGAGACCATGAGGGAGATTGCGAGGTTACGCGGGGTCGTCACGGCGCTGGTTGAGAACGGGCTCAGGGTGGACGAGGACATGGTGGTGAGGGGGTATCATGAGGCTGTCGAGATGGCCATGGTGTCTGCGGAGGGTTCCGACGACATCTATCTGGGTGGGGAGAGGGGACAGCAGCTGGTTGCGGCGCTTACGGGAGTCTAGCCGTTGCTGCTCAAGAAGAAAACAAAATGATATTGCGCCAGTGGTGTACCAAAGTCGGTGTGTGGAATTCGTGACGCTACTGAGCCCATCCTTCTCCTCCCTACAGCTTGACACCAAACGAAATAGCACGGTAAGCGTTTAGTATTTGCTGAAACCTATTAGGTACACGACGAGAACTTTCAATTTTGTAGTCGTGACCTGGTATTGGAGTTGTCGGTTGTTGGTTCTCATTCAGTTACAAAGGAAATATTACTGCCGCGTCGGCGAAGACGCATTATGCGCAAAGAATAGAAGAAAAAAATAAGCAAGTCTGGGTATCAATACGTCCAATCTCTCCCTTACTCTGTCGATGGTAGCCGGCCATGGTGCAAACATTCTCTCCTACGATCATCGTACAAGTCCATTATTCATCGTCTCCTAGATAACAAAGATGCGGCGTTAGATCGCTGAACATCAAAGCCAAAAGTCCCCAGACATCCAAGCCGTCTCCTAGTTTCCAACACGAGTCTTATAGATGTAATGGGCCGCCAGCACAGCCATCCACCGCAAGAACGCACCTTTGGCGCTCTTCCCGCCCAGCCCGCACACGAGCGACGCCCAGTACCCGAAGCCCTTGACCACCTTGCCGTTGCGGTCGAAGTTGGGCTTCTTGGACGTGAAGCGGTTCAGCAGCTTGAGCTTGGACATGTCGTAGGGGATGTAGCGCACGGCGATGAGCTTCTCGGCCCACGCGGGCGTCTCCGAGACGGTGCGGAAGTGCGTGAAGCAGTCGAAGCTCGCCTTGCCGTGGTACGCGCCCCAGCCGCTGTCGCCGACGCCGCCAAAGGGAACCGTGTTGATGGACCCGTGGAAGTAGGCGTCGTTGAGGGTGGCGCCGCCCGACGTCATTTCGTTGAGCACTGGAGGACCGTTAGCGAAGGTGAAACGGGAGTGGGACAAGATGTGGCATACCTCTCTGGTTCTCCGCCTTGGAGCCAAACGAAAAGAGAGACAGGGGTGTGCGGTGTACCAGGTTGGCCACGTTGAGCGCCTCGTCCAGCGAGTTCACCGGGTAGATGGAAAAGACGGGGCCAAAAGACTCCTCCTCCATCATCGAGTCGTGAACCGAGTCGACCAGCACAGCGGTGGGCTCGATAAAGTTCTCCGACTCGTCGACGGCGCCGCCCATGACGATCTTGCCCTTGGTGTCGTCCAGCATCTTCTTCACCCGCTGGAAGTGCCTCTGATTGACGATGCGGGCCAGGTCGGGGCTCGCCTTGGCGCCGTTGGGGAACATGTCCTTGTACGCCTGCTTGAGGCACTCGATAAAGGTCGGGACAAGGTCCTTGTCGATGAGGACGTAGTTTTGGGACATGCAGACCTGGCCCGAATTCAACGTCTTGCCCCAGAGCAACCGCTTGGCGGCCAGCGGAAGATTGGCGTTCTTGGTGATGAAGGCGGGGTTCTTGCCGCCGAGCTCGAGGACGACGGGCGTGAGGGTCTCGGCAGCCTTCTTGGTGATGATGGTGCCCACGGCCGCGCTGCCCGTGAAGAAGATCTTATCCCACTTCTCGTTCATGAGCGCGTTGGTCTCGGGGATGCCGCCGTTGACTACCGAGATGGCGGAGGTGTCGAGCGTCTTCTCAATCAGATCCTTGACCACCATGGCGCAGGCCGGGGTCAGCTCCGACGGCTTGAGAACCGCCGTGCAGCCGGCAGCGATGGCGCCGATCATGGGGGCCAGGAGCAGCTGGACGGGGAAGTTGTAGGGCCCGATGATGAGCACGGTGCCCAGGGGCTCCTTGCGGATGCGGAAGTTCATGAACGAGTAGGAGAAGGGGACTTCGGGCGAGCGCAGCTTCTCGTCCTTGGCGTACTTTTCGAGGTGGTCAAGCATGAACAGGCAGTCCTTCTTGAGCCACTCGACCTCGGTGAGCAGCGACTCGAAGTCGGAGCGGTGCAGGTCCTGCTTGAGCGCGGCCAGGATCTGGGGCTGGTATTCATCGAGGGCCCAGTACAGCTTGCGCAGCTGCGTCTGGCGCCATTGGAGCTTCTTGGTCTTGTGTGTGCGGAAGGCGCCACGGGCGGTGCTGGCGATCTGGGGGATGGCGTCGATGGCCGTGGCCTCGAATTCGGGAATCGACACCTTGGTGGCCATGGCTGCGAGAGTGCGACGGGCCTGGATTGTTCTTGTTGTTGCTGTTGCTGGGATTGGGATTGTGGTTGTAAACACCCTGAGAGTGCTGATGAAGCCCACTGCCAGAGCTAGTGGTCGATTCCGTGTCGGTTTTAGATGCGGCGGTCGTGGGGAAAAGAGAGTCAAGAACGAGGGAATCGGTGCAAAAGAAGACCGAGGGGATGCAACCAAAAAGTAGGTCGTTGAAATGGGACAACAACTCGCCGTGCCCAGAAATCAAAGAGTCGGAATCGACCCGAGCCGGCCAATTTGGGCAGTCTCGCAGCCCTTTCTTTCTCCTTCTTGCAGGCCTGGAGCATGCGAACAAGGATCCCCAGATCGAAACGCGGGACTGGACCGAGGCACAGGCACGCCACCCCATGCACCTGCATGCAACAGAGCGGGGTCCTTTCAACTTCGGGAGGTTTCCGTTTTACATCAAAAGTTCGGTTGACATCACCGACGCTCGCGCCCAGCTTTCAAGACCAAAAGCGAAAATTACAGTTCTACGCAGTTAAATGAAGCTTGGCTCTTTGCAATGAAGCCAAACTGTATCAGCTTTGGGCCGCTTACCTTAAAAGGTTTTCCGTGTTATCTTAAGCTCGATGTAGCCTGGTTGGTTCTGTCATCCCAAAATGCACTTTCAAGTTGAGATCACTGGCAGTCCCAAAACCGCATGCAAGGGTTGCTAGCAGGCTTGGCGCGAACCCCTCCCGCCTCCCCACACGAAACCTCGATCATCAGACCAGGATGCCGAGGCTTCATGCTGCTTTCAACGAGATGCCATCCTTATTGAGAAGAAGCTCCTGTCATGGCGTAAGAGGGGATTTCAAGATAGCAGCGTCAACGCAGCCGCCGCGAGGCTCTTTGTCGTAGGCAAGATCCCGCTTCAGAATGATGATTCTGGATCACCGGGACTTGCTAATTTGGGTGGGTCAACGGCAAGATGACCTGCTCCACATGCTCCAGTTCGCTTGGCAAGGTTTGACGACGAACGACATGTGAAGCTTGTCCAACTCGCCCTGTACACGGCTACCTACCTATCTAGGTAACTACGGCCGCCATATATTGGGAGATGAGTGGAATAATGAGACCGTACATGACAAATCATGAAATGAAGTCCGATTACCTCGGGCAGTGGAGCCCGCGCCCAAGCTCTGGGAAGCAGAGTTCTACATACAACATCGACAAGCCTGCAACGGAAATTCAGACAGCTAAACAATATGCAACCAAATACAAGGCTCTCCCAATTCTCTATGTAGATTGATGTACATTGGTGTTCATAATACAACTGCCATCCGCTCGCCTCTGTTGGGCGAGGGCTGGGCGATTCGCCGTCTCACGAACTGGCCCCTAAATAGGTGACGGCGTCCTTTGTTGGGAAGGGGGTTGGCAGGAGTCCATGAAGGCCCGACGCCAGCACATTACCGACGGCCACGGATCGGCCTTCCCCTCGTCACCATCACAGGCTCCTCCACGGCCTTCGCGTTGAGCAATGCGTGCTGGATGCTTTGCACACCATCGATCATCACCCCCTCGGTCCTCTTCTGCTCGTCCAGAAGCAGCGCCTGCTTCCGCTGCGCCAAGAGCTCCTTCTTCCGCTCTTCTGTCAGATACCACTCCTTGGGGAACTTGATTTGCTGCTTGAACTTGTGATGGCGCGTGTCGAGGGGGAGGTCCTCGAACATGTCGGTGGGGTCCTAATCTAGTGTTAGCAATGGGAGCAGAAGCTTGGAGCGGCTGTCGCTTTTCCCACCTTGGCCGTAGCAATCATCTTGTCCACGAGGTCGCCCAGATAGCGCTTGTTCTGCGCCTGGTGCTCGAACCTCTCGCAGCTCATCTTGATAATATCCTTCTCCGGGTTATACCTCGACCCAGCAAGCTTCTTGAGCTTCAACTGCTGGGCCTCGCTCAGGCCAGGGATATCGACCGGGGAAAACTCGACAACCACCTTCCTGTCGGCCGGGTGGAACTCGCCCATGTAGGTTGTGTACCGGAATCGCAGGACCTCGCCGTCGACGGGCGGCTGGAACGGCTTGGCGAGTTCTGGTTCGCGCGTTAGCCCGCTGAATCAGCGCGGAATCACGACAGCGCCGGCAGGCTTACTCGAGAGCAGCGGCATCTCCCAAACGGCAAGGCGCGCGTATTCTCTGAACTCGCGGTGCTCCTCGAGCTTGGCGTGGCCCAAGGCCATCATGTCATCCTCCTCGAAGTCGTCCTCGCCGATTTCGTCGGTGATCAAGTCTGTGTCGGCCTCTTCCGAGTTCCAGAAGCTGTCCCTCTTGGCAGCTACCGGCCTCCGAAGCGGCGCAATGGAGGCGGTGATGCCGTCGGTGAGCTTGTTGAACTGCCTCTGCGTGTTTGGCGGGACGTTCTTCCAGTCCTCGAGCATGCGCGAAGCTAATTGTCGCTCCTCGTCGGTAATCTTGTCATCGCGGAGATAGGACCTCAGGAATTCGCCGGGATTGCTAAAGACTTGGTCGAACTCCTCTCCCGCGTCCTTGGCGGCGTCGTCCGAGTCTTTGGCTGCCGCGGGCCGCCATTGTGTCGTCGTCAATGTCCGGCGAAGGGCAGGCTTCTGTGCTGTGGCAGCCCGGAGGCTTTGCAGCCGCCTGGTGGGCCGGGCACACAGCCGGAGGAGGTTGGCGGGGGAGGCCATGCCGGAAATGCTGAGTCGGGTCGTGGTTGGACACGGCTGCCGCTGCGCGCAGTGGAAACTCGGATCGCCAAAAATTTGGAGTCGCGCTGAGCCGAAGCACCAGCCACAGCTGCACAGCCACACGTTCGCTTCCCCTGAATGTGTGAAAGTTCCAGACTTACGACGTTTTTTTTTTTCTGTCTAACAACTATGGATGCTGCAGTTTGTAATACAGACAATATCAACGAACAAAAACTAGATTATTGGCCCTGGAAATTACATCGTCGTCGATGAGAGATGGCAGCCAGTTGTGATGGAAGGATGCAGCAGAGTGAGCCTGACTTCTATTCGCCAGGTTGTTGGGAACCTAACTCTCTGATATCATGAGCAGAATAGAGGGAGTTAGAGACTGTGAGCTGAGTCTCCCTATTCAATCTGCACTTCCTGGTCGCGGTTCGCTACCTATTGTTTGAATGTGTTCAGTTTGTGTGTCAATGCGCACTAGAGAGGACCACCCTGGGAGCCTGGCTCGCCTGGGTGAGCCATGATGGGCTGGCCCCACTCTTTTTGGCCATTTCAAGCAACCCCGAGGAACTTCCGAAATTTAACCGACGAACTCACATTCTCCCCCAGTCCACCTCCGCGACCACGACCAGATCCCGATTTATCGCCGGAGTTTAGCCGGCAGACCGCTCCCACTATCAGGACTTACACCAACGTTCTGCCGGGGCCGATAAGATGGACCCGTCCGGTAAGCTCATGTTCCTCCTTGGCGATCGCCGTGGCCCCGCTCCCCTTCATATCGCCCAAGACATCCTGCCCGCCGCTGCTGCGATGGTCAACGGCGTCAATGGCGTCGGCGCAGATGGGGGCGGTGTTTCGACGTTTGGTTCGGACACTGCCACCGCTGCCCAGGCGCGTCAGAAAAAACGCCAACGAATTGACGACTTGAGTTTTGATGGTTCGAGATTGAAAGCTCACCAGAACACAGCTCCCCCTTCTCCCCCTTCTCCCCCCTCTCGCCCTGCCCTGCCTGGCCGCCGCTGCTTTGTCACGGTAGGTGCGACCGCGGGCTTCCGCTCCCTCCTCGAGGAGGTCAGCTCGGCGGGGTTCCTCCAGACCCTCGCCGAGCACGGCTACACCCTCCTGGACGTCCAGTGCGGCCCTGACCAGGCCGCATTCGACGCCCGGGTCGCGCGCCTGCGCGACGAGGACAGGCATGGCGTCGAGGTCCGTTCCTTCGCCTACACGGGCGGAATGCACGAGTACGTGCTTGCTTGCCGCAGCGAGCGGAACGTGCGCCCTGCCGGGTGCGTCATCTCCCACGGCGGTAAGTTTTCCCTCCAATCTCGCAGCTGGCGTCTTGACTTCGTCGCAACTCACGCTTCGTCCCAGGCACGGGAACGGTCGGGGAGGTACTGGGCGTCGGCGCCCCACTGATTGTCGTCGCGAACCCGACGCTGATGGACAATCACCAACTTGAGTTGGCTGAGAGTCTCGAGGACCAGAACCTGGCCATCCATGGCCGCATCGGGTAGGCATCCTGACCTTGACCTCGACCGCGCAGTCGCTTCTTGCGCGCACCATGCTGACACGCCGAAACAGGACCCTAGCTGGCGCCGTCGACCGCATCGCCGAGCGCATCACCCAAGGCACGTTGGACGCCCTTCCGCCATATTCACCGCCGCCGTTTCCTGTTCCCGCCAGCGATCGCGTCACTCTCTTCGATTGGATGGTACTGACCTGCTACCCAGAAGAGCTTGCCGCCCAAATGCACCTGTCCGACCTGGGTGCGGCCGAGGCAAACTTTGTGGCCCAGCAGCAGCAGCAGCAGGCAGTGAGCGGCAATGACCCTGCTCCAGTCAGCAACCAGGAGAACAACGGCATGCTCCAGCTCGATTAGGAACCCGAGATTGGCAGTCTTGCGCCTGGCACTGGCGAGGATCAGAACGACGGGGGCGACGCACCCGTTGCCCATGATGAATCCACTCTCCCTGAGCCCACCTCGTCTCACGTTCTTGGCATCGACGTGATTGACAACGGCGATCAGGCTGCACCCAGTGATGGCGGAGGTCAGAATGAGGAGGGTAACGGACACATCGACTTTGACGAGGCAGACCTACCCACCCCAACCAACAACGGCAACGGCACTTCCAACGCTGCGTCTGGCACCGGGGCCGGAAATCAGTCTGAGGAGCATGTGGGACTCATTGACCTTGACGAAGCCACTTTGCCTCTCCCAATCATCAACGGAATTGGTCATCACCACCACGCCGCACCCGGGCCCACCGGAACTCAGAACGCGGTCAACGGATTAATCGACCTTGACGACCCAATCCTGCCCTTTCCAAGCATCAACGGAAATGGACTTGACCACAGTGCCGCGCCGACGGTTGGCGGAATGGGGTTCGCGGATGATGGACTTATCGACCTTGATGAGGCAAACCTGCCTCTTCCAACTGTGAACGGAAACGGCAATCACCACACCCCCGCATTGGACACAGCGGTGGAACTCAGAATGTGGTCAACTGGTTCGTCGACCTCAACGAATCACCCCTCCCTTTTCCGACTGTCAATGGAAACGACATCCACAACCCTACCCCTGGCACTGGTGGCGGGATTCAGAACACAGTCAGCGGGCTCATCGACCTTGACGAAGCAATCCTGCCTTTCCCAGTCATGAACGGGAACGGTCACCACCACGACGCGATGCCCCTTGCTGGCGGAAATCAGCTTGATGATGACGGACTCATCGACCTTGACGAAGCCACTTTACCTTTCCCCACCGTCAACGGAAACGGTCATCACCACCACGTTCTGCCCGGCTTCGGTGCCGAAACTCAGATCGAGGCAGATGATGAACTCATCGACCTCGACGAGGCAAATCTGCCTCCCCCGACTATCAACGGAAACGACCATCACCACAACGACTTGCCCGTTGCTGGAGGAAATCAGCTCGAGGACGATGGACTGATCGACCTTGACGAGGCGACCATGCCCCTTCCTACCATCAACGGAAATGGAGCCGATCACTCGCACACCGCCGGCGGAGGCTACTTTGTGGAGGACTGGGATGGCGTTTGGGCGCACGAGGATGAGCCGAATGCGCAGGCATTCTTTTTCTAACGTCGACTGAGCCGAGAGGGGTTTTGGGTGGCGGGGCATGTTACGGTGTCATCTCACTGGTGGTTTCGTTTACTTTCACAAACTGCGTTGAAATCATGGACGATTGGGTCGCCTTACTTATTTGGTGGGTAAAAATTGGGCGGATTTCGATCTGGCGGTGGATTTTCTTACACACTACAACGGTCTGGACGGCGTTTTCTGTTCCAGGTTGGGTTGGGTTGGTTGGTTGGGTCGTTCAGATGATACATTCACGTCGCTGGAGATACCCCCTTTGCTATCCGTCCGGGGTCAGACTGACCTGCGTTTTCATTACATGGAATTCAACCGTTCGGAAGTCGATCAATTGCTGCATTCTGCGCAGAACCAATTCAGTCGATTTCATCTCACTCGTAGACATCATGATGACCCACTCCCTCTTTACATAACAAATCCACTCCCTCCGCAAGGTCTGCATATCCCAACCACCGACTCACTGCAGCCCCTTCACCCCCCACACTTTCACCGCGGCGTCCCCGCCCGTGCTCGCGACCTTCTGGTCCCCCTCCACCCACGTGACGCCGTACACGCCGTCCTTGTGCGCGTTGGCCACCTTGACGCGGCTGCCCGGCTTCGCCAGGCTCCACACGTGCACGTTGGTGTCGAGCCCGCCGCTCGCGGCGTGCGTGCCGGCGCCGTTCCACGCGATGCTCAGCACCCGCGCCGTGTGCGCCGACCACCGGTCCGTCGCGACGGCCCAGTCTGACCCGGCCGCGGTGGTGGAGGAGGTCTTGTAGACGACGATCTTGCCCGACGCGTTGCCCGCCGCGAGGTGGGCGCCGTCGGGGGAGAAGGAGAGGGCCGAGACGGCGGCGGTGGAGGAGGTGAGGGTGTGGGATGGGGTGAGCTTGCCCGAGGAGCGGTCGAGGGTGTAGATCTGGACGGCGTTGTTGGCGGCGCCGACCGCGACCGAGGCGCCGTGCGCGGAGATGGCGCCGGGGGTGAAGTCGGTGGGGAGTTGGCTGACGAGCTTGCCGGCGGCGTAGACGGCAATGCTGTCGTTGAGAGCGACGATGGTGTGGCCTGAGGAGGTGGCGGTGATGCCCTTGGGTTGGGAGGGGAGTTTGATGGAGGCGCCGAGGAAGTTGTTGGTGGATTCTTGGATGGTGCGGAGGGTGTCGTCCCAGCCGACGCTGTAGGTTTGGCCAGAGGCCGAGGCGAATTGTGTGACTTGGTTGGAGTGGGCTTGGCCCTCGACCACGGTGCCGACGCCTGTCGAGACGTCCCAGCTGCACACCTTGCCGTCGAAGCTGCCGGTTGTGATGATGTTGCCCTTTCCTTCCGACTGCACCCCGAGCGCTGTGACGCTCTTGTTGTGTCCCTGGACCATCTTGACGGGCTTCTCGCTGCCCTCGTTGAGGTAGTTGAGATCGCCGCCCAAACTCAAGCTGATGATGAGCCCGTCGCTCCTCCCGTGCGGCCACACCACGCCAACCTGTTGATCGCCCACGTTGACGCTCCCTTCCTCCCCAATCCGCCACGTCTGTGTGCACTGACCCGACTCGGCATCCCACACGCGCACCGTCTGGTCCGCGCTCGCCGTGACAAAGCGCTTCGAGTCCTTCGCCCAGCTCACGGAAAAGATGCTCCCCGTGTGCACGCCCTCGCCCACCTGCTTGGTCGGCTCCCCGGTCTTCCCATCATACAGCTGGATCCTCCTGTCGGCACCCACCGTAACCAACACGCTCCCGTCCGGACTGAACGCGGCGCCCATCACGAACCCCTTGTGTAGCCCCGCCGCCTTGCTCGCAAACTTGAACGGCGCGCCGTGCAGGAAGCACATGGTGCTATCGTCGGACACGGTGGCGGCGCGCAGGGGGCGCTGCTGGCGGATGGCGACGGCATTGACGACCTTGCTGTGGCCGCTCACCTCGCCGACGCTGTTGCCGCTGTCAGCGGTGAAGCAGTGGCCGAAGCGCTCGCGGCCGTCGCCGACGGCGATGACGCGTTGGCTGTCGCCGTCCCAGGCCAGGTCGGCGATGCGGCCCGAGATGATGGCGTACTCGCCCTTGGTGTTGACGGCCTCGACGGCGTCCCACACGCGCACCTTGCCGGACACGTCGCCCGAAGCGACCCAGAAGCCCGAGGGGGAGAACTTGGCGACGGTTGTGGTGGTGGTGTGGCCCGTGTATTGCTTGCAGACGGCGGGGTTGTCGATGCTGCGGAGAAAGATGGATTTGCCAGACTGGAAGGAGAGTGTAATTAGCATGCCGGACGACAGATGTCGTGGATAGAGGTAGGGTGGAAGAAAGACCGGCTCACGGCGTAGGCTATACGCTCTCCCTTGGGGTCGCACGAGAGGTGTGTTGGCTGGCCGCGCGTGGTTGCGGGCGCCGCGGCCAGGATCTTCTCGAGCTCGATCGACATGGTGCGGGACTCTGCAGTGGGTCTGAAGATGGCAATGTAACAAGCAATGGAATCAAAGCAGAGGGGAACTCGACGGGAATCTGGTTGTTGTTTTGGCTGCAGCGTGGGCTTTAAGTGGGATGGAGCCTGAGCTGATGGAGGGGCATTGGAGGGGCGCCAAGTCAGGGGTTGCGTGGTTGCGGGGCAGCAACGCAGGCAGAGCCCAAACAGTTGGCTGCCTGGCTGATGCGTCGATCAGGGGCTCTTCAGATACCACAGGGTTAGGGTTATGCCCACCAGGACACTGACCGCTAGAGATGGAGGTGCTTCCAACCCAGGCGCTATTATTGTAGGCGAACGGTAGTCTCTGAACCTTCTCCCTTTTTGCCCTGACCTGGTTGGGCCGTCGGAACCGTGTCAGATAGGAGTTATTACAGCTTCAATATCTTAGGCACCCTCAGGCACCTTGCTGAGCAGTGACGTCATCATCAACAGGGCCGCAGTGCGGTCTCTCGACAATTGCAGACATCTCGGGTACCCTACCATTAACACCATAAACGCCAACATAAAGGGTATCCCTACGACACAGTTCCGCTGCATCACAGCCGCCGCTCCTCCCACTGCCGTCTCATGGAAGCCGCGCTGACCTCGCTTCGCGTCCCCTGGCCACTGACACGATACCCGTCAAACTCGAGCATCGAGTTGTAAAACCCCATCTTGCCAACTACCGCCCCGTCACCCATGAACTTGATGTAGCTCCCGTCATCGGTTTCTTCATGACTGTCTCCCTGGTTGTCGTCTCCGCGCCACTCAAGTACAGCGGCTGTTCAGAAGACGCCCAAGGCCGCTCGTCCAGGCGCAGTATGCCAGAGAGGGGACCGATCTCGAAGGAACCCCAGAGCGCCTCGCCGTCAAGGGTGAGAATCAGAGCCGAATCTTCGCCGCGGTCGGCAAGGTGGTGCGGTGCGGTGCAGCGCAGTCGGTACCGGCCGTTGAGCAGGCCCAGGGGAGGAAGGACGCCGCCATGGTGATCGTCTTCGTTGTGGTAGCCACCGCCGCTATAGCTGTCATAGCTATCCTTGGTGTGGTTGTCGTAGCCATCCTCGCTGTAGCTGTCGACTTGGTGTCTTGGAGAGCCTGGGTAAGGCGGCGGAGGGTCATCTGGCGAGTCCCACTGGGGAGGAGTGGCATCCACCCGGGAAGGCTGGGGGATGGATGCTGCCGAACGGCCTTGGCCGGCTCTGTTGAAGGGGCGGGAACGCCGAGCTGTTTGCTTTGTCCGCGGAGCAGTCTGCGGGGGGGGTCTCGGGGTTGGTTTGGCAGGCTTCGATTTTTTCGCGGTCGATGTGGTTTTCGCCCTCTTCGATGCCGGCCCAGGTGGCCGAACTTCAACGTTACCCTGGGGCCCGATGGATAACGAGAGGTTGAGATTGACAGTGGTTCCCGAGATGACCCCGGCTTGCCCATCGTCGGCTTTACGCTTGTTGGGTCTCTTGGCGGGTGTGGCTGTGGTTGTCGCTGACGTCTTCTTGAGAGCTTGTTTGGCTTCGCGCTCTCGCTTGGTCCATTCCTTCTTCAACTCGGCTTCGGTCTTGAGAATATGGCTCGGCACCGCCAGATTTCCTTTGTTGACGGCGTCGAGTAGTCTCATCTTCGCAGTTCCCTTGACCTTGGACGGCGGCAGGCCGTAATGAATGAGCTGCGCCTCATACCAATGGGCTGGTCGGTCCTTGGGGCCCGCGGAACCATCGAAGACGGCTCTGAGCTCCGGGATGGTTGCCCGACGGTGGTGATTGTGGCCCCTGGCTTGGACATGGAACTCGCCCGAGTAGGACCAGCCATCGCGCGTGGCCGGAGGAGCAAGAGACATGTTGCTGTGCTGGCGGTTGGGTACCAAAATTGGCCGACAGATAGTGCCTCGGGTTGGATTGGAGACCGAGCTGTGATCGGTCAAATCGAGACCGACTTGAGTCAGCGACCGGAAGGAGGGGTAGTAGCTCAACACTGCTTAGGTGATTTCGTCCGATTCCATTGGTGTCTGCTCTGCAGTGGCTGGTTCTGCAAAAAGATACCTTCAAGTTTAGCACTCAGTCACCACCAGCATGTGCTGTAGCAGGATTCATGTGATCATAACATGGCGTCCTAGGATACTATGTCGGGACCACCAAATAACACCAACGAACACCACCAACTAGGAGCTCCGCGAACCAATTTTCAGCTCACTTAAGGTTGGAAATGGTTGGCAAGATGAGCCGTTTCTTCAAGAAAAAGCCATGTACAGCTCCAAGTCGGGCTGCTCGATTGTGAAGCCCTCGACACAAAGCACGACCGAAGGTCTACAACAAACCTGCCTTGTGTTGTGCCATTGTGATGCAAAATCTAGAGCTTTCAGTGCTCGAAGACGAGGTTAGCAAGCTTGTAAATGTTGGACAACTCCCAAAGCAGTATTAGTCACAGGGGGTTTGGATCCCGTCGAGTTGCGAAAGAGAGAGGAAGTTAGGAACTGTGGATGAAGCGACTCAACCCCCTACGGATGCAGGATAATAGAATATCTCCATCAGTCGTTGTCATTCGAGAATACGGAACGGACAGGGATTGAAGTTTTGGATAGGTACATGGATACTGCTTAGTTGCAACAGCCGCCACCTTGGGCGCTGACAGCGCAAGCACATGCATGTGTGTCAAAGCTCGGTTCTGGTCACCACCATTCGTCGACGTTGAGCTTCTGTTGCATTGAGGAACCTGAAAAATACATATATTGCTAGCACGCGAAAGGACGCGCCGACCGCGCCGTTTCCACCACTTCGTTGATCCAGTGAGTCTCGGCTTCCATTTCACTTCAGTTTCCCACTGTCGCACGTCGCGTTCCACAATCCGACACGCGCCGCCAAACCCCGCCTCTGCGATTGACTGACCGCGCGGGCTAGATTCACCCAACTCCAAACTTGATTCACCCACCCCGAAACGCAACCACAATGAGCTCGCCGAAGGATGAGGAGAAGCCGCACGACGAGACGCGGGACCACGCCGATGGCGACAACGATGAGGTGCGACACGTCCGGGCAGACGGTCCTGCTGCAGCGCCACCGCAAAAGAGCAAAAGAGGAGGCTAACTGGTCGACCAGGAAGAGATTTCGGCCATGAAGCGGCGAGTTGCCGAGATGGAGGCCGAGGCAGCGAAGCTCAGGGAGATGCAGGCGTCACTCGACCAGGCCCGCCAGGACCTGAGCGAGGACAAGGAGGATATTGACAACCGGAGCATATTCGTGGGCAATGTCGACTATTCCACGTCGCCGGAGGAGCTCCAGGCGCATTTTCAGAGCTGCGGCTCCATCAACCGCGTCACCATCCTGCTTGACAAGTTCACGGGACAGCCGAAGGGGTACGTTACTCAGAGTCTCAACACCATGTCATATCGATACCTAGAAATGACTAACAACCCCCCCCCTGCAGTTACGCATATGTGGAGTTTAGCGAACCCAACCTCGTAGCACAGGCACTCGTGCTCAACGACAGCGTCTTCAAAGGACGGAACATTAAGGTGGAACCGAAGAGGACCAACATCCCAGGAATGACGCGAGGACGCGGTAGGGGCGGGTTCCGCGGCGGCGGCGGCGGCCGTGGGTTCTACGGTGGAAGGGGCGGCGGCTTTCCAAGAGGAGGGGGGTATCGCGGTGGCTACCGGGGTCGGGGCCGCGGGTTCGCTCCGTACTGATCCGGGGACGTTTCTGGGGCAGGCGGGAGATGCGGTTTCAGGGTTCGTTCATAACGACAGACAGCCTTCCAGGGTGTACGATAAGAGCCAGGGAGGGCCTTTTTTTTCTACCAAGGGGATCAATCTGTTTTGTTTGCTTCGGCAAGGCGTCAAGGATTGGGACAAAAGAACGGAGAAGTCAGGCTCAGAGCATTCTTCGAATCATCGTCGGAATTTGGCGGTCGCTCCCGCAACCACACGGGGGCAGCACGGCATGAGGGAGCCTCTCATTTTGCCCTCCAAAAACCGCCCAGCATGAACCAGGGGGTGTTGGTTACTGCCCTCAGGGCGCGCTTGACTCCTGTCCATGCCCAGGTCTAAATACAGTCAGCGCGGGAAAGATGGTGTGCTGGTGCTCCCAAATGCCAGGATATATTTCTGCTGTCTGGCGGTCACGCTGTGATGGATCTGCGCGTGATCCGACCCAGGCTTCCATAAATATCCCAAGTCGAGGCGGTTGGGAGCCATGCATGCTGTGACTAGCTATTGATGCTGCTGCGTGCCCGAGTCTTGCATTTGGGAAATGGGCATCCCGCCGGCCAACGCGGATCAAGAACAAAACACCGAGGAGGGACCTCCTTGATTCCGAGTCAAAAAGGTAATTGTGAGAGCCCTCAGGAGCCACAGTTGCTCGCAAAGGTTGGAATCGAAGACCAAGTTTCGATCGGGATACGGGCAAGCTCCTGCTCCACTGGTCCGCCACAGAGCGGGACCTCAAAGCTCTGACTGGGCTGGGTGGGCACCCCTCCCCCTGCTCTCCGATACCCGCCTGTTGGTACCCATCGAGCCGACGCCACACTGGTTGTCCGCGCACTCGCAGACGACGAGATGCACACCAAAGGCTTGACATGTGTAGATCATCGGGAGTCTAGGCCATGGACGGGCAGATATCCAGCGCGCAGTTCAAGCTATGCCTAAAACACTGGGCTGTTTTGATGTCACATCTGGAAGCCACGGGGTAGTTCCGTCACTGCCAACCTCCACTGAGCTCCTTCTGGCAGGTCGATTGGATATTATGGATGTGCCGTGTTCCTTCTGTGTCGGTTGGTGGGTGACAGCCAGGAGGTATCCCCTGGCTGGCCCGCGGGCAGGGGTCTCCAAACGCTAATCGCCCCGCCGGTGTTCGAAAAAGTCTCGCTCCTGTTGCGCCCAGATGGAACCCACCACCGCTAGTTTTAGCACCCTTGGTTTGGTGGCACGGGTGCAGTCACTGCAGTGGATGGGGGAGGCCTGTCGATGCATGGAGTCAGTCTTGACACAAACACCTCACAACCACCACCGTACCGAGATCCGCTGCCCGCCAGCGCTTGTCTGACGTTCCGATCCTGCGATTTTACCGCCCTGTGATCCCCCAACGAGGTGTTGCGTACCACACCCAGCCACCGCATCACCGCTTAATTCCCCCCTCTGGCCTTCGCCGCTCGAGCCTGGGCCAACGGCCGGTTAACTCGATCGAACAAGGTCCCAAAGCGGGGTGCCCGAACAGCACAGCCTCATCACTTGCACCCCTCGACGGCCACTGCAGCTGCGCTCGCTGCTCGCCTTTGCTCATTCCGAGTCGTGCCGCCCCCGACCGGTCCGCTACCCCTTATCGACCCTTTTTTCGACGTGCTCGCTGGTGTTGCGCGTCCACCCAAGCACGACACACTCCCCCCATCGCCGGGATCCCCGCCCGCTCTCCATCGACCGTTACCGACCCGATCAAACCGTGACACTCCCGACGCCGACTTCCCAACCCGAATCCGTCCCCCTCGGGTCCGTACGTAATCCGCCAACACACCGTCCCCGCCGCCGGCCTGGTGAGCGAAACACGGCGCCGCGTGCTAGGTCCGACTTGCGCTGTCGGCAACCATGAGCAGCAACCGGATGGATGCAGGGCTTCCAGCGTACGTCACGAGTTCTGCTTGCAACACCGCGCCCTCTGGCGAGCCCATCTTTGGCTCTCTGAGGCGAAACACCAGATGAGAACACCCGCTGACATGATGCAACAGCCAGCCGAACCTGCGCGTCACAAGTAGCCAACCCCCCTCCCCGCGATCGTACCATACCCCGTGGCTTCGCGCTAACGTGGCCATCTAGTCATCGCTGCCGATGGCCTATACAAACGAGATGTCTTCCGTATGTGATGGGCTCTTGCCTGGTACCCAGCGGCCGCGTGGTGCTGACCGTCACCTGCAGGATTTCCGGACCCCTTCGCGGTCGCCACCATCAACGGTGAGCAGACCAAGACGACGCAGGTTTCCAAGCGGACCTTGAACCCGTATTGGAATGAGAGCTTCGACTTGTAAGCGGAACCCGCTCCTCCAAGACCACAGACTGGGCAGTAGAGCTTACAGCCAACAGCAAGGTCAACGAAGACAGCATCCTGGCTGTGCAAGTCTTCGACCAGAAGAAGTTCAAGAAGAAGGACCAGGGGTTTTTGGGTGTTATCAACATCCGGATCGGAGACGCCATCGAATTGATCCCCGAGTCCGACGGTACGGTAAACCCCGCTCGGCCCTTGGCCGATAACTCTTTTATCCCAGCTAACGTGTAACCAACTCCTTTGTAGACCAGATGCTCACAAGGGACCTCAAGAGAGCTAGCGACAACCTCGTGGTGCATGGAAAGCTAATCATCAATCTCTCGACCAACCTGGCAGTCCCGACCCGCGCGCCGCAGCCCTCGATAGCATCGTCGAGCAGGCCTTCATTACTGAGTCCGCAAGCGTCAACTGTCCCTAACGGCGACCGTACTTCTGAAAGACCGTCATCCGCCATGTCGGGCCCCAACGGCACCCCGGCACCCGGAGGCCAGCTGAATCTTCCCCTCCGCCCGTCCAGCTTAGCATCGACCCAGTCGGCCCCTGCACCCCCTCTGAACGGATCGGGCCGGCCTCGGCAAGCTAGCAGCACGCTGAGCCCGTTCGAAGATGCGCAGGGCCGGCTCCCGGCCGGGTGGGAGCGCCGAGAGGACAACCTCGGGAGGACATACTACGTCGACCACAACACGAGGACGACGAGCTGGACCCGGCCGACGGGCGCGTCCGGGGCGGCCGAGGCACGCAACGCCGAGGCGAACACACAGGTCGAGCGGCAGAGGCACCAGAACAGAACTCTGCCCGAAGACCGGACTGGTGCGAACTCGCCGACGCTGCAGGCGCAGCAGGCGCAGCAGGCGCAACAGGCAGCATCGCAGGCCGCCAGCACGACCATGATGCACACAGGAACCACGACTGCGGGCACAGGCGAGCTTCCTCCCGGCTGGGAACAGCGGTGGACGCCGGAAGGCAGACCGTACTTTGTGGACCACAACACCCGCACGACGACGTGGGTGGATCCGCGGCGCCAGCAGTACATCCGGATGTACGGGGGTCAAAACAACACGAACGGCACCATCCAGCAGCAGCCCGTCTCGCAGCTCGGTCCCCTGCCGAGCGGTTGGGAGATGCGGCTGACCAACACAGCGCGGGTCTATTTTGTGGACCACAATACCAAGACGACGACCTGGGACGACCCCCGGCTCCCGTCGTCGCTCGACCAGAACGTGCCCCAGTACAAGCGCGACTTCCGGCGGAAGCTCATCTACTTCCGGTCGCAGCCGGCCATGCGCATCCTCTCGGGGCAATGTCATATCAAGGTGAGGCGGTCGCACATCTTTGAGGACTCGTTTGCCGAGATCTCGCGGCAGTCGGCGACCGATCTCAAGAAGCGACTGATGATCAAGTTCGACGGCGAGGACGGCCTGGACTACGGCGGTCTGTCTCGAGAGTTCTTCTTCTTGCTGTCGCACGAGATGTTCAACCCCTTTTACTGCCTGTTCGAGTACTCGGCGCACGACAACTACACGCTGCAGATCAACCCCCACTCAGGCATCAACCCGGAGCATCTCAACTACTTCAAGTTCATCGGGCGGGTGGTGGGCCTGGCCATCTTCCACCGGCGGTTCCTCGACGCCTTCTTCATCGGCGCGCTGTACAAGATGATACTCGGCAAGATGGTGGTGCTGGCGGACATGGAGGGTGTGGATGCCGACTTCCACCGGTCGCTGCAGTGGATGCTGGACAACGACATCTCGGGCGGCATCCTCGAGCAGACCTTCTCGACCGAGGACGAGCGGTTCGGCGTGCTCACGGTCGAGGACCTGATCCCGAACGGGCGCAACATCGACGTGACCAACGAGAACAAGAAGGAGTACGTGGACCTGATGGTCAAGTGGCGGATCCAGAAGCGCATCTCGGAGCAGTTCGAGGCCTTCAAGGAGGGCTTCCACGACCTGATCCCGATTGACCTCATCAACGTGTTTGACGAGCGCGAGCTGGAGCTGCTGATTGGCGGCATCGCCGAGATCGACGTGGACGACTGGAAGAAGCACACCGACTACCGCGGGTACACCGAGTCGGACGAGGTCATCCAGTTCTTCTGGCAGACGGTGCGGTCGTGGGACGGCGAGCAGAAGTCGCGCCTGCTGCAGTTCACCACGGGCACGTCGCGTATCCCGGTCAACGGGTTCAAGGATCTGCAGGGCAGCGACGGGCCGAGACGGTTCACCATCGAGAAGGCGGGCGAGATCACCAACCTGCCCAAGGCGCACACTTGGTTTGTTTTTTCCCATCTACTGCTTCACACAAAAAAAAATCACTTGCTAACGATGTCTACAGTTTCAACCGTCTGGACCTCCCTCCATACAAAAACCTCGAGATGCTGCAACAGAAGCTCACCATGGCAGTCGAGGAGACAATGGGCTTTGGGCAGGAGTAAATTTGTTTTTGTTTTGCACCAGCAAGCCGGGTACGGTAAAGCCTATGTTTTGTTTGCATTTTACGATGGTGTTGCGTTGGCTGGTTGGGGGGCCCTTGTCTCTCCACCTCCCTCCCTATCTCTATCTAACCACGTCCTTTCCATCACTTCTGTTGGTCTTGCCCTCCTCCATATGAATCGGGATTCGAGTTTTTCCTAAGCGCAGCAACTCTTTCTGTATATAGATGGATGGATGCTCGGGTGGGCGGATGGACGGGGTTCTGTTGTCTGAACACCAACCAGTCTGATACGTGCGCGTGATTTTTGACACGATGCGCTGGAACAACACATGCGTTGGCTGGTGGTTGGGTCCTGGGTGGTGATGGATGAGTAGTTGTGGTGGCGGTGTCAGTGGGAGAGAAGCAGCAGCAGAAGAGGGGTGTGGTTGTGTGTCGACGTGTTTAATCCCTTGAGGCTAGTTGGAGCCGGCGAGCGGGGCGGGAGTTGGGAGGGGCTGTCTTTACATAGTTAGGATAGTAGCAATGAAGCAATGAGGTCAAAGATGGGTGGTTTCGTCGGGTTGTTTTACTGGAGCTGGGTGGATGGATCATTGTGGCGTGGCTTGTGTGAAGTGCATACGGTGTGGTTTCATCCGGAGAGGTTCGATAACGGGTTGCCCCTGGTTGGTCCGGCTCCATGCAACTGGGGCCGGTCCTTCCCCGGCGCCGGACCGGTGTGGATCTTTCGAGACCGCTTCTTCTTCTCCGTTCGTCTTGTGAAACAAACAACATCAAAAACTGTGTTGCGTAAATAGCCACCCACCACTTTTCCCACTCCATAAACGGCACTGACACTACCCCAAGTCACTGAACAACCCACACACACCCAACGCACCAAACCCCCCCCCAGAGCCCCAATGCCCTCCTCGGCAGTGAGGTGGGGCACGCGCCTGTCCCTCCTCGCAGGCGGCGTCGCCGTCGTGCTCAGTCTCCAGCCTCACTTGTTCAGCCAGCAGTCCCCCTTGGGCCCCCATCACGACGGTGCCCCGGAGGAGATCCACACGTACTGCTACCAGTCGGTCCGCGCAACGGCCACGGACCCTGGCAACAACAACTGCTTCTCCGTCTCGTCCAAGAATGGGACCTTTACCCGCGTCTTTTCGTCTCCTTCGTCTTCCTCCTCTTCAGCCCAGGGCGGTGGGGAAGAAGAAGTAGAAGAAAACGGGGGGTATGAAATCAGAAAGGGCCACGTCCTCCCCGGCCTGTGGGACGGGCACGGGCATCTGATCCAGTACGGCGAGTTTTTGCACTCGGCGGACCTGTTTGGCGCCGACTCGCCGGGGGAGGTGCGGAGGCGGCTGAGGGCGTATCTGGACGCGAACCCGGGGGTCGGGACGAGGGGGACGTGGGCCAGGGGGATCGGGTGGGATCAGATGGTTTTGGGGGGAATGCCGTTTGCGGTGAGGATGTCTCATTTTGCTTCTTCTGTGATTGTCTTGGGGGTTGGTTGCTGACCCGGGGGTAGGACATGCTCGAGGAGGACGAGGTGCTCAGGGGCAAGTATTTCATGCTGGACCGGGTGGACGTGCATTGCACGTGGGTGTCGAGGGCGGTGCTGGACTTGCTGCCGGAGGACTTGCCCGAGGAGGTGCCGGGCGGCGAGATCGTGCGGACGCCGGGGATGGGCGTGTTTTGCGATAACGCGATGGACCTGGTCACGGCGCTATGGCCGAAGCCGAGCAAGGAGCGCAAGAAGACGTTTGTGGCCTCGGCCATGAGGGAGCTGCACAAGGTTGGCCTGGTGGGCATGCACGACGCCGGTGTGCTGCCGAGGGATGTGGCCATGTATGACGAGATGAGCCGGATGGACGACTGGACGCTCCGGGTCTATGCCATGGTGGAGTGCCCGGAGAGGAACACGTTCTGTCCGGAAGAGGCGGCCAAGGTGGAGCATCCCGACGGCATGCTGTCGGTCAGGGGCGTGAAGCTGTTTGCAGGTCAGTCTGGGGAACCCCTTTTCTGTGTCATATGCTGACCTGAACAGACGGCGCCCTCGGCAGCTGGGGCAGCGCCATGATCGAGCCCTACTCAGACCGCCCGGACACCTCGGGCTCCCTCCTCGTCAACGCCTCTACCCTCACCTCCCTCGCGCGGTCCTGGTCCGCCGCCGGCTTCCAAGTCAACATCCACGCGATCGGCGACCTCGCCAACCGCCTGGCCATCGATGCCCTGGAAGCGTCCCTGCGGGATCTCTGCCCCGACTCCCCCGACCTCTCGGCCTGCCAGGCTCGCCACCGCTTCCGCATCGAGCACTCGCAAATCATCCACCCGGCCGACCAGAAGCGCATGCACGCCATCGGCATCATCCCCTCCATCCAGCCCACGCACGCCACCTCGGACATGGCCTACGCCGCACTCCGCCTGGGCGAGGAGCGCACGCGCACCGAGGCCTACCGCATGCGCTCGCTGCTCGACATCAATCCGGTGCTGGGGAGTGACTTCCCCGTCGAGCCACCCAATCCCTTCGAGGGTCTGTACGCTGCCGTGACGAGGAAGAACCCGCGGACCGGGTCCGGGCCTCCGGGATCTGAGGGAGGGTGGCATATGGAGGAGGCGTTGAGCCTGGAGCAGGCTCTCGACGGGTTCACGCGGGGTGCCGCTTGGGGAGGGTTTATGGATGGGAAGGCCGGAGTGATTCAGGAGGGGGCGTTTGCGGATTGGGTCGTGCTGGATGAGGAGATTGGGGGCGTTGGGGAGGAG
>Ga0247824_10000196_pt1 | contig 26669 bp, 19 predicted proteins | sample 13C_PalmiticAcid_FD_194412 | JGI IMG/M metagenome (GOLD analysis project Ga0247824, IMG submission 194412) | Soil microbial communities from agricultural site in Penn Yan, New York, United States - 13C_PalmiticAcid_Day48 | ecosystem: Environmental > Terrestrial > Soil > Agricultural land...
GTAGTGCGCCGCGCAGGTGCCCTTCCAGAACCTCATCCTGCGGCGCGACCCGCCCTGGGCGCCGCGGGGCGAGGTGGCCCGGCTGACGCTCGCGGCGCACTACGACAGCCTGTACCGGCCCGAGGGGTTCATCGGGGCCGTGGACAGCGCGGTGCCCTGCGCGGTGCTGCTGTCGGTGGCGCGGGCGGTGGACGAGGCGCTGACGAGGCGGTGGGAGGGCATGGACGGCGATGGGGATGAGGAGGCGGGGTTGGAGGAGGAGAAGGGGGTGCAGATTCTGTTGCTGGACGGGGAGGAGGCGTGGGTGGAGTGGAGCGAGAGGGATAGTTTGTATGGGTCGAGGTGAGTTCTATTTCTTCTCGTCATCTTTGAGAGGGGAAGGGGCTTGGGTGCTGATGAATTCGGTGTAGGGCGCTGGCTGAGGCGTGGGAGGACACGAGGTATGAGTCTGGGAGCAGCTTTACCACGCCGCTGCAGGCGATCAGTTTGTTTGTGCTGCTGGATCTGCTGGGCGCGGCGGAGCCGAACATCCCGTCGTACTTCCCGACGACGCACTGGGCATATCGGAATCTGGCCACGGTGGAGGACAGGCTGCGGAAACTGGGCGTGCTGGAAACGGAACCGAGGATGCCGTTCTTGGGGGAGAGTGAGAAGGAGGGGGCGCAGTTCTTCAGGGGTTATGTGGCGGACGACCATATCCCGTTTATGCGACGGGGGGTTGACATCCTACACATCATCCCTGCGCCGTTCCCGTCGGTATGGCACACCATGGACGACGACGGGGCGCATCTGGATGTGCCCACCATCAGAGACTGGGCGAGGATTATGACGGCGTTTGTGGCCGAATGGATGGACTTGGAGGGGCACCTCCTCGCCGGAAAGAGGAAACCAAGGAAGAAGTCGTCCGAAAGGGAAGAGCTGTAGTTAGTGTCGGTTGGATATCGAGATGAGACTGCTACAGTGCCTCCCTGGTCTCTTGCCACATCATCAAGTTGCCGCCATCTTTCTGTTAGAACGTGGTCTTGTATTGTCGGGTATCGAGAAGTTGGACTCCAGAGATCCTGAGAGACCTTAGTTGTACCCTAACCCTGGATCTTGAATTGGTTTCGCCGCCCCACGGCAGAGTGGGTCCCTTTTGATGACGACGTTGAACCCCAGTGCCGTTGGTTGTTGAACAAAGGTCAAGAATTCCACCCCACGTTCCACCGCCTCGTGTTTGCGCCCCAATTCGAACAGCTCGAACCGCGACCGCGATCGACTCGGTGTCAGACATTTTGCAACCTGTCCACAGTATATACGAAGTAATACTCAAACACTCCACAATCTCACCAACGCTTTTTCAACACAGGCACACCTTGCCGCGAGATCCGAACTTCTTGTCAACCTCAAAGGCGCCGCTCCCTCCACAATTCCACGGCTCCCTTACACGATCCACACTTCTCAAGCGTTCATGAGGTAGCTCCTCACCTTGGATGGCCTGAATGGCGTCACCAGACGAGCAAGAACAGCACTCGCAACGACCGGCGCAACAAGAAGGCCTACAAGACAGCAATGGCGATGAGATCGACAGCAGCGCCGCAGGCAATAATGCCCATGATTTCACGAAGGACACTCCAGTAAACGGCGCGGTTCAACCCCCTGGCCCATTCCGGGAATCCCACCCCGAACGTGCGGCCCTCTTCGCCGACGACGACGACAACGCTTCCGAGGCCTCCATCCCCTCTGACGCCGCCTCAGAACAAGTCATTTCTCCGACAGTATCGATTCCCCCATATTGGTCGCACTCACGCGACCCACATCCGAACCACCTACAAGCTCACTCCCCCGGCCACGCGCGCGCTGTCTCTAGCGCCTCAGCCGAGTCCGTTCTACCACCAGGCGCCATCACTCTTCAGGATAACGAGCGGGACGACGAAGACGACGATGAGTACACGGGCCGGCGCAGCAACAGCAGCGAGCTCTACGGCCGTGACCGCAACCGCGCATGCTGGGCGCGCAGTGTCCAGGTGACAGATCATGTGCTGGTGAACGGGAGCACGACAAATATCGGCGCGTTTGTGGTGTGGAATATCCGCGTCGAGACGTTAAACGTGGGTTGCATGGGAAGAGGGTTGAAACGACTTGGAAAACTGACCGGCTCCAGGGCTCCCGCATGAACATCCGCAAGCGCTACTCGGAGTTCGACGACCTCCGCCGGCGGCTGGTCCAGACATTTCCCAACTTTGAAGCCGCCGTGCCTACCCTGCCCCCCAAGAGCGTGCTGAAGCGGTTTCACCCACGCTTCCTCGAGAAGAGGCGGGCTGGGCTGCAGTATTTTCTCAAGTGAGCCGCGCATTCGGGGTGTTTGAAGACTCCGCTAACCCCGAGCAGCTGTATCCTCCTCAACCCGGAATTTTCAGGCTCGCCGGTCTTGAAGGAGTTTCTCTTCTCATGACCTCGGTATAGCAGATATGTTTTAGTAACGAAGACACGACTAATGATAATCTTGGATACTCATGCTCTGCTTGGTTCCTCTCACGACGAGCTGAAAGTCATTCATCCATCAATTCATCACACCATGAATCCGTCAGTTGGCACGAAGAAATGAACTCAGCACGCAAGTCTGATGAAGTTTCTTTATTATCATTAGACTAAGAGTGTCGAGTTGGGCAAGGACCTCCTCCAGCAAACATCGCAGATCAAATCTGCTCGGCCGGCTCTTGTCGAAAAAAAAAGTGTCGATGCGGCCACAAATTCAAATGTCCTTGGCCTTGCCCTTGCCCTTGTAGGTGGGCGCGGACTCTGCCCTCTCCCTCTTGAGCGCCTTCCTCTGCTCCCAGGCCTCCCTGTACCCCTTCAACCTCTCCCCCTCGAGCTCGATCCGTCGGCGCTCGAGCTCGTCTCCCCACTCGCGCTCCGCCTCGCGCCGCCGCTCGAGCTCCACGCTGGCCAGGTCGAGCTTGAGCTGGCGCGACATGCGGGCGATGTTCTCGCGCGCCCGCTCGCGCCGCCGGGCCAGCCTCCGCCGCTCCTCGAGGGCCTCGAACGGCCGGTTCAGGAGCGCCGTCAGCTCCTGGGACCAGCCGCTCAGCGTCAGAAGAACATTCTGACAAAAGCAGACGGGACAGACCGCCACGGGGTGCCGCGTGGTCGTCGTCGCCATCGTCGTCGTGGTCGTGGTGGCGTCTTGGGTCTGCCCGGTCGACGACATGGTGAGGGCAGGCAGGGAAAATTGGGAATGAAGCTTTTTAAATTTTTGTTTTTGAAAAAAGCTTTTCGATAAAGACAAAGGGAACGGGAGGAGAAGTTGAAAGGAATTTATAGGCAATGAAGAGAGAGTGGAAAAATAAACCACTGTCGTCGTGCAGCAACCGGCAGACACTGAAACATGCGAGAGGCTCAGGCGACGGGGTCATGTTTGAAGCGTTGAGGTCATTTCTCAGGCGTCGAGTGCATGTTGCAGACGTCGAATACATGCTGCGGGCGTCGAGGTCGTGCTTCCGGCGATAGGGTTGTGGTTCAAGCGCTGCGGCCATGCTGTAGGCAATGTAGTGGTGCTTCAGGCGTTGAGGTCATGCTGTAGGCGACGCAGTCGTGCTTTAGGCGTTGAGGTCATTCTCTGGTCGTTGAGGACATGCTGCAGACACTGAGGTCATGCTGCAGGCGCGGAGTTTGTGCTTCAAGCAATGGGGTCATGCTTCGGCTGGTAAGGTCACGACTTGATCGACCGACAGATATGCGAGCTGGAAAACTAATGTATTGATGATTTGATACCTTAAGCTGAAACGAGGAAGGGGATGGGGAATGTTAGGTGCCGGGGCCAGCCAAACCCAGGACATCGAGCCCAAAGTGCGGTTTGAGGAGACCGATGTGACAATCTAGGAGAAGAGTCGCCGCCTATTCATACTCGCTACCTTGCTGGAGGACGAAGAGGAGGTGGGTAGAACCTTCACAACTCCATCTTGGAAACCACACGAAATCAAATAATTAAACTTGTTCAAGCTCCAATGGTTCTATGCTCGCTGATCGATGCAAGCCCACCCCGGCTGTCAAGAAACGTTCCCCGTCCTCCAGAACTCTCCATTACCCAGACAACTGTGCCGTGCAAATCCAGAAGTCGTAATAATAATAATAAACGCTGCTCCCAGCAAGGGGCCACAATGCCATCAATGCCAACGACACCCCGGAACGAAGAACGCCATGCTAGGATGCAAAACCCAATGCCCAAAAGCCAACCCCCAACCCCAGGTGACTTCTAAAATGTTGAATGATTCGGCCCTCCTCCTCCCTCCCACAACGGCCCTCGATCCCCCTTTTTTCACCCTTCCTTCCAACCCATCTAATCCGCCTTGCGTCCGTTAGCCGCCGTCCCGTTCAGAATCCTCTGGTTCTCCATCTGCTTCTCGTACGGAATGGTCAGGCAGTTGATCCCCAGGAACCGGCAGATGCTCGTCGTGACCAGCCACGCCCACCTCCCGTAGACGACGGCCGCAAACACGAGGTACGCCAGGAGATACCAGTACTCGACCTCGGCCGAGACGGCGGGGAGCCCGAACCGCGGCAGGTTCCCCAGCACGGCGCCGCCCACCAGGGGCCAGAGCATCACGGTCCAGTAGGGGAACGGCTGCCTCGTCAGGTGCGCGAGGATCATCTTGGTCGTCATACGGCCAAAGACGAAGCTCATGATGACGCAGAAGAGGACGAGGTGGTTCTCGGAGCAGATGGTGGAGTAGGGCGAGTACAGCCAGGCGCCGATGGAGAGGGTGTAGACTAGCATGGGCGTCCACTCCAGGAACACGGGGGCCACGGGCAGGCCCTTTGCGCGGCGGGCCTTGACGACGTTGTGGATGCAAAAGGGGATGTGGGTGAAGAGCAGCGACACGATGATGACGGTCACCCAGAGGTCGCGGATCGAGATGTGGTCGAGGACCTCCTCGCTGAACCCGAGGGCGTGGAACATGGTGAAGCGCGGGCCGAGGAGCTTGACGAGAGGCTCGGTCCAGATGCCCGGGCCGTAGTATCCCGAGAGGATCATGAACATGCAGGCCAGGAGGAGACCTTCGGTGGGGCCGTTGATGACACCCAAGTAGAGCGTGTGGGTGTGGTACGTCTCCCACGTCGAGAAGAACATGGGCAGGCAGGGGCAGAGGGCGGTGAAGACGCCCGACTTGGAGGTGCCGAGGCCCAGGGCGGCCGTCTCGAGCAGACTAGCGAGGGTGCAGTTCAAGCTGTCGATGCCGTGGTCGAAGAGTTCGCCGAGACCGCTCGAGGTGCCGGTGCGGCGGGCCTGCTTGCCGTCGACGTTGTCGAATGTCTGGTACATGAAGAGTCCAAAAGCGAAACTGTAGTACACCCATGGTGGTGCCTGGAGGGGTCAGCTGGGGACTGCGCAAGGATGGCGGGCGACGTACTGGTCCTTCAAGATCCGGCATCATGACGACCAGCAGGCCGACGTTGAAGAGGATACACATGAACCCGAGGAGGGTCACCATGTTTGGCGCAACCCATAGCGGTAGTAGTTCGACGAAGGCATTCCACTATTCAATTTCAGCGTGTGTCCCGATCGCGCTCGCGCTCGCGCATCTCGAAAAGCCCGGCGGGCGGGGGCGGGGCAGTGCGTACGTATGGCCTCAGGATGTAGTGGGATATCGGCGACTTGTCGACGGCCGAGTACTTGTAGGACTTGAGGTGGATGAGGGCATCGTCCGAGACGCACTCGGCGACTGCTTCTTCTGCGGGGTGGACGCGGCCACGGTCAGCACGGGTTCTGAGGTCGAGGTCGGCGAGCTTGGACTGCGGCAAGGCAAGTCCAAGTCGCCGGTCCAGGACGGCGGGAAAGGTGGGGCGGGGTCATTGCGCACTGCTGTTGTTGATGGTGAGGAGAGCCATGGTCGAGGGGCAGTCAGCCGGTGCAGACAACCGCCGACTCTCAAAGGGATGCGCTGGTGGTGTATGATCGACAGGAAAGTCCCCGGTGTCGGATAGGGCCCAAGGGGGGAAATTTGAGGGTCCTGGTCAAATCGGCTCGGGCTGCGCGGTGCTCCGGACTGTCTCTGGAAAAAGAATGTCACGCGGGAAGGAGCGAAAAGGCCGGAAAGTTTCAGGGTCACAGTCGCTGGGGCACACACGAGCAGATGTGCTACGTCTTCAAGTGCAGGAGAGCGTCGAGTGCGTCTTGCAGGTTCCACTTGCCCTGCAAGGTTTCGTCAACAGCGTTTTTGACTTTTCCCCAGTTGTTGAGAAGACGAGACCGAATCAAATCTCAATCGACAAGCTTTCCCCCAGTCGGCTCAAGGGTCCACCATCCTGCCTGGTGCCAATCAACTTAGGCCGGCTGTCCAACACGTGAAAGTGGGCGCGGGCGGTGAGATCCCGATTTGTCGATCGTCTTCCCCGATTCATCTTGATGCTTGGTACGGGGTCGCGTTGTTGCAGGGTCAGCAGACAGTCTCTGGCCGGCCTGGGTGGCGATGAGGACACGGCCGGAGCCGAAGCTGGCGCGAGTCAGCAAGACCCTGACCACGCCAGGAACGCAGAGAACATCGGACGGATATCCGTATACATACATAGGTGAGCGCCTCCAATGAGGCACTTGCAAGTTATCAGATGAAACATCGGATCCAGGATGGACCAAACCAGGTTTCGATATCCTTGCCAATTGGCGACCGGTCAAAACATTTGGGCAGACACAGCACTGGCAAGAGAACCTTGGTGGATGCGATCTTCAACCACAAGAATGCATTAACCCGAATTCCCATTGCCAAATTCGGCGCGTTATTAAACATAAGAGATGCCCGGAATAACAACTGTTTCCGCTGTTGGTTGGTGACCTGTCGAGTCTGTCCAACACGGTTCCACGAACACGGGCCTTGTCCTCCCTGTCCCACTGAATCAAACCGCAGACCCGGGTTTCCCCAGGCTGCTTAAATTAACCATCCAACATTGAACCCCCAGACGTCCGGCAATCCTGACCAACTCCTCCTCAAAGCAGCATAGCAAACCCGGCAAACAGGCCGCCCGCCAGCACCGCGATACCGTACGAGTCGCCGAACCGCAGGGCGCCCGCCGCGTTCTTGCCGTTGTTATTGTTGTTGCTGTTTCCCGAACCGTCCGACAAGCCGTTGAAGACCTGGTTGGTGGGTGCGGCCGTGGCGGAGGCTGAGGTCGACGTCGTCGTGGTCTCGTTGACGCGGGTCGGGCTCTGCGCACCGCAGGGGTGCTTCTCGCGGCAGTCCGAAGCGCACTCGTTGTTACTGCCGCACTTCGCGACGCACTGAGTGCCCCACTCCGTGCACACGTGGTAGGGGAGCGTCTGGGTGTATTCGCTGATGTTGGGCTGCTTGTTGTCGCTGCAGACGCAACCGTAGGTGAGGGTTTCCTGGGAAAGGGGAGCGTTGTCAGCGAGATGATGGGCTACGCAGTCTGATGACGAAAAGGCCAAGACGTACAGGGTCGCACGAGTTGTCTATCGGCTTGCCGGTCGTGGTCTGGAGGCAGATGGTCGGGCAGCTACTCCGCTGGTTGCTGCACCACGCCTCTGCGTCTTCTGTCAGTTCTTGCTCTGTGGGAACTGGACGGGAATGTCGAGCATACTCCTTGTAGCCAGAGGGACACTGGAGGGAATGACGTAGTAGTCAGCCGAGACGGCGACGGCAGTGGCAAGAGCCAGGAAGGTTGTCCGGAAGGAGACCATTGTGAACGATGGTGGTATGGGTGTTCAACGATCGGGTGTCTTGTTGCAGACGCGAGAGACGACTGAGAGATGGTCGCTGCGTGTCGATAATGTGTGAGCGCCTTGACACCAATGCTGAACAACAGACAACAGCTTCAAGTTGCCGCAGAGACGGGCTGCATTCCAGTGCGGGACGTGGTGACTTACATTTGGTGTCGATCCGAGTCAGACGGTGGAAAAGGGGGAAAGATATTAAATTACCAAATGATTAAGGCACGGAGCAAGGCCTGAGCCAAAAATGAACAGACGCACAAACGAAGGCGACAAGAAGAATCAAGTTTGAGCGACCGGTGTTCAAGCGAGTGGGAGCACGCGGGTCTTGAGGGGATCCAAGAAGACAGAACCTCACGGTAGGAGAGGAAAAACGCGAGCTGGCATGAGAAAATGGAAGGGACCGACCACTCCAGCATCCCCGGATCGATTGCGGAGGCCCATGGCACCTCCCGAGGTCAGATTGCCGCATCGGATTGGTCACCTTGGCAGCTCAATCAACAAAAGGCGCTCATGATAGGCCAGAGCGTTCCATCCCTGCCGTCGCTCCAAGTTCGCTCCGCCCCCCGCGCAGGGATCAGCAGCCCAAGCACTCCGTGAATGAGCCGCCTTCCTGTCGTGATGGAACCGCAATTGGGAGTCGAAGGAGGTTGGGATCGTTGCGGCGTTGCGGCACGGCTTTTTGCCATCTGTCTCGGACGACGCAAGGACGGTCCGACTGTACACCGTCAGGTTCTGGCGAGAATGGTGGCCAGCCAGGCTCAAAATTCAAGAAGGGCTCATGGGGTTGTGGCCTTCTTCGCCTTGCTGTTAGCGGGTTCCACCACGGACTGGACTGAGGCTCAGGCGATAACATGTGGACCGCGCGCTGTGAGCAATGTTGACGCATCACCCGACTTCCCCGCCGTTGCTCGACCATCTGGCTGCCTGTGCGGCGTTGCCATTGGCAAATCCATTCTGTGCCTCAGCTCGATGGATGGGCCCGGCGAGGTTCGTGCTTCTCCAAACGGGAAAACGGTATACGCCTTCTGGGTACGTAAACACAAACACGTAAAGCAACCCGAGGGATGGCATCTGATACACGCCAGGATGCCTGAATTCCTGCTGTCTGAGCATCTGTTGAGTTTTGTTCCGACCCGCCACGACAGAGTTTGGCTGCAGCAGGCACCTGTGGTGTGATGGAAGGATGGACGTAACAGGCAAGTTGCCAATTCGGGCCTGTCGGTGCCGTTATTTTTGATATGCCGGGACAGAGAGCTGCATACGAGAAACCCCCCACCACACCAAGAATGCTACATGCTTCGAGACTCGCTCGAGAACTCCCTGCCGAGTCTCGTATTTCTTGCCGCATATGCCTCTCCCACCCTGTTTGAGCCAGTCAGGATGCTTCATCCTCCTCCAGCTGTCGATATCTTGCTGCTTCTCCATCAGGGCCATCGGCATTGTGATGTTTCCTGTCCTCCCAGCACCGGATGTCCGGCTGCGGGGTTCCTCGCTTTTGGGATGAGACAGCTCTCCCCGCACATGGTGGATTTTCGGGAGCCTGCCTTCCTTCCATTGAGCAAGGTACGCAACCAGGATGAAGCCAGTGGTTTGTTGGTGTCAACAGATTTGATATTCTGTGTACACAGTACACATGATGTTACCTCAACAGATGAGCCCGATCGTTTCCTCTCTCGGCGCTCAAATGATATCCGGTTGCTTTGCCTGAAGGAATGGCCATAGGCCCTCCCAGTCTCAATGATAGCCATCCTCGGGATCAAGCCGGCAGGTCTTAAGGCACAGTGGGCGCGACAAGAAATCAAGGCATTTGATGGTACTCAACAACACTGTCCCAACCTGGAAGTTACAGCCGGTTTGCATGTTGCACTTCGCACAATCACGAGCTGGCCGCCCTTGCCTCCACACGTCTGTAGTTGTTTTGTGCGGCATGGGTCTCCGAGGGGCCAAGACGCCTTGTGGCCTTCAAACGGAAGATCAAGCCGCTGAGAATGGACGGCCGACCCATGGTTGAGCTTGACGATGGCCTGGAGCAATGTTTGGCAATGAAAAGGGCTGGTGGGGGGTTGAGGGAGCTTTCTGGTCCACCGTCGGCACTAGCCGCCTCCGGCATAGCGGCTGTACAAACACGCCAGGGGTGGGCAGAGGGCCTTGGCAACGCGGGCCGTGCATGGAGCTCGAGCTGAACAAGTGTCCAGAGTTTCGGAAGCAACCGTCAGCCTTGCCAGTCCAGCAGCTGCTCTCACCACGGGCAAGCAACCATTCCCCACGACAACCACGCCCAAGATGCGCCTCACACAGTCAATTGCCCCGGCACTCCTGTTCCTTGCGGCAGGTGTTGCTCAGGCCGCCTCGGGTTGGGGGTTCGATGACGGCAGCGTCCAGATTGCGGCAAAGAAGGCCGGAGAGACAGTAAAGGAGAAGTACGCAACACCACACCAATGCATCTCGGGACTGAACAATGAGTGCTGACAGCACCTTGTGACTTGCAGAATTAGCCAAACTTCTCCTCTCTCGAAACCAGTCTCCCTCGGAACCACCGATACCCTCAAGCTGAGCTTGACGGCCAAGGACAACGGCAAGGGGAAGCGGCCACACCAGGCGTTCCTGGTGCTCCAGGAACCCGAGTCAGGGCTTGAAGCGCCCTTCCCCCTCACGGTCAAGGAGAGCGGCAAGGCGGCTGCTCAGATCGTAAGGAACCCTTTGTTGTCGGCTTCATCTGGACGAGTGGCTGACCCAACCTTAACAGTCGCACAAGGACCTCCCGGTCCAGTTGCTCCTCGCGAACAAGCCGCTCAAGGCATCCGTCGTCATCGCCTCCTTTGGCTCAGCCCAAGGGCTCAACACGCCCGTTTTTGAGGTCAAGATCGAGACGGACGCGAACGTGCCGCCCCCCGCCTACGAGAAGCCTCTCCGCTACGGCAAGCAACCCGAGATCCACCACACTTTCCGCGCAGACCCGAAGAGCCCACCCAAGGTGATCTCGCTCTTCTTTGGGCTCGCCGTGATTGCCACTCTGCCCGCGCTGCTCATTGGCGTAAGTTTGCCATTTCGAGTCTCTCTCATGGCTTTGCTGACTCTTGCCATTAGTGGGTTGCCCTTGGCGGCAACGTCAACCACCTCTCCAAGGCCATTGGCGCCGCACCGCTGTCGCACGCCACTTTCTTCGGGTCGATCCTGGCGATGGAGTTTGTTTTCTTCATGTACTATACCAGCTGGAACCTGTTCCAGGTATTGCCGGTCATTGCTGCGGTCGGTGCGGCCACGGTGTTCAGCGGCACCAAGGCGCTGGGAGAGGTCCAGAGCAGGAGGCTTGCGGGGGAGCGCTGAAGACAGCTGGACTGTGGTTTAAAAAAAGGCCAGAATCTACCCAGAGGTATGGGTCTGGGAAGCCGTCGTCCTCTGTCGCATGGGTCCACGGCTGGTGTAGTCTGTATGTATGAGCAAAAGCGCCATCTTTGAGCGAGCAATGCGACTTTTGGAATGTAGATTCGGGGGAAATGTGCGCAACTTGCAATATGCTGATTTTCTCCTTTTCTCTATCCCCCTTCCTTTTTATCCACTTTCATTGAGTTCCCAGGCTGGTCGCAGCTCACTCTGCAGTCAGACGTCGGCCAAGACCCCGTGGTGGTGATGCTGCAGCCAACCCGACCGGCAGACAACCAACCAGGGCACGCCGCGCACCCTCAGAATGGCCCCACCATTGACCGTTGATGCCCCACTTGGGTGTATTTTGGCCCCTGCATTGTAAACAAATGGGTCTCCAGATCGCGTCCTTCCGGGTCACCGACACTTGCACGGCTGCCAGTGCCAGGCTCGACTCGCGACTTCTGTTTCCTGTTGTTCGCACCCAACTTTGACTTCGAGGGAAGCACCACTCCAAGAACATACCATGCAGCTTCTGTCTGCACTCGACATCCATCACACTTTCTAGCATTGACGACGTCGTCACACTACATTTTTGTCGACAGCTGCCCCCATCTGCTCCCGGATCGCCCCTGCTTCCCGTCCCCGCTGCTGGTGACCAGCGTCGCGCTCGACGCGCTCTCGGCAGGCTCACCATGGATATCAACAGCACTAATAGGGGCCGCCATGCTTCCAGCAAGCCCAAGCATATCTCTAGGCTCAGGAAAGAGATGCTCCAACATCGTATGCACCAGAACCCCTTCAGCTCGCCGCCCTCGTCCACCGGATCCCACGACACGGTCAGCACCACCACCGAGGAGCTCACCCAGGCCCTCTCCGATTTCTCCTTCAGCCCCGATGGGGAGGGCACCCGCCGCTTTGGCGAAGACACCCCGAACCCCTCCAAGAGACACGCCTCACGGTCCGGCCGTTTTGGCGCCAAGTCGATGGACACGGTCCTCAACACCTCAGCCATTGCCCGCACCTTTCCCGAATGGAGCGGCCTCTTGGCCAAGGACAACATGACCTTCACCCAGACCGTCGACATGACTGCGCCGTTCAAGCCCGTTTCTGCCTCCCCGGGTGGGAAGGAGAACATGCCCCCGACCCAGGAACGCGCCAATGAGAACACATTCGAGAACATGACCGATGCAAAGAGGAAGCGCTTCCGCGCTGATCTGCAGGCCCGCGTTGAGAACGAGTCTGACTGCTCCACCGTCCTCTCTCTCTCGCCTGCCAGGCCTGTTTCGGCTCGCCGCTCTCGTTTCGGAGCCGCCGCGCTCGACATCGCAATGACCCCAGAGGCCCCAAAGCGCTCCCTCCAGGACATGGTCTCCAAGATCCGCACAGAGAAGCAAACCGCCAAGCGCGACATCACCCCGAAGCGCTCTCCTGTCGCACAACCAAACCATGAGACTCCGGCCCACACCCTTGGGCTGGACAACAGCATCATCACCCCAACCAGCCGCTCTTTTTTCTTGCCATCCTTCCGGCACCTCCCAGACTGGACGTCTGGCACCCTCAAGTTTAGCACGATGAAGAACGGCGTTCCTGTCTTTGTGAGGTCGGACAAGGACGGCGTCCGTCTTGACCACTATGGAAGGAACCATGACGAGATTCGCGCAGTCGGCATCACCAAGGAGGACGAGGAGATCTTCGTATCCATGGATAAGCTCCAGGAGGAAGTCCGCGAACTCCACGATCACGACGCCATGTTGCAACGCGAGGCGGAGAAGCTGCAGCGCGAGGTCAATCAGCTGCAGGCCGAGCTTAAGAGGCTCAAGACTCGAAAGCTCTCGGATAGTGCCATCGGTTCGGAATCCGACGCCTCGTTTAGGCGCAGTGGTGGCTACAACGATGACTTGGAGTACGAGATCGCCCAGCTGCGCGATCGCCTCGACCAGGCTAGCAGGCAGGTCGGCGTGAACGACATCCACAGTGCTGCGCTCGCCGCTGAACGTGACGAGGCATTGCACCAGGCCTCGGTTGCCCGCGAACGGGCTACCAAGCTTCAGTCGGAGCTCGAGGCCTCACAGCGCGATCTTGAGTCCTCCCTGCACCTGCTGCAGGAGAAGGAGGCTCTGCAGCTCGAGAATGCGTTGTTGCTTGATGAGAATGAGACTCTCAAGGAGCAACGCGATGCGGCTATTCAAAACAACAAGAAGCTTACCGCCGAGAACGACAAGCTCCGTCGCGAGCTCAGCGGAGTCCAAAAGGACCTCCGCATGGCTCGCGAAGAGCTTGCTTCGGTTCGCAAGCAGTGCGAGGCTCTTCAACAAGAGAAGCGGCATTTTGCCCAGGACCACGCGAGCATGGAGCGCAACAACGACAACTATTTCAAGGAGAACAAGAAACTGCAGGCACAAGTGGCCGCGCGAGACCAGCACATTGCCGATCTCAAGAAGGGCATCAGTTCGCGAGACAAGATGCTCGACAATATTCAGGGCCTGACGACGGACACCGCGATGCTCGAGCTGAATGCCGAACTCCACGCCGAAGTTGAGATTCTCCAGACAAAGGTAGAACAGCAGACGGTTGAGTTGGAGCAAAAGGATGGTGAAATCAGCGCCAAGGAAGGGCGGATCCGCACTCTCAAGGAGCAGAATCTCGACCTCTCCATCGACAACGAGCGCCTGCGGGACGAGAACCAGCGCCTTCGCTCAGAACACGAGGAAGTCAGGAGCCAGTGGGTCGAGGAAAAGCATAAGGTGACTCGCCTGAACCAATTCCTCTCCAAGAACGCCGTCAATGACGATGCCGACAATTGCATCCGCCTGGACGATGACTTCAAGCAGAGGGAAGCAGCACTTCGGCAGAAGCTCGAGCGTCGGGAGGCGGCCGTCAAGAAAGTGAAGCAGCTGTCCAGCAAGATCAGCGAGATTGCCGAGAAGGAGTTCATCGGGAAGACGGCCAAAGTTACCAGAATCGTCGAGCCAACGGACGCGCAGACGGCCACTGAAGAGATGACGGGCAAAAGCAGCGGCATCCATGTCGACGATGACCCCACGAGGGAGCTTCACTTCACCGAGGATTCCGACTTTGCAAGCGTCATGGAGGGCGAAATTGTCAAGCTGAGGGATACTTATCGGGACCTTCAGAACAAGGTACACCAGGATCTCGACATGACAGATTATTCGCTGCCTTCGCTTCCGCCGACGCTTCGGCGAAGCAAGTCTGACAGCGGCGTTCCTCCCAAGGCCGCCCAGTCAAAGACCCAGCTACCCAGCATCCTCAAAAAGTCTAGTCAATTTGAGGATACCGGCCGCTTCAGTGTCAAATCGGCACTGAGCATGGTCAGCCACCAAACCGAGGATGAGGTTCTCATCAATGGTCGCAGATCCTCAATGGGCCATACCCAAGATCTTCCCCGCTCAGAGTCCCGTCTCCGCCGCGACTCGGAAGGCGAGCGCGACGTGACAGAGCCCAACATGACCTCGGCCTTCTTCATGCCCGACATAACACTCGAGGGTCTCAAGCAAGGCACCGTCAAGGACCTGCCGCAGAGCGCGCTCCCCTCCCTTAGTCAGGAAGCCCGCCGCCTGCTCGACGGCATCTGCAAGCACAACTCGCTCAACTGCAACATCTGCGTGCGCATCGCCGCCCACGGCGACAAACACGCAGCCACTGCCAATCCCACCATCACCAACAAAATCCTCATCACCCCAGAGGACATCCGGCGCGGCAAAAAGACCGTCTCGGCAGACAAGCCCGTCCCCGTCTCGGACCGCATCCCGGAAACCCGCCCCGCGGCAGCAGAAGACCCCACCGTCCGCCCGTCCATGGCCCCCGGCGAGGCCCTTGCCATCCTGATCAAGGAGACGCAGGACGAGATTGACCACCTGCAGATGGAGCTCAAGCGGCTCAACGAGGTGTACTTTGCCCTGGACAAGGCGCAGGGCATGCGCGAGCGGAGGCGGGTCATGGGCGAGATCAAGCGGCTGCAGGGCGAGGTCGAGGCCAAGTCGGGCCACCTGTACCGGCTGCACGACGTGCTCGAGGGGCAGAAGCAGGCGGGGCAGCTGATGGTGGAGGGGGAGGTGGATGTCACGGTGTTGAGCGGCTTGTTGAGGGCGGAGGTGGGCGAGAGGGAGGGGGAGAGGGAGGAGTGGAATGGGTTTGACTGAGAGGGTGTGGGTGTGTTTCTTGGTTTTTGGCATTGCGCGTTTTGGGGAGCGGTGTTGGTTTTCTTCCTTGTTGATATTTCTATCGGGTCTGTTTGACCTGGTTTGGCTTGGTTGGGTTTCGTACTGGATGAATGGGATGGGTGTGTTGGAGTAGTGTGTGGGTTTTGGCTTTGGCTTGGGGATTGTGGTTGAGCCGGGCTGTGTTTGGTTTATTTGGGGTTCTCGGTTTTCGGTTCTGGGTTTTCGTTCTTATTCTGCAGGCAGGCAGTGTACATATCAGAGAGAGTCCTGTGGTTCGGGTACAGGAGTCGAGTTCTCAACTTGCATAGCAGAGCTGCTCTGTCTGGCGTTTGAAAGAATAAAATTTTCGTTTATTCCCTGCTTGAGTGGTGAGCTGCGTGTGTCAATGCCAACATTTGGTTCGACATTAGGTCGTCGGTGTCCAGAAAGAGATGGTTGCCACGGCGGAAGGAGACAGCAGGGGTTGCTGGAGCTTTCGTTCTGAGCAACTCTGATAACGGTAATGGAAAGGGCAGTCAATGGCTTTTTTTACTCACCATGTCCAAGTTAATAAGGTTGGCATCCTGTTGTCGTAAAATCGAGTTACTTTCTAAGTGGTGCAACTCTCATCTGCTGTGTCACCGGGGAAGCGCGTATCTGACGACGTCAAGATCCCAGGATTGGCCTCGAGAACAAGAGAGCGCGAAGCCGACGGCGGCTGAAGGGAAGGAAAAACTCTTTGTTCATTTGGAACCCCCTACGGATTGACGGAAACATGTGACGGAATCAAAGAACGCTAGTTTGAGAGCTTGAATTGTCAATCACTAATCACGAACGCCTCTCTTTTGTTGACAGTGGCTTGACCTTGACCGGTTTCAATTCCAGACTTGGCTTGCGTTTCCACCCCCAGGAAGGACAATCGAGGGCTTGCGGCTGGTTCGGGGACAAGCAGAGGAGCTGGCACGCGCCCGGTGACAAGAGCACAGGCTTGATGTTACACTCGATGAGCACAACCAGCGTGTGAGAGACCACAAGGGTGCCTGGCCGTTTCTACGACGTACTCATCCTGTTTTTACACTTGGCAACACCTCCTGTGCTCTTTCGAGTCCGTGGCTGGCACACCTCCCCGCAAGCCTGAGTGAGGCTGGAGGCGCTTAAAAGAGGCATTGCCAATGTCAGACGGGATCTGCGATCAGCCCCCTCGAAAGCGGTAACCCGGCTTTAACTGTGTCTAATCCCGGAAGACGCCCCAGCCGAACTGGCCCAAGAACAAACACTCGGGTAGCGCAGCTCCAGTTGGGGACTCTTGCCTGCCGCGGAAGCGGGGCCGGGGACCGGGGAATGCCGCACTAGGTGCCGAGTGGAGACGGCAGGCTTAGCTTGCAAAGGGCACCACCTCCTCGAGGTGTCCTTTTTGACACAGTGACTGCTGCATGCCGCTCAAGATAAGCGTGTGGGTAGGATGCCGCGTTTACCAGTGGGATGGCTCGGGAATGCTGGTGGGCCCGGAGGGATGAGCAAACTTGGTGGTTGACCATGTCGCCTGCTCTTGACTGACGCAAGTGGTTGTCAAGCAGGAACGGCGTCGCCATGGGTGCAGTGCCGCCGTCCGGGCAAGGTACCCCTAAACCCATGTCTGAAAAAACAACTCGGAGATCCTGTTTGTTGAGGTCGGCCAAGGGTCCCTTGAACGCGATGAGGCATTGCTGCTGTCACATCCCCCATTCTCTCGCTCGAGGCCTATCACGCACCCGCCGAGTCTCAATAAAGAACGAGATCTCCAGACCCCGCATTGGCGAGAGCATCGGGCGGCCACTTGAAAGACCGTGTGATGGTCCCTGGACTGCACTGTGTGCTGAGTGTGTTCAACTGCGCCCGGCGGGCTCTGTCGGTAAATTAGGTAACCAGCAGTCCTCCCGAGGTTGAGAGAGCTCGCGGGTGTGGGAGTGAAAGAGACGGCCCTCCATGGTCCTCGAGGGGTGACATCGAGGAGTTGAGTTGTGGGTTCGGGCTGCATATGTGCAGAAGCATCTTCTACCCCCACCACATTCTTGGCAAGCACTGATTGGGGCCGCTGTGAATCGTCATTTGATGGGAAACAAATCCGAGATTGTCCCTCTGTGAGACAGAAAGGTCGCGGCAGGGGGGGCTGACCGATTCGGGGCTGGACTGCTTTCACGGCAAACTTGATGGACAGCTGCCTCCGCTTTCTTCATACGCCACCCTGCCCTCCTGGAACTCACCACTGCAATGTGCCGCTTGCCGCCGTGATCGCCCCGGGCCTTTACGTCTCTCATCGGTGTGGGCGCTCCATCTCGGATCCGTTCTTTTCTTTCCACCGACCGCAACCAGATCCACGCAAAGCCGACATGGCCTCTCAAGCTGCGGCGGCGGTGTCCTGCATCGAATGCCAGCGCCGGAAACAAAAGGTGAAGGCCCCGTTCGGGCTGCGGACCCACACGGCCACGAGAGCCGTTGTTGTCTTACACTGACGGCTTTGGCTGATGGCTCAAACCAGTGCAACCGCGAGTTTCCCTGCAACCACTGCCTGAAGCGCGGAGTGTCGCACCTGTGTCGATCGAAGGCAGTCGTTCTAAAAAGCCCCAGAGAGGCTCGTTCGCAGGACAGCCAACCGAGGTTAGACCAACCAGACCGAAACCATCGCGCCGCTACTGACCGGCGTGTCTGCCTTTCAGCAGGCCGAGGAAGCGCAGCCTCGATAGCTCAGACAACGGCGCCCCATCTGATGGGGATCCGGACCACGATGACTCCGGCTCCGATGTCGATGTGAGCGGGGCCTTGAACGGCCTGGGCTACATGTCCCACCATCACCACTTGGTGCTGGGTCAAGGTCCTGGCCCAAAGGTAGAGTGGCGCGCATGGTGGTGAGGGCCGGAAAACATGGCCGGCTGACAGTCCAAAAGGCAACCAGGGACACCGTGGAGGATAGTGACGGCGAACAATCTGATGAACTCAAAGCCGCTTTGTCGTTGATGCCAGAGAAGCGGTACACCGGTATTTCTGGCCGCCTGTCCCACCTCAGCCTCGCCGCAGCCGCTGACTGGATGCAGATTGTCTTGTTGACAACTTCTTGAATGGGGCAAACCATCAGTATTATGCCCTGTACCCGCCCGAATTCAGAACCCAGTACGACGGCTGGTGGGCGACCCCTCGGAACAAGGTGACCCCGGAACTCACGAGTCTGATCCTGCGCGTGTGCGCTTGCTCCCTCCATTTCATCATTGAGGACAATGTCAAAGTGAGGCTGGAGACGGAGCTCGACACAGATGTTCTGACGTTTGCGAACCGCCTGCACTCCGCGGCCGAGAAGCTCAGCGCCAGCATCGCGCCGGGAAAAGGCGGCCTCGTCAACGTCCAGCAGCTGTTCTTGACCGCGTACTGGTTCAAGTCGGCTGAGAAATGGACCGAGGCCTGGCACGCGCTGAGCAAAGCCATCCGGGCTGCGAACGAAATAGGTACGCCTCCCCGAACACAGGCTGTTGGAGGGTTGCAGGTCAAGCTGATGATGTCGTCGAGGTCTTCACCACGACTCTTTATCCGAGGGCATGTCGGAGTTCGACCGCGAAATGAGGAGGCGGGTGTGGGTTATCCTGTATCTGTGGGACTTGTAAGTAACCCTCCCCGAGCAAATCAGAATGACGGACTGACGTTTCAAGCGCGCTGGGCTCCATGCTGTCTCGTCCACTCCTCGTCAACCATGCAGACTGCACGATCGAGATGCCGACACTAACTCTTGAGAACAACCCCAACTGCCCCGATCAGCCGTCTCCATTCCGTCACATGAACCTCCACTGCCAGCTTTGCATCGATATGGCAGCACAACTGGGCGGTCCTTCGGCTTCCGAGCTGGATAAGGCGGAGATCGCCAGAAGGATGCGGGACACGGTTGAGACGTGGTTCGAAAAGCTCCCGGCCGAATATGCCGTCAGGGAACCGGATACGCGTTGGGATGCCGAGTTTGGATGGGTCGTGTTCCAGCGTCGATATCTGCACTTGATCGGATACATGGGCCTCTTCAGTCAACTGAGACCGTTCATCGCGCGGAGCTCGGCGAAACCAATGTCGGATCTCGAGTCGGCCCTCCGAGCGTCAGGTGTCGACGCGGCACTGGGTCTCATGGACGTGTCCTGGAGCCTGTTCGAGAACTTGGTGTCCGTCGGCGCCAAGTTCCATTATGCCATCTTCTGTATTTTTGACGCAGCAACCGTCATGTGTTCCGCGTTCGTCCAGGACGAGGCTCGCAACCTTCCGCGGCGGGAGACGATCCTCGAGGCGATCAAAAAGGCGCTGAGCATGCTTGCAGAGGTGGCTCCGGAATCCAAGACGACGGCAGCCCTGTACCGCATCCTCAAAGGGCTCCTTTCCAAATTGCCGTTGAGCACCAGAGAGCAGGGAGTGGTTGGGGCAACCAGACGGGCGAAGAACGAGAGGATGGATCCGCCAAGCAACAAACCAACCACCAAGTCCACGAACAAGGCCTCGGCGAAGCGCGGTCACGCCGAAGCCCGCCGTGCTCAGAGACCTCGTCACAGATCGAGCAGCGCCAGCTCTGACAGCGACTCAACGTTGGATTCGTCCAATTGCCAGCCAAGAAGCGAGAGCTCGGTGTCGCTGCCGGATAGCTGTCGGTCTATGAGTGTTCAAGCGACTTCGGGGGAACAGACGCGGCGGCCTTCAACCGTTCCGTCAAACGGCGTTGCCTCCGTGGGCGGTGTGCCGGCTCCCAACACCTTCGTGGCGCCGGCGCCAATCCATCCCGCATACCCGAGCCCAATAGATAGCTTCATGCCTGCAACCACTGTGCCGTCGACGACCGTGTTCATGACGTCCGATGTGTTCCCGCCCGGCCCCGAATTTGCGCAAACGAGCAGTTTCCAGTACAGTTCGACGCTCAGCCCGGTGGATGTAATGCCCTTCAGCCAACCTGGTTGGCAGCCATCTCAAGTGGCAATGAACGCGTTGAACGAGGAGGTGCCCATATACCAGCCCGGCAGTCTGGCGGGGTTCGACAACACGGCGCCCTCGGTGCTCGGGTACTGGGAATGGCAAACCCTTGGCCTCGGCCACCCTGTGTCCTGGGACCAACAGGTGCAGGATCAGAATGGAATCCGATACCATCACCCCGGGCTTCCTGGAGGGTTCAATAGCCGGGGAATGGCGAACGACGGGGAGAGCTCGAGCACTGATGGTCTCAGCCGGTGAGCACCGGCGCCGCCCACTTTTTCAACATCCACAATCTCTGGTATTGATATTTCGTAATCGATGATTCCCATGATAGGCGAAGGGGATTTCGAGGGAGCTTTCCATCGGGGGATGTAGCGTACACGTGTAGACCCAGTGTCGGTTGCCTTGTTTGGCAACGTGGCACAGAGCACAAGTTTCGCTCAGAGAGTTCCTTGGCTGGGGTGGCCTGGTGCTGAAGGCGTGTTTCGCTCGAAGTTGGAAGAATTGGAAGGAGGAGTCTCTTTTAACGGGTCTCCTAATATTTCGTAGCTCGTATCTGTTGAAAGAGCAGAAATCAATCGTAACCGGCGTCGTCGAGGCTTTTGTTTATGCTGCTGTGGTCTTCTGGTGGAGGCTTCGAGTTTAAATGATGTTGATTGCTGGACACCGAACACACTTCTTGGGGAAGCCATTTGAGAAGTGCGAAGAAGGATGGTCCCATACTTATAGCGCGTGCATTTGTGCTCCCCGAAACAAGCATTCAGTCGCCGAGCAATTGCTCATTCCTGCATGGTACCAAGGTAATTTTTGGGACTCCGAAAGCTGTCGGACTCTTGAGCTGCGTCGGCCGCATGATACGATGACCGATCGATGACCATTTTGTAACACAGCTGAGGCCCAGGTGCGTTGAATCCCCTGATCCAGGATTCCCACAACCGATTCTGAGCCCATGTCTGGTGCAGTGGCTTGGAACTGTCTTTGCCGTGTTGCTGCCACGTGGAAATGGCTGTGGGTGCTGGGTTGGGGTGTTGTCGCCGCCACCCTCGTGAATGAGAGATTGCGAGGAACACAGAAGTCACTGTGGGTCTACAGCCCGACCCACGAGGACAGTGGGGTCGCGCTTGGCGGCGGCATCGCATCGGCGGGACTTGGCCGATCAGACCATCGCACAGTTTGAATCTCACAGGCAGTGGCCTTGCCTGTTTTGGATTCAAGCTGCTAGGGACGGCAAGAGCAACCCTGCCTCCACCTCCTGCACACGCAGCAAGACCTGCATGCCTTATCTTAAGGTAGAGAAGGTACCTACCTAAGTATCTCGGGCCCGGCCACCGTCGGCAGCACTGTTTCACGGGCCAGTGACCACCTGGAGCCCAGATCGCCTCCCGAAGGAATATGCAATGAAACTCGGACAAAGAGTCATACCGGCGGCGGCAGGAGGGTGGAGGAGTAGCGTGACACTTTCTCCACCTCGCCTGTCGTCTTTCCGGGACCACACAGCATCGGCCGGGCGTTTAAGACGGCCTTCCCATCAATCTCGTCGGGCTCTGTTCTCGACCTCGGCATTGCACTCTTCCAGAATGGCGTCTGTTGACGGAAACACAATCGAGATATCGAGCACGCCAGGGCACAATGCCTGGATTGGCAGTGCCGGAGCAGCGGGCCACGACCTCAGGAGTCAGTTTCGTATCGTCCCGACTCTGGTAACCCGCTGACTGACACGGGGCAGGTGACACCATGACCACTCCGACGGCGTCGATGCTTGCCGCGATCCAGTCGTGCACATTGTTGGATGACGTCTTCAATGAAGACCTCACAACAATCAACCTGGAGAGCCACTGCGCCGCCCTGACGGGCAAGGAGGCCGGGCTGTTTGTTCTGTCCGGCACCATGGGAAACCAACTGGCCTTGAGGTCTCTGCTGACCCAGCCTCCGCACGGAGTGCTGTGTGATCACCGCTCTCATATTGTCAAATATGAAGCTGGAGGGTGAGAACAAACAGAAACAACCCCCGCTCTCTCATTGCAGCCGTTGCTGACTTGCTACTCCCAGCGTCTCAAGCCTTACAGGCGCCATGGTGAAGCCGGTGGTACCAAAGAACGGCGTGTATCTCACCCTAGAAGACGTCAAGGCAAACATCTACCTCGACGACGACGTGCACACATGTCCCACTCGTGTCATCAGCCTGGAGAATACTCTCAATGGCATGGTTATGCCACTCGAGGAGGTCCAGCGCATCTCATCCTTTGCCCGGGAACACGGCGTCAAGATGCACTGCGACGGCGCGCGGCTCTGGGAGGTGGCCGCTTCGGGAGCGGGCAGCCTCGTGGAGTATGCCGCATGCTTCGACACGGTGACGCTCTGCTTCTCCAAGGGTCTTGGTGCCCCCATCGGGAGCATTCTGGTGGGCAGCAAAGATGTGATCAAGCACGCGCGGTGGGTAAGGAAATCCATTGGCGGCGGACTGCGCCAGTCAGGCGTCGTGACAGCCGCAGCCCGCGTTGCCGTAGATGAGACGTTCGGTCGCGGCCCGAACGGCGAGGGCGGGCTGCTGCGTAACACGCACACTCTCGCACAAGAAGTGGCCAAGATGTGGACGGACCTCGGTGGCAAGCTCGATCACCCGGTGCATACGAATATGGTCTGGCTGGACTTGGATGCTGCCCAATGCCCAGCTGCACGGTTCGAGGCACTTGGCAGGGAGGCCAGCCTCAAGCTCTTCGCCGGCAGACTGGTCATACACTACCAGATCTACCAGAACCGAGACTTTGTCATGCCGAGACTTGCCAACATCTTCAGGGCAGTTTTTGAGAAGGCGGAGGGTGATGCGACCTACAAGGCCCGCGAGGGGGAAACGTCGATGTACAGATCACAGTAAAGCACCGATGAGCTGTGGGTTTCAGCCCCATCAAGGGATCGTTGACCCCAATGGGGCAAATTATCCAGTTTCTCAAGAGCGGCTCACTTCGGTGTGCTCTCCCTTGATCTGCCCTCGGTGTCCAACTTGGTCGCTCAGCCCCACGCCCGCTGAGAAGGGCCGACCAGATGGGCCGGGGTCCCCACGATCTCGGGTTTGACCGTTGAGCGACCCAGCCGATCTGACCGAGCTGCAAGAACGGGAATCGAGAATGGAAGACATTCCCATCCCCACGAGGGACAGTGAGACAGGGTCAACATACATACAACAGTCACCAGATGATGCGTCTTTCGGACAGACAGACAAAAGGTCCAGGAAATCACAGAGCCAAGTGAACTAGCGGCCGCCACTGACATCGTAAACACCGACTTTTCGTGCCGTATTGCCGACCTGGAGAGTTCTGCCGCAAATTTCTTGTTCGTATCATACCTACACGTACGGTAGCTTGGCTCGGGCTTGGGGAATGAAGCCAGACGTGACCAGCAAATATCCATCATTGATTCAATGCCAAGTTGGAATGGAAGTCGATGCCCTCCACTGCCGGGCTGGGGGAAACGCTAAAGTGCCCCGCAGAACCCCTGTAAGCTCCGCACGTTGCCTGGCCTGACGTCACTCTAAATCCGGGGATGGCAGCGAATCAGGGCACCGAATTCGGTACTATGTCGGGGAGATGCGAGATGCAGCTGCGGGGAATGCAGCCCCAACACCAAAAAGTTTCTTGGACAAACCCTTCTTGCTTGATGCAGGGCTCGCCCGGGGGCGGATGCAGCCGTGAGAATGTACTTTGGCTCGAGACCCTGACGCTACGAAACGGTTCGGGAAAGTCTAAGGTTGGGCCTCGTGGCTTGAGATAGCCACGATCTTTCCACAGTAAAATAAACCGAATCCGGCGTGTGCCTTGGCCTTGCTTCTCTCCTCCGAATGCATCTATTGTAGAGTTGGAGAAGGCGGCGATCACGGTCATGTTGAGCACGCGGCTGCGGTCAGCGCCCTGGACAAGGTAGGGGAGCCCAACCTTGGATACGGAATCCATGGATGACCCTGCTGCTCAGAGGTACCCCAATTCATTTCCCTGCCCGGCACCACCACCTTACGTACAGAGCTGCAGTTGTTGCTGCAAGCAGGGTTGCATGCGACTTGGAGGTTGACGTCGAGAGGATGGCCACAGCTTCGTCTCCTGCCTAAACCGATGCTAAGACGGCCAACCTTCAGTCCGATCCTGAGGGCCGGTCACGTTGGCGTTTGGATTTCCGGGTTTCCCTCTTTTTCCCATTAATTCGAGTGGGCAGCGATCTTCCCTCGCTCGTTGAAGAAGGAGCCGACCTGTCTTGCCTTCTCTCCCTCTCATTCTGCCTCACCTCCTCTGCATACCAGTACCAGTACCTGGAGTAAACTGAAGGTACCACCATCCGAGTAGGTAGCACCAACGGGCGCTAGAACATTCACAATGGCACCGCGACGTCTCACAGCGGCAGTACTCGCTGGCCTCGGGACAGTCGCCTCTGCGCTATACATCAATGGCTCCGTCACGGCGCCATGTGACTCGCCGCTGTACTGCCAGGGCGAGATCCTAAAGGCGATCGAGCTCGCCCGGCCGTTTGCCGACTCCAAGACATTCGTGGACATGTAAGTCACACACCGACCCGCGGCCATGGGACGACCCGAGGTGAGACAGAGACTGACTGAGATCCCCGCCCAGGCCCACGCTCAAGCCCGTAGACGAGGTGATTGCAGCATTCAGCAAGCTCAGCCAGCCATTGTCCAACAACTCCGAGCTCAACGCCTTCCTGGCCGAAAACTTTGCGCCGGCCGGCGGCGAGCTCGACGAGGTGCCCAAGGACGAGCTCAAGACTGACCCCAGCTTCCTCAACAAGCTCGAGGATGCCACCATCAAGGAGTTTGTCAACAAGGTGATCGACATTTGGCCCGACCTCACCAGGCGCTATGCCGGCCCCGGCAACTGCTCCGACTGCGCCAACAGCTTCATCCCCGTGAACCGCACCTTCGTGGTGGCGGGCGGCCGCTTCCGCGAGCCCTACTACTGGGACTCGTACTGGATCATCGAGGGCCTCCTGCGCACCGGCGGCGCCTTCACGCAGATCTCCAAGAACATCATTGAGAATTTCCTGGATTTTGTCGAGACCATTGGCTTCGTTCCGAACGGCGCGAGGATCTACTATCTGAACAGGTCTCAGCCGCCGCTCCTGACGCTCATGGTCAAGACCTACGTCGACTATACCAACGACACTAGCATCCTGGAGAGGGCTCTGCCGCTCCTGATCAAGGAGCACGAGTTCTGGACCAACAACCGGAGCGTGTCGGTTACCGCTGCTGACGGCAAGCAGTACAACCTGAACCGGTGAGTCGATCCAAACAACCCAGATTTGGACAGTAAACCGGTGCTGACACTGTCTTGCAGCTACTCTGTCAACAACAACCAGCCTCGGCCAGAGTCGTACAGGGAGGACTACGTCACCGCGAACAACGCGTCCTACTACGCGACCTCGGGCATAATATACCCGGCCAATACCCCACTCAACCAGACGGAGAAGGATGTGCTCTATGCCAACCTGGCCAGCGGCGCCGAGTCTGGCTGGGACTACACGGCCCGGTGGCTCAAGACCCCGGACGATGCCGCGAGGGACGTCTACTTCCCGCTCCGCTCGCTCAACGTCCGCGAGATTGTCCCCGTCGACCTCAACTCGATCCTCTACCAGAACGAGGTCATCATCGCCCACTACCTCCAGCAGGGCGGCAACAGCAGCGAAGCCAAGCGGTGGTCCGACCTCGCCCAGCAGCGCAGCGACGCCATGTACGCTCTCATGTGGAACACCACGCTCTGGTCCTACTTCGACTATAACCTGACCAGCAACTCGCAACGCATCTACGTGCCCGCCAACCCCGCCTCCGTCACCACCACATCCGACCAGGCCAACTCCCCGCCCGGCCAGCAAGTCCTCTTCGACGTAGCCCAGCTGTACCCCTTCTGGACCGGCGCCGCCCCGGCCGCCCTCAAGGCCAACCCCCTCGCCGTGCAAAACGCCTACGCCCGCGTCGCGCACATGCTCGACACCAAAGCCGGCGCCATCCCCGCCACCAACTTCCCCACGGGCCAGCAGTGGGACAAGCCCAACGTCTGGCCCCCGCTGCAGCACGTCCTCATGAAGGGCCTGCTCAACACGCCCGCCACCTTCTCCGAGTCGGACCCGGCCTACCAGGCGACCCAGACCCTCGCCCTCCGCCTCGCGCAGCGCTACCTCGACTCGACCTTTTGCACGTGGTACGCCACGGGCGGCTCGACGAGCGCGACCCCGCGCCTGCAGGGCGTCAGCGAGGGCGCGACGGGCACCATGTTTGAAAAGTACAGCGACAACGCGACCAATGTCGCGGGCGGCGGCGGCGAGTACGAGGTTGTCGAGGGCTTCGGGTGGACCAACGGCGTGCTCATCTGGGCCGCCGACGTGTTTGGCGCGCGGCTCAAGAAGCCCGACTGCGGCAACATCACGGCCGCGCACACCCACTCGGGCGCGGAGAAGAGAGGCAGTGTTGAGGAGTTGGG
>Ga0247824_10000197_pt1 | contig 26661 bp, 18 predicted proteins | sample 13C_PalmiticAcid_FD_194412 | JGI IMG/M metagenome (GOLD analysis project Ga0247824, IMG submission 194412) | Soil microbial communities from agricultural site in Penn Yan, New York, United States - 13C_PalmiticAcid_Day48 | ecosystem: Environmental > Terrestrial > Soil > Agricultural land...
ATCTAGGGATGTGGGATTCGGCAGGCAAGGATGATCGAGGAGGAATCGATTAGAGGGTAGAGAGGGGAGCAAGACCGGCGGGCGAGGGGTGGAGGGAGAAGAGGAGAGAGAGGGGTGTTGATCGGCCCATCACCCTTCTCGAAGACGGTAAACACTGAGGAGCAGAAGGGGTGTGGTGTGGGAGGAGAGTGTTGTGCAGAAAGAGAGTGGAGGAGTGAGAAGAGGAGGAGAGAGACTGTCTCTTTTTTTTTTTTTTCACCTCTCACCTTGTACACACACAAACTCTCTCTCTCTCTTTCTCGCTCTCTTTCTCTCTCACACACACACACACACTCTCTCTCTCTCTCACTCTCTCCGGATCTTTCCAGGTGGAAAAAAGGCGGAACATGCCTCGGTCCCTTCCCAAAGGGACAGCCGGGGTTGGGGGGAGCCTAGGGAGTGGGAGATTATGTTGTCCAGATGCCGGGTCTTTCGGCAATCTTGTTGTGTGTAACGGACGCTTCTCTTGTTCGCCAACTCTTTACACACATTCTCTCTGGTTGGTTGGGTCCTGAGTCTTTTTTTTTTTTTCTTTTCTCCTCACTCTTCTAGAGACTCCTTTGACAACTCACCTTGCCCTCGGTAAAAAAGCTGCACACTGTTGCAGGAAGCGATTGCGTGCACCACGCGACCATTCTCACTGCCTTACATGCTGCTCACATCGCTCTCCTGCGATGACCGGATGGTGCAGCAGAACGATGCACGATCGCTGATAACAGAAGATCCTCCTCTCTCTCCCAATGCCCCTCCTCCATTGGCCAATGGAATGCCCACATCTGCATGGTCTGCATGGCTCAAAAGCCTGAAGTCTCTCCTTTCCCACACACATACAACAAACACAATGTTGTCGTTCCTTGTAACCCTTGTGATCCTTGTGTTGGTCAAGGCGTAGCGACCTGGTGCAAATTACAAAGTGCCCTGGCATGCTTGCCAGTTACACGAGGGGACAATCATCTCCACCACTCTAATCATGTGGCGACAATTGGACACCATTGGGACACCTCCTTTTCCTGATGCAGATCGCGTCTTTCTCTCCCCCCCTTTTCTCCTCATTCCTTCATTCAAACCTCATTCGCCACGTCTCTTCATTTTTTCGGTCGAATGGCTTCCTGTGGCACTGCCAAGGCTGCAAGGAGCCTGGAGGGCTGGGCTCGACATTCGTGTAAAGATAAAGTAGATCGTGTTCTTGAATCGTCAATCTTGATATTCGGTTCCTGACTCCTTGAACACTTGCGTATTGTTTTGCCGGCCTATGCGGCTACACGCCTTCTTCGTGCGGGTCAACATTCGTGTCCATCTACCATCCGCCGCTTTCGCCAGTCGCTAATCCAGGACAGTTGAAATGGTCAGCTCAATTGGACAAGAAACGTTTCGTGTCAGGCAGCTCACGATCAGGACATGGGAACCGCAGTCATGACGGCCCCTCTGGGGACAAGCTGCGCATCGTGCCATTCAGAATGAATGTTCAACAGGCCGAGCAGGCAAGTGATCTTCAAAGGCAGTTGGTGTTGATCGCGATCCATGGCAATAGTTCAACCGCCAACGAGAGGACTCACTCTAGGGTATGTAGCTCTTTGAGAGATATCATGGACATAGCTTTTTTTCAGCTAACGTCAATCAAGTCGACAAGGTTGAGGCATTGTTCATACCCTTCTGGGTAGCAAGTGGTTCTGTCCGTTCAAAGATCATCAATGCTCAAGGTATGGATGCTTTGTTGAATCATCCGTCCTTTGAACCAATGGTTTTCCGCAGGCATACTAACGGTTCCACCGTGGCGACTCACTGCAGTGGGATGGGACCGCCTTGTCACAAGATACAACAAGGTGACGAAACAAAACGAGAGCTCGTGGGAAACCACCTGGAGATCTGTTCAAACTCAGCACGAGTTCGTGCATTCGTACCCGAGTACCATCCCGGAGCTCCAGATCTATGCCTCATACAAATATCGGCGTGGTTTCGTCAATCAGATCAGAAGCGCCACCAGTCTCCTCGACTCCAAGACATTGGACCCTCGCGACATGGAATCGAATGATCCGGAAGACAGACGACGGGGTCTTGAAAATCGTGGGTTGGATCCATACACCATGAAACCTTCAATTGCTCTCAAGTTTGTAAAGACTGCAATCGAGGAGAACGAGGTCGACACGGTTGAGAGATGGCTCATTGAAAACTATCGATGTGACCGAGCCAGGATCCTGTCAATGGATTTTGAGTACAATAACCTCGTCCTTGCGCCGATCTACATACCGGTCTACGTGTTTTCGATCCAGCATTTAAACCGAACGTTCAGGACGTTTGTACAAGCTCATGATGGCTCGGGACTTGTCGGCGGCATGCGATTCTACTCTTGGCAGCGGATCAGTGCAGTGACAGCGGTCAGCGCGATAGCTGGTCTGGGAATCATTGGCACCTCACGGTTTGGCTTGACAATGACATCTGCATTTTGGCTAGGCGTGGTGGCACCTTCTCTCCTTGTGGCATGGTCTGTATACTATTATCCTATCCTGGACTATCGCATTAGAGACTGGTGGCGACAAAGGTAAGGAATGTCAGAAGGTGATAGTACGTATTGTTCATTGGAGCCACCACCACTCACACATCCGTTTATTCCTTTTGTCTCAGAGAAATGAGTGGCCATGAGGCAGAGGCCTATTCGGCTTCCTGGGATACCGAATGGACAAAGGCTTACGACAGGTAATTGCAACTACAAGATTATCTTTTCCCACCTCTACAGTGGCGTCAATCATCCACGACCTTCCAGCTGATGTGGTGGTTGTGGACTGAACAGATACGAAGAAGAACAGCGTCGCCAGGACTGGAGTGAGAACCAGGAGTATCATCGACAATCGTCACAGGGATCGAGATCCGCGTCCTCGTCCAGACGCTCTGGACCCCCTGGTGATCCTCAAGGGTACTACGCGACTCTTGGAGTTCCTACCAACGCCTCTACGCAAGAGATTCAATCCGCATTCCGAGGACTCGCTATGAAATGGCGTATGTGTATTGCATTGTATATTCGTTAACTCTCATCAACAACACTCGTAATGTCCAGGCTAACATGGATGTGGATTGATCCAATAGATCCTGATAGATTCAGTAAGGAGGAAGACAAGGCAAAGGGCAAGAAAAAGTTCCAAAAGATCACAGCTGCGTACAGTGTGTTGCGGGACCCAAAGAAAAGACGAACATATGATGTAGCCTCACAGTGAGAAGTGGACCTCAAAGTGTTTCTAAATCAACTACAGCATTGAGAGCTGTTCAAAAGACAATTAAGGGGAGCCCTCTTGATTATGGAGCTTGCCCTTGCAGACACCCGTTTGGCAGCGTTTTCCCCCTTCCCCACAACTGCCATGGCAAGGTTAGACAGTGAGATCAGCTTCACCGCCAGCAGGCCGGAAGGCCAGTCTCAGTGTACGCGTACTCACGCCCTTTCTTCACGCGGTCGATACGCACATATAGCTATTACTCCATGGAGGATTCGGCCGACGAATCCGCGAATGTAGGTCAAGGCCAACCAGAGCCTCCCATCAGCGATGCCTTACAACCTACGGACGCTCCTCAGGAAGCCGTTTCCTCTTCAACCACTCTTTCGCCAGCCCCTACAGAGGTCACTTCAGCACAAGAAGACGCGACTCCAACCTCGCAGCAACCGACCACACCAACTTCTCATACTCTTCCTAGTGTATATACAAGTCTCAAGCAATCCAATGAATTGCCAAGTGTGAAAGGCACCGAGCGGCCTCTGGAGGATGCAAAGAGTTTAGCCATTGCTATTGAGAACCAGGACATGATGTCGCGCTGTGATCTGGAGGAACGCCTGTTAAAGAATCTATACGCTCCAGTCCAGTTATTGCAGTCTGAGGTAAGGGAGCGGATAAGAAGAACGCGGGTCTACTGACTGCACTATGTGTAGGGTTTCTTTTTCATATATTGATACTTCACGACTGCCTCTTCCAATAGAGTATCAGCGTATTACATGCTTCACCGGATAAACATCTTCCATGGACAGAACAGAATCAGCAATACTCGGCGGCAATGCGATTTATGCCACAGACCAGAGTCTTCTGCATCAACAAGCAATATCGCTCAGTGTTCTTGGTCGATGTCAGCTCATCCATGTTCACTGTGGACTCTGATGGAACAAAAGTCGTCATGAGTCAAGTTTCGGAAACGTGAGTCGTTGTTAATTTCCGTTTACACCTTGTGTCACTTGTGCCAGTCCACACGCACCATCATCACTAATTGAATGTTTATTCTTATGACGAATCCTTCTCTTCTAGCCTCAACAAATGTCTGACTGGACTTTCAGAAAGGTTCTCATGTCCAGGAACAGGGCAGGAATTCGTTCAGGTAGAATGGTGTATCGAAGGATGACGCTCGTTCTCAGCATCATTCAACTTCACGAAGCCTCACTCCTATCTCATCGGCATCATTGGTACATCGTAGACAGAGGTTCATGTAACCGTCATTGCGCAGTGCTCTCAGTTTGCGAGCAACTTGCACACAGGAGAGATGCTGGCCAACTTTCCAACGATGAAAGTTTTGCTACAAGATGTTGTCTTGACGGAAACCAACCTCGGCCGTGTGTTGAAGGTTCTCAGAACGCAATTGGAGAGATTTCAGTCAAAGCTTTCAATCTTCCGTGGCGAATTGCGTCGAATCCGCGAGACCCTTGGATACTCGGCGGCCATGGAGGACTCTGTGAATGATGTCAATACAGAACTGGATCTGGAGGATGACATCAGCCAACGAAAGTCATGGGGTGTAGGACTATCAGGCGCTAACTTGTCCTATACGTTGACAGCCGGTCTGTTTGCGCTAGGCATGATGCCGGACGGTGCCTCTCCTTCACTAGTCATCATCACGGATGGCGTGGTCAAGTCAAACCTGTTGCATGGAAGTACGATTCTGAGGCGCTTCATGGAGCTGGATGTCGCATGTTCTATTGTGCAGCTCGGGAATCACAACGAAGCGATCCCTAGCTCCAATTGGGGGTTCATTCGGGATACGGAGGCACTACGCTTTGTTGCCGAAGCGACGCTTGGAAAATTCATGTATTCTCAGGATTGTATTGCAGTGGATCGCCATTCCATCAGTTCAAGGTCGAAGAGAGTCGCGCCTAACATGTATCATCGCGCGTTCCTCATCCGAGAATTGTGTTTGCTCAAGCCCCGCCCTGGTCTGGACGAGTTCGACGACAGAGATGACTCTGCAGGCTATTCTTTAGCCAACTTTCCATGGGACCCCAAAAGCCTACCGGAACCAATTAAAATGATGCAAACGACTTGCAAGGACTACAACCTCAATATACCCGTGGATATGCTGGTGAAGGCTCGAATCAGGCAAGGATTCAGGATCAAAGGTGTCTCTATAGGCCCAGACCGTGAGCAACCCCCAGCGGAGCGCTACGTGATTACAATGACGCTTGCATGGCTACCCAATGTCACAGTCCAGTACAAGCTAAAGGGTCAAATATTGCTCGGAAACTCTGATTATTTTAGTCGCTTCGATTCGCCCAAGATTGATATTGACATCATTGCCTACCAAGCATTCGCCATCCATTTTCTCAATACACAGCACATTCCCGTCAGCTCTTACCATACTGTGTACGCCAAGGTATACCGTCTTCATCGGTATATTGTTGGCCTGAGCGACTCGGATGTTGCGTTGCGGGGTCTCAACAACTCTCATATCTCTGCCAACCATGCCCTCTGGACCCAAAGAGCAAAGTCAAGGGAACGATCGCACAAGCCCAGCACTGGAGACACATTCCAGGAATGGACCAGGGAAGAAATAGCAACATATCTATCTCGTCTTACCGAGCAATGGTCTGGTCTTGCCAAAGATGCCGATTATCAGTACAGCCGTGGTTGGTACAGTGAACACGAGTTCGACGCCTTGCTGGTCATTCCTCCACCATTGTTCTTGCCTACCAACGTGGACACCAAAAACACCCTCATCAAATACAACGAAGAGCTGGAGGCAACAATTCAAGGCATTCGGGACAACCTCAGGGAGACCTGGGCATCGATTGTCGTCGGAGACGTGTTCATCCAGACATGCCAGCTGCCCGAACGAACTTCCTCATCGACTGCCAATTCTCGTTTCTGTGAACTCCGGATATTTTGTGACCCCAATGTGGCTGTACTGAGGATTCAACTACGGTTCTTTGGCATCACCTTATCACAGCGACGATCTATTGCAAATGACCTACAGCAGAGATTCTACAATTTCCAGATGGCGGAGCAAGGTGATAGTTCGAAAGCAGAGTCCGAGATCGTCCAAGCTAGAGTTCACCGCTGTCAACGACCCATTTATCGTCTTCTTATGCGACATTTGATCTACGAAGCCCCTCTCAGCCGAACACCCAAAACAACGCAGATGGATTTCCACACTCATGTGTCAGAGCCCGTTGGAGAGGAATCGATTTTACGGTCATACATGGTTCACCGACATTGGGGATGGAAGGATCAAGTACGCGATCCTGCTTACTTGGCTGAGAACCTTTACATGGCGAGTCAGGACTTGGCATTCCAGTACTTGTGTGCCCAACGCATAGGCGAAGGCTTCCTAATAGCGTCCATTCTCCCTGACAGAGTCGTGTTCTACAAGGAGATCGATCTTCCGGAACACGATGGATCACTGCTCCGAGGATCAACCGCGATTCAGTACCTGATTTTCCGAAGCCAAGTCTCTGGGGAGCTAGTGACAGAACTTTGGATGGAACCACCCCTGGACGCCAGCAAGCACAACATGTTTGTCAAGACGAAGGCCCAGATCATCGCGGTGGATCGGTTTTTGGTCTCACGCCTTGCAACTTACGAAGCCATCCACACGATAGGCAGACTTCGCCTCCGACCAGAAGTGAATCCGATCCCAGAACGTGGATTCATGTACCCATGGCTTTTCGATCCGGGAACGCTGTTGAGACAGCAACGACTTGTCACGCTCGCGTTTGAGGTACCTCGGAGAAACCCGATGACAATGACCGAGGACGTCGATGAAGCGGAACCTGTTAAAAAGTGCATCCACACCTTGGGACTTGATGCTGACAATGCTGCAGATGGCACTACAGGCACTCTAGCCGCCACTCATGGAGGAAACAAGGAATTGTTGCTGACTAAGAATCCCAACGCCAGTACAACCAGTCTTAGCCAATCTATACTTGAGACTGATGCAACGTCGGGTGAGGGTGATCTTGCTGTCGAGTACAAGGAGCAGCTACGCGAACTTTGCTGTCTCGACCGTGACCTCGCCATCCTTCATTTGTTTATGGAAAAGTCTCTTTCACAATTAGCGGATGGAGAGATCATGCCAGGAGGCGAAGACGATGCCTGCAGCCAGTTCTTTCAGGACATTAGGGCTTCCTTCAAGAAAAATGCAGATGTTCGGCAAACTTTGATGACTTTTTACTGCGCCAATTCCTTTCAGGATATTCGTTGTTTCGTCAAAACCTCTAACGCCAAGTTCTTCCGCCTCATCATTGTACCAAGACTTGGATCTGTAATTGCGCATCTTACAAATCTACGATCGCTGCCACCAAAGGAGCACGAGGGTCTGTCGGAACGCGCACGACAATACTATTTGACATGCTTGATGTTTGAGTGTCTACGAAGCAAACCTCTGGCTGATATCTCAGAATACAATGCCAGTGCCTTGGAACAAAGCTTGGCCTTATTTGAACTCCATCCAGTCTCGCTCGGACCTATGGTACAGCAGCAGCCACTACTCATCCAACCGACGGTCAATGAGGATCAAGGAAAAGCGAGGGTCCAGGAATCGACATTGCATTTGATCCGATCGATCAGCCAGGCGTACTCTCACAGCTTCGCAAAAGCTATTTACGCCGCGCTTATTGAAGGCCACCCAGTCTCGAGTCAAGATCTGAAAACCGCCTGTCAGATCTGCACCCGAACCCCAGTCGATATTAATATCACTGGTTTCCTTAACACTCGGGAGCAAGGACGCCGAGCTGGAACACTTTTGTAAGTTTCATTGCGTTTATTAGAAAGTGAGAAGATGGACTGTTGATAGTTGGGGGCAAGTGTGCTCAATGACTGACCATTTGATTCCAACCTGTACAACAAAGAGATGAATCATTCGACATCAGGACACGGTTCATGGACGTTCTCAAACATTCCTTTGATCTCGCACCAGTACCAGGATCCGATCCAACTTACTTTTACCGCCCACCGTTAAAGAAAATTGGACCAAAGCAGACCAAGGCAAAGGGCAGAAAACGGTCACCAAGTGTTTCCCGGAATGGATCCATCGACACTGACATCGAAGACGCCATTGCGGAGGTGATTGAGAGCGCAGAGCGACCATTCTTCCTACATCTGGAATGCTCCTTCCTAAAACCTTTGACCCCGGCGTCGGAGCTGGAGCGTGCCAAATTGAAATCATCCGTCACGTTCCCTGTAACTGAACTTCCAGTGTCGTATATCTACAAAGGCAGCGGATTGCGCGAGTTCAACTATGCCCCTTCAAGTATTGGATTCGACTCTCGTCCTGTGGACTCGACCGATGGAACTGTTGCCATCCTACATTTAATGATATCGACATTACCAACACCTGATGACTATGCTGGCCCGACGCTGAAGCCTATCGATTCGGAGACAAAGATCAACATCGACAACAACCAGGTACCTGGGTCTCGTAATTTTCAGCCTCTCTTTCCAACTCTTGATTCAACACAAGCGGACGCAATCGCCGACACAGAAGCAAGATTGGAGTGGTTGGTGAAAGAGGAGGTCATGCATGGACTATTGGATGTGCCGCTAGTGACTACGGACATTTTAGGCCTCGTCGAGACGCAACTGAAGACAAAGAGCGATTTTGTAAACTTTCCTACGGCAATGACAGTCCCACTGACTTTTGTCAAGAAGAGACGCGGCCAGGATATTTTCATGCAGGAACTCGGACGGACAAAAATGCACCCTTACGAACTGCACCAAGTCGGACAGTATTTCTACTTGACAGAAATCGAGGATGTCGTTGAGAACGACCCATTGGATGACATGACCATGAGCCAATCTCCTGAGGAAACCCGTGCTGGGATCCTGGCGGCATCACAAGACGATGATTTGCCTTCACTTTCAGGCAGCTTTGAGAATGATTCGTCGAACGATCTCTGCCAGGGCTTGGGCATTGTGATCCTGCCAAAACCAAAACTTACTAAGCGGCGAATCTCGGACCATCAAAACAACGGCAATCAAAGTTCTCCAAGGAAGAAGAAGCGCTTATTCTGGCTGATTTTGGTCCCCAAAGACACTTTTGTACAAGTGTACTTTTTCTCAAAGTCATTGTCAGAAGAAGCCTGTAACTCCCTCCTTGACCACGTCCGTAACGCCATTGATGATTTGTGCATCAAGGTCAACCAGCTCACACTGTTACATTCATTGAATGTAACCAGGCATTGCAGTAAATATCTCGTACCTTACGACGACACAAACCCCAACAGTGACTCGGACTCGGATTCGGACTCGGACTCGGACTCGGAGCCCGATCGATTCCCGCAGGAGGACGATGCCCTTGTCACTGGCGGATCGAGGCCAGCGGACAATGGTCAAGTCGTAAGGAAGTTCAAACCTGGCGAGTTTGCGTGCCCTCTAGTGCACCGTGTGGCATGGCCAATCCATCGACGAGTCAAACCAGGACAAGCAATGAACGACGTGTCCGTTCTAGTGCTCTTTCCCTTTGCTGTGAACAACCGCAAAAACTTTTTCGTTGTAGAGGGCGAAGATGACTATGACGGGTCCAGAAAGATCGTTGTGTTCTTGAGATTGAGCGAGATCGAGACGCATTCAGAGCAGGATTCCTTCACATCCGCTTCTGAGGATACCCGAGGCCCCCACCTGGCTGTTGGTAAAGGGGATGATACCCTGACATATGCTCTATCTTCAAATCAAAACTTGGAAGAATCAGGGTCGCATACGAACAGCCCTCGCCCCTCGCCCACGGCTTCACCTGGCTCCAGGACTGTAGTGCCCCCATTGACAAGAACAGACACGAGAGAGTTGGTGATAGAGGTATACGGGGTGGAGCCACCTGGCAGGAATGTCACTGTGGATCTCTTCAGCTTGCTGGAAAACAGGTTCTACAACTCGGTCGTTCTCCCAGTGGTATCGACGTTCCTTACCCGCAGCTCGACCTCGAAACTCACACAGGCAGTAAGTGGACGGGGATATTGTGTTTCTGTTATTGCCAGGTAATGTAGCCATTCTGTTAACCGACCCATGGCCTGTGCTCTTCCCTAGGATGTGGAGTTCATCCTACCCATCGATCGTATGGCGGCCGTTCGTCAAACACTAGAGATTCCTCAGTTCATCAATGTGCCTTATGCCTTCTTGATGTATTTGAAGCAGAATCTATGCTTGTACCTCAATCCGTTGACTGGGCAAGACAAAGTCAATGTCCTAACACGGCACTATCGCTCCCAGTATGGTCGTCTTGGCATGGCAGACAAATCACACGATCGGTAAGTTGGGGTTGATGTAGGGGGACAGAGATCTTCACAACGGCACCAGCTCGTGGCTGATAAGCTTCTCTCTTATTGATTATATGACAGGGCAAATCAATCACACCAACTTCAGATCGGAGACTTCTCATTCTTTTACAATGCTATCCAAGGACCGACTCAAGGACGGCCACAGACACAGACATCAATTGAAGCCCAAGTAGGCATTGGTGTGGCCGGTGTTTGTTTGACAGTTCTTGACCGCAACAAGAGGCCCGTGTTTGAGGTTGGGTATCAAGAAAGGGATCACGACATGGAGGACATTGAAAAGTACTTTTCCTCTTTCCCGAATTCTGGCAGCCTCAAACCATCCAAATACAGCCTGATGATTGAGGTCTGGGCCCAAGGTTCCGTGAATGCCCCCGCATTATTGGATGCAATCTGCCAGAGTTTCCGCCAAAGCCTCTGTGATGACATTATCGAGACCTCAATCGCGCAAGGTATCTGCCCCAGCGCTCGGGATAGGAGAAACGATGTGGATGAACTTGATGGAGAACCGCTCATTGGGGAGCGTATTCAAAAGAACTTTATCGACCCATCGTTCATGGTTCTACGGCATGCATATGACTGGAAGAACCCCGCAGTTCAATCTCTCGCATTGCAATACATGATGCCACCATGGATCATGGATTCGTTTTTGCTGGAGCTTGACGAGATCTTGACAGATGTCAGTGTTCAGTTTTCGCCTCTCTTGATCCGATCCATGTCGAACCGCAATCGTTACAAGGAGTACAAAGCGTCGAGTGGGATTCGAAAATCTTTTGGGGACATGACGAACATTCGCTTCGTGCTCATCGGTGGCATACAAGACCTTGGTGATGGCGCGAGTTCCAGCTATTATGGTCGACGAACCAGCATGGGGAGTGATCGTTCTCACTCGCGTCGTAGCTCCCTTGCCGAAGGCCAAAGCGTCCACCATTCGCACAAGACATCGACACATTCATCCCAGCAATATCCAAGACGCCAACTTGAAGATATCAAGATGTACCCGAATGCTACCATGCCCATTGATCAGGACGAAACAGTGTCGTTGACACGCAATTGCTTTGTTGTTATCACGGCTAACGGGTTTGGACTTCAGGCCTACACCTACAACTGGGGAAAGCCATTTCACGACTTTATGTTCATGGCGATCGAGAAGGTCGTCCAGTGGCATAAGGACCGTATGCGACTATTGGACAATATCTTGTTGCAGAAGATGGGTCTATTCCACCATGTTCCTTCGATGCTCTCTACACCTGGACCTCCTTCAGCACCTAACATGGTACCACCAACCCCAACAATGACCCCAAGCATAGTCCACAACTTTCCTCGAGTTCCTGGACATGCCTCGCCTCACGTCAACTCTGGCTTGCGTATCGGACACTCGGACCTCACCATTGGCACTCCCAGTCTTTCGAGACCAACGACATCACCAAAATCCCAAGTACCATCGACAGTCATTTCGGACACTACCAGTCTTTCCAGTCTTGTGGAGGATCAATTCCCGAATCGGACGAGGATGCTTACTGTAGGACCAGGTCATTATGGTAGCGAAGACAGCCGTCCAGAACTTCCCAAAGCCTCGAGCACCCTATCGTTGGTAGCTAGACCCAATCCTCCTCCACCGACCACGACTCTACCTCACAATCAATCTCAGAATCAGACTCACAATCCAACCCAGCCGTCAACCTCGGACCCTGCAGCTACCGTCATCATCAGTGCGAACCTCGATGTGGACCAACTCTTGCGTGACTACTGCCTAGATCCTTTGGAGACACCGCGAGATGACGACCAGGTCCAAGACGAGATTCAGCGTCACGGTAAACCATTCCTAGATTCGTTCGCGTATCACACCAAGAATGCCGAGGATCAGCAGAACGCCTTCAACGTTTATCAAAAGTGGTCGCGACGCTACAAGGATCGCAAGGGGGCTCCCAACGCCTTGCACGAGAACATGAACACATCCGACTTGGCCATCATGCTTCGTTCGTCGAGATTGCTTCACTTTTGCCGGACACCACTCTTGTTCACAGAGTTTTCATCTTCACTCTTTCAATTGTCAAAGGATCCCTCTTGTACAAATGGACAAGCCTCCACCGGTGTTGGCCCATCTCCCAGCAAAACTCCTGAAGCGTCCAAGCCAGTAGACGAGTCTGCACCCGTGGCGGATCCTGTTGTTCAGTGGTATAGCGCACTGGCCGAGACATTCATGCGTGAATATAGCCAGTATCTGGCGTCTGTAGGAATGCAACTGCTGATGTATGGCAACTCTAAATTCGACAAGCCCGTGGTTCCCTCGCAAGCTGGTGAGATCTCGTTCATGTCCCAGTTTACTGTTTCTCAGACACTCTCTGTGCCAAGTCCTGCCGCCTTCTTGTTCAAGTCTCTGCAAGGTGGATCCATCATGTGCGAGGTCCGGCTACAAGGCATGTTTGTGTGTGTTACCATCTACACTCTAAATCGACGCTACGGCCGGGTCAAGGTGGCAGCGCCTGGATTCGAGACTGCAGAGGCCAACAAGCAGGGTCTGAGAGCATTTACAGAGCAGTGCGCGCGATTCAAGGACCGTATCCATGTCAACAGTTTTGTTTATGACTTTCATTTGCGATACATCCACCGCATTCTGATGGAGTCGTCCAAACTTGGAGTGTCTGACTCTCCTGACGCTGACACGGGCTTTTCTCCTGCACCCTCGACTTCATTGCCTTTCTCTTTTGATTTGATTGATGTATTACATCAGTTCATGCAGTACCACTCGCGTCCAGCGGCCTATTCCAGAAACCGGGTGTATCGTGGGGTATATCGAACCAACGTGGCACCAGGCGAGAGCAAACTTCCCTCTCATCTCTTCGACTATGTTATCAAGAACCCACAATGGTACGGCTTCCAGGCTATCCATCTTCACAACCAACCAAGAGCATGCTTTATCTCTGGCCGTAACCTCTTGGCAGGATATGGAGGAAATCGTGATAGCGCTAGGTCGGAGCATCGTAGAACCGACGGGGAAAGTGCAAGTCAGAGCTTGAAGGGCTTTGGGGTTGGAGCCAACAGAGGAGGATTGTCGACTCATCCCGAAAAAAGATCGTTCAGTCCGCATGCAAGACACACCAGCCACGATAGTAGCCTGATGACCAAGAAAATGTCCCGCAAGATGACATCCAGTCGATCGAGCTACAATGTGCAAGAAACAGCTATTATCGAGGAGCAAGGAGTTGAATACGTGTTGGTGATCGCGAACGGTGAACAGGACAGCACAGGGCTCACAATCCACTACTATCTCCTGATCCTGAGAGAAGAAGGCGTGGTGAAGAAACTGGAGGAGCGTCATGGACCCCTTGTTAACGCCAAGGATCGTTTGTTGGTGGCTAATCACAATCTGTTGGTTGTACGGGAAGCCAGCGGTGCAGGTCTAGTCAATCCTACTATTGGTGGTTTAACAAACCGACCGGGGATCATCTCCAGTCAGCGTCAGCCGTTGTTGTCCAGAAGCCAAGGGGATGGAGCGCCACCAGAACAATCGCCATCGCCTGACACCCCAGACAATGACCCGAGCAAGACCGACCAAGTACCACAAGAGACATCCAGCCGAGGAGAAAGGCTCATGGACGCAACTGAGCTGCAGGAACGGATAACAGAGCGTGCTGTGCTTGGCGACGTTGTCCGTGCAGCCGAGGTTCGATTGGATCTAATGTTGAAACAAGCGGCCCAGTTCTTTGACCGCGACTCGTTGTGGGAGATGCTGTTCCGAGGCAAACTAGGCAACTCGGGCACAACCCATTCAGGAACTCATTTGTTTCCCATGGGCGGTCCACACACTGTCAGCACTCCGGGGACAACACTCTCAGCTGATACAGGAGACTATGTGTCGTACAACAGCGGTGTTCGACCCGAAATGTCTCCCAGTCACGCAGAACTTGGCTTTGCAGACTTTGCGGCTATCGGTCAAAGATTCCATAGCACACCACTTGAGGAGTTGGAACCAGATTTCCGCGAGATCATGACGGCACCGGCGATCGATTGGAACGAGGTGCTGACGTTCTTGGCTCGATATTACTCTGGATGTACAAGGGAGTTTGTGGAAAGTGACGATTCCGGCCTTGGACGCACAGGATCATCACCCTTTGACCGACGAGAATCTCTTGGACCCAACCTCAGACCTCAGAGAGCTCAGAGGCCATGCCGTCACCTTGTGATATTCAACCCTCGCAATAATGACCTGTTGGTGCATTTTATTATCAGCTTGAATACCACAGGATCCACGGACAACGTAAACGCAGGCGAGGGCTGCCAGGGACTCTCATCTCTGCTTCAATTTTCGCGCAAGTCTAATACGATGAGAACTTCCACTGGGGATTTGTATTCGAGTTTCGGTTCCAATGGACGTAACCCATCCTCCAGCAGATCCAAGGTGTTCTCTCAGTCGCACTCTCAGCTCCAAACACTCTTGCTCTCGCCCTCACAGCCGACTTCCCCACGGACGCTCCACCCATCGCAGGCATCTCAATCACAGGAAGCGTCTCATCGTTCTTCTTTTTCAGAGTCCTCCAGTAGGGTCTCATCCATGTCTTCTATTGCACGCGCCGCCACCTTGGCTGTATCGCTGGTTACAGGAAGACTCCAATCTTCTCGAAGCCGTGAATCCTCCCGGGTGCTATCGAGCCAAAGTGATGCAGGTTCAAGAGCTCCAAGTGTCATTGTTGAAGATGATGCTCAATCTACTCTGACAGCGGGGACATTGGTCACTGACCGAGCAGGTTCATACAAGACAAATCTCGCGAAGACTGGAGGAGGAGGAGGAGCCTCTAGTTTATTGGGCACAGAGGGACTAGGCGCTCATCGGACCAGGAAAATGAGTGTTGCAAGCCACGCTAGCTCGACCCGTCGACTTGGCGAAGGTGACAAGAAGGCCGCCCAACAGAGGCAACTCACAGTGGAATCGGACAGGCTTAGCGAACACCATGCAGACGGAGAGACGATAGCGTCGGGCGCTGAAGACGGTGCCGGGTCGGAGCGAAGCTTTGGCGAAGGCGACAAGGACAATGATGAAGGAGACGGTGAGGAAGAAGATGTAGTGGTAGTGGATGAATTTGGCGACGATGGGGCAGCTAATGTCCGGGTGTACTCTGTCAGCCGCGAGCCCAAGACTGGATACAGCGCAACGGAATCAGAGCATGTGGGTGATATCATTCGCACTCTATCGTACTGGATCTGGAAGAGAAACAAGTAGACAAGTAGAGAAGTCGATCCAAGTTAGCCCGTCTCTAAATGTAACGACAAAGTGCTCAAAAAAATACGTTCACGCTTCCCTAACGCGGGTTCGCCAGAACCGCTCGACGGAAACCAACGAGTTGTATATAGCAAATCATGAACGGAACGTACTTTGCACTGTCCTCCCCCCCCTCCCCCTTGTCCTGCAGATTTTTTTTCACACCTTTCACCTTCCACACGCCCCACTTCAACTTGCTTTTAAAGAGTGGAGTTCTTCCGCTCCTTCCGCTCGCAGACACAGTGCTCGAATTCGGAGCATGCAACAAAAAAGATAGGCATCGAAAACAGGTCAAAGACGGAGGTTAATAAAAGTGGTTTATTATGTCTTCAAACAATAGCCCCGCGCATGAACTCAATCAGTCGCTCAGCATATCGACCAGGCTCCTCTACCGACACTTCGGCATGCTGAGGCATCTGATAATGATGCATAGGGTTTGTCTTTTGCTGCTGTTGTTGGGCTGCTTCCTGTTGTTGTGGTAGCAGTACCCCCATGGAAGGCGGAGAAGCAGACAGAAACCCATTCCCAGTGAAAGGACTGCCAGAAGCTGGCTGAGTCGACAAGGACGAGGACATGGACTCTGACTCCCGGATCTCAAACGACAGCCTTGAATCCCTGCTTCGACCACTCTGATGGCTATGCTGACTTTGTTGACTGGAATGGCTGTACTGACTCAAACGAGCAACCGATTTCGGAAACGGAACGGACGTGCTTAGACGAGACTGTGGATGAGGCTTGCCAAGTCCATGGAGATAAGGGTTCGATAAAGACGAAGAGGAAGTAGACGAAGAATGCAAAGAACCCGAGCTTGCCTCTTCAGAAGAAGGTGGATTCAAAGAACTTTCCTCTTGACTTAATCTCGCGGATGAAAACGTGGAAGATGACGACGGATCCAAGTGGGCGGTGCGATGAGTGGTTCGTGCCAGTCCACCAGGGGTCATGGGAAGCCGGTCCGTCGAATCATTATCATGACTTGATCCAATGACACTTGGTCGAGAATCCTCCAACAGAACTGAGAGCGTAGAGCTCGATTGTGTAGGAGGAGTTGATTGGAACACAGAGGGCAAGGACGGCTCAGAGGCGGAAGCTTGAGATGGTAACTGGTACAAGGAGCCGGGGAGCGAGCTCGAGGGTGTTGACCGTCCAGGGTGAACCAAAGGCACCGAGTTCTGAGCGACTCCTGTTGCTCCTCCTCCTCCCCACCGAACGTTGGCACCCTTGATGTTCTTCTCGAGCCACTTGACAAGGTTGTACTTTTGCAAGATATCGATCAATCCAAAGTAATAGACAACCTCATACCCATCAGGAAGTCCCTCACTCGCCATGCCCTTGGACCAGATCGGCTGTTGTTGTTGGATAGATGGATGGATCGCGGCTGAGGTGTTGGCTTGCTGTTGGTACTGTGTCTGATGTCCAGAACCGCTAGCTGCTGTTGCTCCAATTACCTCAGCAAGTGCAGGCCGTCGAGGGCCATGACTATTGGGTTCAAGAGGACGCGGTGCATACCGAACGGTTCGGAATGTGTCTGGATCGAACTCGTTCGGATCCATGGATGGTTTGCTTTCATGCTTGCGCTTGTCCTTTGCCTTTGCCTTTGCCTTTCCCTTTCGCTTCTCCTCGCCTTTGTCCTTGTCCTCATCTCTGCCTTTGCTCTTCTTCTTAGATTTCTTACTTGTTGGCGATGGTCGAGAAGAAGGATGCACTGGTTTGAGCTCAACTGCAGGCAGCTTGTCTTCGCCGTCGTCTTCTGCCAACGGCTCGATCCTGCCGCCAGCGCCACCATAACCACTACTACTACTGATGCTTCTTTTGTGGATCCCTGAAAGAGTCATCACGCCTTCTCCCAGGGAAGAAACCTCACGCAAAGCGTCCTGAGCCTTTTCGCTCAAATCCTTCAGGAACGCCTTCCAGAGTCGATCCAGTCGAATTGAAAGCTCGCCTTCTCCTTGAATGATTGCTCTGGATTTACCCATCTTCCGTGTATCTTCGTCGTCGTCATCACTGCCACTGCTGCTATCGATATTACTGTCGTCTGCGTCGGAGCCTCGTGAGGACATGGATCCACGCCTGCTTGGCTCTGGGGATGATGGCATGATCTCTTCCTTTGGTGTGACTTTAGGAATGATGCGGATGCCCACGAGCATGCTAGATAGAGAAGGAGAAGAAAAATGTCAGTCATTACCCATGCAGTCACCTGGTACAAGTCAGTATTGGATAGTATCCTCTCTTGTTACCTGTAATCCATGAAGCCATGTTTGCGAAGCAGTGCTGTGTCATCCTCGAGCTGCGAGAGCACTTCCAGTCGTCGCGATGGTCCCAAATGGATCAGCTGGGTCTCTCCCGAAAAGATGCGGTTCTGGAAATCCATTTCCTTCAGAGTGAGATGACTAATATCATCCGCCACAGGCGCATCCTCTGCTCCGCCTGGGTTTCGGCTTGCACCTTCCTGCTTCAACGCTGGTTCATATAGAAAAGTCGATGCATGGCTGTCTCTCCAAGCCCCTGGAGTGTCGTTTCTTCGAGCACGCCTTCCAAAGATATCTGCAGGTCCCTGATCCAGTTCAGTCGAGGGGCGGCCAATCTCTGGTTGCAATGGTCTGTCCGGAACAAAAGCTTTCTCGCGTGTTGTGCGTTCGACTGGTAGTGTCCGTCGCCCGACATTTGAGCCCTTGAAATCATAGCGTTCATGGACAATCTCCGGTGTATCGAATACATTCGCCAGAACAACAACCACCAACTTGGAATTGGAAGGTAAACCGTCGTCCCTTTCAGATAAAAGCGTTCCATTCAAGTGCAGCCGTCGTGCCGTCTTTTCATCGTTTCTGGTGGAAGATCCATGATCTCTATCGCCAGTTCCGCCGCCAATACCACCAACACCGCCATGACCAACACCCATGAACCCATCCATCGTACTCGTTTGTCCGGTCGAGATCTTGGGTCCTGCAAGTCTCTCAAACGTGTACATTCCCAAGTACCTTGGTAGAAGCGTGTTGGGATACTTTTGAATGTGAGCCAGATAGTCGCTCAGGAACCCCTTCAAGTTCTCTGGTTCTGCACCGCGGAGAGTCTTGAGCAAGAACCGTCCATGGTTATGAGACGCGAAAAAGATGGCATCCGACTTTCCAGGCGTCTTCATCACCGTCATAGGTTGCGAAAGGGCCTCATCCATGTCTGCAAGAGTGTAGTTGAACTGCTCACGGATCGCCTGAAAGACCATGGGTGCATGGTCTGTAAACCTGACACGTCCATAGCTGGGAATATTCCACTCGTGGACCTGATCCACCGTAAAGAAGTAACGATCCAGGGTTGGTCCTGATGCCGAGGGTGCATTGAGGGAAGGGTACGAAGAAGAAAAAGGTCCTCGGGGAATAGAGGCGCTCATGGGTGCGAACATGGGTGAAGGCATGCTCGATAATCCTGAAATCAACAGTGGCGTTATCTTGAGTGGTGCGACCTTTTTCTTGGCATCCCGAGCCTCGCTAGCTCCTGGAACGTTGCTGGTGATCGTAGTCGCCACTGGGTGTCGAGACGTGTCGCCAACCTCAGGCATCGACGCAAGTATACTTATGCCAGAAGCACGTCTAGAATGCTGCTGGTGATATTGTTCCAGAGCTGTTACGGTTGCGTTGCTAGGTGAGCGTGATAGCGAGGGTGAGGCTGATCCAACTATACTCTGTGACAACGACGGAAGACTTGACTGCAACAGTGATGTCAACGTCGTCAATGATGGTGGCGATCCCCTTTCGAAGAAGCTGGTCCGCCTCATGTGGATCACTTCACCTTTGGCTTTGCTATCGGTAGTTGTATCCACTTTCACGTCCGATTGATCCACCATCATCGTCATGTTCCTAGATCTCCTCGTCGCCTCAACTGGACTCGAAAGATAACCCCCAAAGCTAATCGCAGATTTTCGTCGTTCCTCTTTTGTTGTTGGCAAGTGTTGTGTGGGAGGTGACAACAAACGTGAACCAGATTCAGGTGATAGATATGGAGACATGGAGCGTCCCGAGCCTTCGTTCCTGGCTGTAGTAGGTGTAGACGGTGCGTGCTCCTGCTGCTGATCCAGGGATGGTCGTGTTCTTGTTAAACTGTCCTTATCAGGCGATATCATCTCATACTCTTGAACATGTAGGTGTATTTCCTTTGTTGTCCCCAGGATGGTTCGGTCAACATCGTGCAACTCCCTACCCATCTCTGAACCTTGTAGATGCAATGGCTGTGGTCTCCGACGTGGTGCATCAGATGTTGAGCGCAAGCGTCCAAAGGGCTTGTCTACTACCTTAACTGCAGTCGTGGTTACTGTGGAGGGTACTGGACCTTCGACAGTGTCCTCCAGCACAGACGCTTTCTGCAAAACACTCTTAAGATGAGATCGCTCCAGCGCATTAGGGGTTGAGAAGAAGTCCTGCTGAAGCTCAAGGTCTTTTGCGATGCTGGTTCGTTTCTCGGTTGAACTGCTATGACGCACATGTTGTTGATCCGAATATAGGAACTGGCTTACTCTTGATTCTGCAGTTGTCAGTTCCGCTGCAGCGGCCGAGCTCTTGGTTGAGGACCTCCTTGCAAGTCCAGGCATGTTGTGCTGGTAACTCGGACTGCGTCGTGAAGGTGACTTGGGTGATCCTGGTGGCGATATTGGTGACGATGGTCTTGGTGAGTTCGTGGCAGTCTCGGGAGGAGTATCAAAGGCCATGGACGACCTCAAGCCGGATGTGATGATGACAGGTCCCCTTTGGGGCGACATTTGATCCTCGGTAAAAAGACTTTGAACGCTGCTGCCAAAGGAGGGCATCACGGCATTGGTCGTTGATGAAGGAGTCGAGGCATACCGCCCAGATGGTAGATGTGGGTCAGACATGGATCGCGTTAGAGCTGCGACACTCCCTGCAGTAAGATAAACAGTGTTCTTTGGAGGTCCGGTGTCCTTAAAGTCGCCCTGGACAGCCCTGCGAACTCGCGTCCAGAGACGGGAGGTCCTTGATTGTGGTTGAAGCGGTTGATGACCTTCACTGTTGAGTGATTCAACGATTTCCGCTTCTTGTGCAGCGAAGGGTGATCCGAATCGATGAGCGCTCGCCTCAGGTTTCCTAGGGATCCTGATAATGTCCTGCTGGTCCATTGATTTGGGCTGTGGGGCATCGCGTTTGTAATGTTGCTCGGTCGACTCTTCCTTGGCTGCTGTCGAAGGATGTTCATCGGCCTTTGGATTTAGCGCATGTGCCGAACTAGTCGACGAGGCAAACCCCCGTACTACAATGGGCGCTTGTTTGGGTGACAAAGATTCTTCAGTGTCCTTTGGTGTTGCTGATGGAGGAGATACATCTACGCGTATTGAGGCTGAACGAGACAGATTGCCATCGGAAGTTTCTACTGTCAGCGGTGACGATTCCTGTCGCTGCGATGTGCTAGGTACTGCTGAGATACCCGAGGTGTTTGTTGGTTCTGTGGAGCTCGATATTGAGAGTACGTGTGCCTTATGAACGTCATTGGCAGCAACGCTGATACTTGTAGGTTGTTTTGCTCCATCTGACTCTGGAATAGATGTTTTCGGGGGCAACACGATCGGGGTCATTAGTGAGTCCCAGTGGCCCATCCCATGACTGAGCGCCTTGATGTCCATGGTCTCCGGCCCAACACTCGTAAAATGAAGCACTGACTTGATGGCATGTCGAAGATGACGTGAGAGTACTGGCTCCATGGACTCCATAATAAGGGACTGTGCCCACTGTCGTTTCAGGTGATGGTCCCTCCATCTCGACTCTGCATCCATTGGTATTGGATCAACTGACAGAGGTGTGGTCCTTGTCGAAAGCTCGGCGTCGTTGTGAATGATCCTGTTGATATTGCTGAGGTTATGATTCATGCCGTCGACCTTTGGGACCGCTGCCCCTATTCCACCCGCCACCCCACTCTTGTTGCGCAGACTGCCTCGATGACTTCGAATCTTCCTGCGCCCCTCTATGACGACGCTCGGCTTCTTGGTGGGCTTGCTATTATTAATGTTCACGTTGGCAGCAGAGAGCGGATCTGTCTCGGCCAATTTAAGACGACGGCCCGTCGGACTAGGGTCCACGGACTGTATTCTTTCGCGTGTCTTGGGACCCTTTGGGGGAACTGGGGCGACTGCAACTTTTGACTCTTCATTCGTTGGACTGAGTCTCTCGGTCTCTTGTATCTGCGTGGATGATTGCTGTTGTTGTTGTTGTTGCTGTTGATCCGCCCTACAAAAGGATTACAATGGTACGACCACCCTCATGTGTTAGTGCGATGGTTATGTTTTGGAGGAAAAAGCAAGTCAAGCAAGGTCGATCTTCGCTCATACTGTTCTGGTGGGGGATGAAGGGTTGGCGAGGATTGAGGGATAGAAGTAGTGAATGCCAAGCCTGCAAAAAGGCCAAGAAGGAACCAAAGGAACCACATTATTAAGTGCTGTATATGTGTCTATGTGAGATAGGTGAAGGCGTGAGGGTGTGAGTCGAGTCGGTGTGTTAGTCAGGGTCAAGGATGCGCAGTGTATGCGGGGGGGAGGGAGGAAGCAAGGAGGTTGAATGTCTATGTCAGGTACAGAATGTCCTGCCTGCACACAAAAGAGCTACGACAAGGAAAGAAGGGGGACTAGGAAAAGCAAATGAGGAAGAGAAAGAGAGAAGTGAGAGTGAATCAACCATGGCAAGACTGTTACCCCCCACCCCTTCCTTCATTCCTATTCTCATGCAAATGGTCAGCACTGCCTCGAGTGTTGCAACGTCCTGTTGCACCCCTTTTTTTGTGCATTGTTCCACTGTCATTCTCACGCGTGCTCAGAAACGAGAAATCGTGTTGCTGATCATATGGTGCACAAAGAAAAGGGGGGGAACATGGGCGGAGACAGTTCTCCCAGGTGCCTGGTGCCCCTGATGGCAGGTGGGGCTGTCGTGCCCGGCCGCTATTCTCAGAAGCAACATCTTACCCCTGAGCCTGCCACCGGTAGTCCTTTCAGTCCCAGGGCTGACTACGAAGACCATCCATGTCTACCAAACTTTGGTGGCAACACAAAGTCTTTCGATGATTGTGAACGAAGGGTCACTTGCTCTCCCTTTTAGATCACACGCAATGTCGCGTCATTTCGCCTCCGGTGAAACGTTCAAACTTTATGGATGCTGTGCCTTGTAGTGCTCTATGATGATATAGTGGTCTATTGCCCCAACCTCGGGTTATGAGCTTGTAACTCCGGGGATCTTAACATTCGATGGCACGACGCCAAACTTGTAATGAACATCCAACAGAATCTTGAGCGCGTTCTTTGACTGGAGATAGCTCAGATCGTCCGAAGGAGCAACATGAATTCCAATTGCCTTATCAGCGGCTGCTGGAGAGGCGTCAAAGGGGAAGGCCCGTTGAAGCAGCTCGTAGACCATCAAGGTTGTACCGAACTGAGGAGATGACCGGAGAACACGCGCAGGACCGCCCTTGAAGAATGCACGGAAACCTTCCTCCTTGTAGATTTTCCTTGCTGCATCCCGGATGCCTGTGTAGGTGCTCTGGCCCTTCCTGGCTTCGACCTGCAATCGTGTCTTGATCACATCGGCAGGTGTTGCGAAGTAGGCTGCAGGCATACCTGCAATGGCACCAGCGCTCAACAGCTCACCAATGGTCAGCTTGTGTTCGGGTCCTTCTTTGAAGAGATCCTTCTTCAAGTGGGCATAGACTGGGAAGTAGATGGCAGAGAAGGGAATATCACGAAGGAGACATGCGCCTGCTCCCTTGTAGAGGCCCACGATACCCAAGCTACGGACGATGGCAACAGCACCTGGACGAGGTCCTTCTATAGTCTTGGCTGCCTCACCAGCAACCTGAAGACGAATCTTGACAATCTCCAGTGGGTTCGTGAACACTACTTGAGAACCTCCTGCAACACCACCAGCAATCAACTCGCCCATGAAAGAAATGTTTCCATCCTTGTCCGTGAGATGTCTCCGCATGAGATCGTTCATTGTCAACTTGATAGCTTTTTCTGGTGCGACACCCTATGATGGCAACGTTAGTCGGCTTTAGAATGAGGGCGCGTGCAGCTCCATGTATGCTTGTTGCGAGATATATAATACTTACAACTAGCTGAGGGCCAAGACCGCGGTAAAGGCCTAGAACGCCTTCATTCTTGACAACTTTCTTGAAACAGTCGATACTGTTCTTATACAACAGCTCTCCGACGACCTTTGAGCGCTGGTTCTGCATTCGGGTCTTGACAAGATCAATAGGGTAGACGACGGTGGCACCAACAGCACCACTGATAGATCCAAGGAGAAAACCATCTAGACAATGACATACCAAAGGTGAGTGCTCAACAACCTTGCTCAATATCACCAGATCTCTTCAAAGCCCAAATGACAGTGAACTCACATGATCCTTTCAAAATGTCGTGGAGAGCACCATGCTTGGCCTCAGGCTGTACAGCAACAGTAACTGGGGTTGCAACGCGCTCCCACTTGGACTCGAGGAGACGAGCAAAGTCACGAAGCGTCAGCTTGCCAGAGGTGTTCTCCAATCCAGCAAAATGGAACACAATGTCAGCCTCCATGGGAGTGAACAAGGCGAAGCGGGTCTCCTGAGCGGCAGTGTTCATGAAATCCGCCTTGGTAATAGTACCATCCTTGCTAGTGGAAAGAGACTTGCGAACAATACGCTCAATCATGTCCATCTCGCGAATGATGTTGTAAAAGGCCATGACGTTGGCAAAGGAGATCTTGTTTCCAGAATAGACGTTGCAGAGCGTAGGCAGGTTGTCGAGAACGTGATCCGAAAGTTTATGTCCAGCAATGTCGATCATGATCCTCTTGAACTCGTTGGGGGTGATGTAGCCGCTGACTTGGGTATCATAGAATTTAAAGGCCTGGCGGAGGCGCTCTGCCTGGAGACCCTTCAAGAGCTGAGTAAACTCTTTGTAGGGCATCTCGTGTGTGGCATCCTTTCCTCCAGTATACAGAGTGAGCCATTCGCACTCAAAGTTAAAAGGAATGGCATCCTGGCCAATGTTGGCCGAGAGGATCTGCACGAATTGCTCTCTTGTAATCTTGCCTGAGCCAGTTGTGTCGAAGAGGCGGAATGCGATCTCGTACTCGGCATCCGGACGCGTCAATAGGTTCTCAAAGACGATGCTAGTTGTATCAGAGGATCAGAGGGCGGTGAAAGGATCAGCTTCAGCTTCTTGTGTTTTGCTTGCAGATACACAAAAAACAAAACAACAACAACAAAGGGGGGTTATAACGGTGTCCCAACGTCGACTTACAAATCTGACAACGACAGGACACCACTCTTGGATTGATCAGCAACGTCAAAGAGAATCCCGTACTGGGATTTTTGAAGCCTCTTGTAGTCCTCACCAGGCGCGATCGCGTTAACAAAGTCGTCCTTGGTCATTAGCTTTTCGCCGTTCTTCTCGATCGAAGCAAACTTCTGGAAGACCCGTTTGTAGCGCTCGATAGAGACCTCATTCGAGAGACTTGATTTCGAGAGTGTGTGCTGTGACATGACGAAAAAGGCCTGGGATGTGGGTGTAGTTGGGCGACTGCAGAAAGGAACAAGAACGACAAGGTCAGCTCAACTCAGCCTAGCTCAGACAGGAAAGAAACGAAAAGGCTGATCGAGCCTGATCAGATCCTAAAACCCGGACCTTTCAGACGATCTCGACCCTTCTCATTCAAACTTGTCAGTCGTCGTCGTCGATCAGTTGGTGATCGTTGACGTGGACAAAAAGCCCCCACGTTCTTGGGTATGGTCACGATCCATTGTCCACATGGCGATCCATTGCGGGGTAATGCCTGTGCTACACTCGTCTGCATGATCCTTTCACTCCTGAAGCGTCCGAGCCCTTGGCAATTGGGGGATCGTGCGGATACAAGGCCCAGAGATCCCTGTGGCAGCCGATCCACTTGACTTGGAGCAAAGTCCTTACCAACAAGAGAAACTGGGGATGGATCCAATCGAGGCAGGACGACTTGAGCGGCCTGGGGTGGAGGTGGTGGTGGGTGAGGAGTGGAGCGGAGAGGGGAGGAGGAGGAAGAGGAGGAAGAGGAGGAAGAGAGAGAAGAAAAAAGAAAGGGAGAGAACAGCGCGAGTCATGAAGAGGAGTGAGAGCGGTTTTGACAATATTACTCACCAGTTCCGTGCGTTTTCGTGCGGGGTTTGACAACGACCCGCATGCATTGCCACTGTCACTCACTTTGATCTCTTACCCCGCATTCGTTCATGGATACTTTAGCCAGATCCCATTCGTTTTTTTACAAACACACATTCCACAGCAATTGACTCGTACTTGACCTTTTTTTTCTGACACATGAGGGATTTCTAATTGCCTCCTATATACAACATGGGTGTTTGCACAGCACTCTCTTTGCAAAAAAAGTGTCTGATGATGGTGATGACAGTAGGAACAAGCGTGTAGAGATTCATATCGGGCGAGTATGGGGACAGGGTTTACAAGTATAGTAGTGTAGTATCGTGTGCCATACACATGCATGTCCTATGCAGTCCTGGAAGTGTGCCACCAAAGTCCTCCACGAAAAAGGTCACTTTCACGTGGTGGTAGGACGAGAGGGATTGGCAGAGAGTTTGCTTGGATGGCCTCATCTTCCCAATTGGGAAGTAGCCGGAGAGCTCCAAGGCTTGTTCGTTGAAAGCGTCCATTGAACAGCGTGGTCGCACAGGGGCCACCAAGTGAAATCGGTTGAGCCATCCGATCTGCAATGCGAGCAGTAAGTGCGTCTTGATCTTTGCTTGACGCGTCGTTCAACGAGGTGTGGATGGTAGATGGGTGAGGGAAAAGCACAGTTGATTGGGTTGGAGGGGGAGGAGACGGGAGTGCAGGTGATGTGTCTAC
>Ga0247824_10000200_pt1 | contig 26608 bp, 26 predicted proteins | sample 13C_PalmiticAcid_FD_194412 | JGI IMG/M metagenome (GOLD analysis project Ga0247824, IMG submission 194412) | Soil microbial communities from agricultural site in Penn Yan, New York, United States - 13C_PalmiticAcid_Day48 | ecosystem: Environmental > Terrestrial > Soil > Agricultural land...
CCCTCGTAATTGCCTGTGACCTCGTCGCAGGTGACAGCCGGGATGCCGAGTGGATTCGACCGCGCCCTCTCGCGTTGCTTGCGCGCCTCCCAGCCCTCGATATCGCGCTCGGTCTGAGACTGCTGGCGCTTGAGGCGGTCGTCGCTCACCAAGACAGCCTCTCGCGGCCTCGAAAGCGGGGCGATTCGCTAGCTGCTGTCGCCGGGAACCATCTAAAGCCTACGCATTCTGTGAGCCGTGTGTTATGCGTAGGGTATGGACAAGAAAGATCCGACCGTGACAGGTGCAGCAGGCGGGCGAGCGCGGGCTCGTCGGATGACAGCAGAGGAGCGCTCAGCGGCGGCGAGCAAGGCGGCGCAGGCGTTGTGGAGTGGCCCCAAGGAGGTTGCGAGCGGCCAATTGGAAATCGTGCCCGGCTCAACGATCGCCTGCGCCGTCCTCGACAACGGGATGCGCGTCTTGAGCACGCGCGGCGTTTCGCGTGCGTTCGGATCCAAAAAGACCGGCACCGACACGACCGGAACCGGCGCTCCGCAACCCCCGCCTTTTTTGGCCTCCGCGTCGATTAAGCCGTTTCTTTCCGAGCACTTGATCGTGCTCCTGAACTCTCCGATCGTGTACCGCCCGATGAAGGGCGGAAGAACAGCCTATGGGTACGATTGCTCGGTCTTTCCGCTCATCTGCAAGGCGGTGATCGCAGCAGAGAAAAAGGGTGCCCTGCGCGAGTCGCAAGGCAAGCTGGCGGCTCTCGCCAACGCCATGCAGGGCGCGCTCGTCGGCGTCGCCATGATCGCGCTGATCGATGAGGCGACCGGCTACCAGGACATCCGGCCACGCAACGAGCTCCAGCAAATCCTCGCCGCGTACGTCGTGGCTGAGATGCTGCCGTGGTTGAAGCGCTTCCCCGATGAGTTCTTCAAGGAGACGTACCGGATCATGGGTTGGAAGTACGAGGAAGGTGCGGTCAGGCATCCGCAGTTCGTCGGAAAAGTGATCAACGAGTGGATCTACAAGCGCCTTCCGGATCCGGTTCTGCCGAGGCTGCGCGAGTTGAATCCATCGATCAATGGATCGCGGCGCCACAAGCACCATCAGCACCTGACGGTCGAGACCGGCATCCCGCACCTCGACAAGCAAATTGGATTCGTGACTATGCTGATGCGCGCGTCTCGAGACCGTCGGCAGTTCGAGGAGCTGCTTGTCCGCGCATTCCCAGTGCGCGGAGACCAGATGCCGCTCGGCACGGCCACTGACTAGCCCGCGTCCAACCCACCCGACGCTGGGAACGGCGGCGTGGTCGGCCCGCCGGGGAGCATGAAGCGGTGGACGAAGAAGTAGTCCTCGATCAGGTCGAGCCGGATCGAGCCGTCCTGCAACGTCCCTCGGTCGACGGCGGCCACGCGATAGACGCGGTTGCTGAGGTGGTACTCGGGCCACGTCAGCTTGACCGCATCGCCGGGGTTCACGCGGAGGAAGGTGCGATCAACCGTGACGCGACACCGAGTGATCGGTCTTGACCGCGCGGCCAGCTCGCGAGCCGCGATGTTTCGCGCGTTCTCGGCCTCGTGCACGCCGGGGTAGTGCAACACCGCCTCGTTCACGCGGTTGCCCTGCGATACGACGTTGGCCAGGTTCTGCGCGGTCGCGGACGCCTCTACGTAGTTGTTCGCGCGGTCAGCGTAGACCACGCGGATCTTGTTGATGACGTCCGTGTGCCCGCTCGCGGCGAAGTTCTCGACACGCGAGCAGTTGGCCGGCGTGATGTGCGGGATGAGGTTGACCGAGTAGTCCGGCCGGATGAGCTTGATCTTGACGCTCGCCGTTTCGCCGTCGCTCCAGTCCTCGTAGAGCACGCCGTCGATTTGCTCCAAGATCTCGTTGATGATGTCGCTGGCCTCGCGGATCTCGTCGATGCATCGCGAGTAGCCGTTCTCCTCGTCCTTGAGGGTCTCGGCGGCTTCGTTGAAGCTGTCGGCGTCGATGACCGAGGCGTCGAGTCCGAGCTTGCCGAGGGTCCCGCAGAGCAGGTCCTGGATCACGTTGACCGGGTTGACGTCTTGGCCGATGACGCTCGTCGTCGAGAAGCCTGCGGGGTAGGTGGAGATCTCGAAGGCAACCGCAGGCACGTCGGATCCGCCCTGGTACGACGTATGAACGATCGCGTAGCCTCGATACCCGGGGATTGCCGTCGATGGAATCCCGTCGCTCGTCATCCAAAACTCGGCGGCCGATCCGCTTAGGTCCTGAGTCGTTCTGCCGTCGCCGAACGTGACATTGAGCAGGAAGGGGTCGCCATGGTAACTGCCGACGTCTCCGCTGTTGGATGTGTTGCCAGCGCCGACTTCCGGCGAGAGCAGGTGGGTCAGTCCGTCCGGATCAAGGAACGGCTCGTTTTGCAGGTAGATGCGCTCCAGCGTTGTCGTTCCATTCCTAAATGGAATGCCGGCGATGTAGAGGATGTGGACCAGGTAGCTCTCTGACTCGGGTGGAAACGACTCCTTCCCTGCCCACGCAACGATGGGAGCTCGCACAAGCGTGCGCCCATACAGCAATGGGATTGCAGCCCCCTCTTCGCTCGTCGGGATCTTGATCTCCTTCGGCGGAGGCGGGCGAGGAGGCTCGTACGTCAGCCGGTGATAGATGTACTGCCCCGCGAGGACGCCGGCGTAGATCGCATAAAGAGGCCAGCCCATACAGCGAGCGTCGAGCGCCCGCCGGGGCGGGGCGATTCACGACGAGGTATAGACGCCGAGCTTCCCGTTTGGCGGCTTGAAGGTGTTCGTGGTCGGCATGTGCGGTTGCCCTCCGAAGTTGACAACATTGTCGAACTTCAATGCGCACGTTGCGACGTCGTGTGCGCACCCAGCGTAGACCTCGACGCTCTCGCCGCCAGCAAGCCCAACGAGCGGCAGTTGCAGCGTGAGTACGTTGCCGGTTTGGTCTGCGATCAAGATTCGCTCGCCTGTCGAGACGCGCACCAGTTCGCCGAACGTCGCCCACCCGTCTGGGTTCGCACCCATGCTGGCCACGGTCACGGTGCGCCCGCTGAAGCTGGCAATCGTCGTGGCGACCTTGAAGCTTGCGCGGGCGACCAAACAGCCTTGGTCGTAAAGGATGTGTGAGCACGAGCGCCCTGCAGTCACCGTCGGCAACCGGCGACGCCCAGCCGCCGCAGCGCGACCCGGCACGAGCAGCGATGCCACGTTGCCGTTGATAGACAGGGACGTCGCCATGCCGTAGCGGATCGTCTCGTACTGCCCGCTCGTCACCTGGTAGCGCAGGACGCGCACGGCGATCGTAATCGGCGGGCCGCTCGGGTAGAGGTAGCGCTCGACGAGTGCATGACTCACGGGGAGCGTCAACTGCATGTCCTGCGGATCGCTGCTGCTGCTGACCGCGATGGACTCGCGCCGAATCGGCGACGCCGTGTACGTGTTGCCGTCGATCTCGACTTCATGGATGCCGCTGGCCAGTCGCCAGGTCTCGGCGGGCGTGACGATCTCGTATGCCTCGCGGGGCTGAGAGGTCTGCACGCCTTGCTCGTCTTGGAGAAACGTGGTCATGCGGCGCCCCCTGGTCTGTGGCACACTTCGCTGTAATGAAGGCGATCGTTGTGGTGTTGCTGCTGACTGGGTGCGGCGGCGATGAGCCGGGACCACATGACGAGCTCGACTGCGACGCGACGTGGTCCAGCGGTGCCGCTGCATGCGAGCGGGCATGCACGGTCAAGCCGCCAATGGCAGGCGAGCGATGCCCGGCGGTCGGCCTCGGCGTCTGCTACCTCGCGGCCGACTTCAATGGCGAGCTTGGATGCTGCGGCCTTGACGGCAACGTGATCCGCTGGACCCCCTGCGACTAACCTCACCGCTGCACCACCCTGGCCTGCGTCTCCATCGCGAACGCACCGCCCTCGAAGGTGATACTCACCTCGTCGCTCTCGAGGTGACACAGCTCGAGCCACGACACGAGCCTCACGGCAGACGCGCTAAGCGTCACGGCAACGTCTGACTCGTCGACGATGCTCACGTCCGTCGTCCCGTCACCGTTGTCGGCAATCGCCGTCACGCGGGCGTACGTCACCGTCCCGTCTTCCTGCTCGATGCGGATGCTGTCGCGCTGCGACGGGAACCACGTGGCGAGCCCGTCGTCGCTCTCGACCACGAGCGTCCCCGCCGATGCGGACACGGATGTCATGTCCTCGGCGTACGTGGCCAGGTAGAACGCGAGAAAGTGGCCCTTCACGGTGTCGAGGAACTTGAGCAGCCACTGCCACTCGTCGCGATCCGCCAGCGCGCGCCGGTGCACGAGCGCCCGCCCCCAGTCCGAGACCGTCGCCGCGCCGACCGCGAACGGGACGCCGCCGAGGTCCTCGACATCGTGCATGCTCTGGATGCTGTCCTGCGCCGTGCCGTCGACCGTGATGCCGCGATCCCAGACGGGTACCGATCGGAACGTGTCGACCGTGGCCGACTTGCCGACGGAGCCGTAGTCCTCCGTGCCGCCTGCGAGAAGGGAGAGCGCGAGGACGTCGGATGCTGTGAGAACGTCCGTCCCCGTGTACGAGCCGCGGATGCCGATGAGCGTCGAGGTCTCGATCAAGGCCACGACATCGGCGACCGTGGTCACGCCCGGCTCGAAGTGCACCGTGATGCCGTAGAGCGAGCCGGTGTATGCGGTGTCGATGGACCCTGTCCCCGTGCCGTCGTCGTCGAACGTGACCGCGATCGTGTTGCCCTCGGTCCCGGGTTCCAGCGCGTGGAGCTCGGCGCCCGCGAGCACGTCCGTGGCCGCGAGCGAGAGCGTGGCGTACTCGAAATCCGCGTAGTCGAACAGCGAAGCGCGCGCCGTGACCTGCCACGTCTCCGCGTTGCGCTGGTACCGCGCGAACGCCTGTTGCGGCTCGAGGAGCGACGGCATCGCAGGCATCACGATCCCGCCCGTGTTGCCAGCGCTACCCGGGTCGGTGTCGATGCTGATCGAGTTGGCGCCCACGTCGACGATGACCGCCTCGACGGATTCGGAGCCGCGGTCGAGGAGCACGCGCTGCCCGACGCCGGCCCAATCGATGGACGCCGTCGAAGGGATCGACAGCACCCACGCCGATTCGGACTGTGTCGCCGCGGCGAGGATCGGGACCGCCTCGTAGCTCAGGCCGATCAGGAACGAGAATCCGAGGTGGGCGTACTGCGCGAGCTGCGTGCGCGTAACCCGTTGCTCTGTGCCGACGAGCAGCATCGGGCCCGAGTATCGCTGCTTCGGCTTGGGCAGGTTGCTCGCTCGCCGCTCGCTGCCGTCGCGCGCCTTGTGGATGTGCGTCTCCCACGTGAGCGTGAGCTGCGAGCCGACGTCCAGGACGATCTTGAACGCCGCGACGCCCGGATCGCCGAGTCCCACATCCGCGGCGCCCTCGGGGAAGTAGCCTCCCCAGTACGAGAGCGCGTCGGGCTGCTCGGGGAAGTATCCGCCCCAGTAGCTCACGGCAACAGGCTGCCGATCGTCTGAGTGATGCGGCCGACCGCGGTGCGCACCGAGGTGAGCCGCGTCGTCACGCCGTCCAGGCCCTTGAAGACGAGCGTGCCGGTCGTGAAGTTCTCGACCTTGCCCATCAGCACGCTCACCATGCCGCGCATGAGATCGCCGTACGTGTGCGAGCCCTCCCCGATGGCATCCCAGATCGCCGTGGCGACGTCCGCGTATGACGAGACGTGCACGAGGGTCTGCGCGTAGTACGTCGTATCGAGCACGGCCACCTCAACCTCGTTCGCGGCGACGTCGGTCTCGCCCTGTGTCGCCTCGTAGAGCCACTTGCCTTCGACGAGCTGTTCGGTGTCAGCCGTGTCGGAGATCGTGTGCGTGCCCGTGCCGGTGTCCGTGATGTCGACCTCGGAGCCAGCGAGAGCGGCAGCGAGAGACGTGGCCAGCTTCCCGGTGTTCGCGCCGGTGCGAATCCACCAGTAGTCGGTCGCGGTCGTCAGCGGCGCGGGGAGCGTCGTCGTCGTGGTCAACTGGAACGGCCCCGAGCCCGTCGCCGGATCGCTCGTCGACAGCGTGACCACGTCCGTGCCCGCGTCCACAGTGAACGTGTTGTCAGCCTGCACAAGCGGCTGACGCAGGTTGGACAGCGTGCCCGCCGCTGCGACGTACGACTCGTCGCCGCCACGAACAAACACCTTGCCGTCAAGGTCGGTCGTCACGGGCGCCCACGAGCCATCGGTGAGCGAGGCAACGTTGAGCACGCAGCGTCGCAGCGCCGCCGTCGCCTGGTCGCGGGTCCAGGTGGTCACGGGGCCCGCCTCACGAACACGATCGGCCGCTGCGGCTCCTTGCCGTCATTGCGCAGCCTGACCTCGCACCACGTCGCGTCGTCGCGGTCCTCGCAGGTCGAGCCGAGCACGGTCCACGTCGCGGTGTCCGTCGCATGCAGGCACGTCATCGTCGCCGCGTCGTAGCGACCGCCGACCTCCGCGCAGCAGTCCTCCCACGCGACGAGGCGCGTTCCGCGGTCGAAGTTCCCACCGGCGACGTACTCGACGCCGGGCTGCACCAGCGCGCCGCCGAGACCGTAGGAGCCGGGGCACGCGGCGCGAACGTCGAGCTCGAGGCGGTGCAGCTTGCCCGTGTCGAGGTTGCGCGCGGTCTGCGGCTTGCGCTCGACGGCGCTGCCCGATGCGAGCGCATCGCCGAGGTTGGCGAGCTTCGTCTCGCGCTCGGGGTCGTCGGACGCGATCTTGTCGACGACGACGTACCCGACCGCGAGCGCCAGCACCGCGTTGATCGCGCGCTGCGCGGTGAGCTTGTCGGCGATCTTGGAGAGGTCGATGGGCATCACGCGTCTCCGATGCAGATGACGTGGATCTTGCTTCCGGCGCCGATGCTGCCAGCCCCGTTGGTGACGGTAATCGCGGTCGCTGATACCGCTGACAGGTTGTAGTCGGAGGCCCCCTGGCCGGTGACCACACAGGTCGGCGTGTTCGTCTTGGTGCTGGCGAATGTCGCTGTGCACGAAGGCGATCCGCCGCTGCCGGTCGTGATCGTGAACGCCCACGAGCCGCCGGTCACCGATGGCGAGGTGCCGCACGAGGAGAGCGTCGGGGGTGTGCCGTCGTCCTTAGGGAGGCGGATCGTAGTGACGTCGGTGTCGGCGTTGCCGAGCGTCGTGTTACCGTTGAGCGTTGCCGTCCCGCTCGCCGTGATGGCCGCCACCGACGATGAGCCAACAACCTGCAGTGAGCCGAGCGTGCCGTCCTCGTCGAGCTGCCAGCGGGAGGCCGAGCCGATGTAGCGTGCACCGTTGCAGGAGCGCGACTTGATATACTGAGAGCCGCCGCCTGCGTTTTGGAACCGAGACGACAGGGTCGCGGAAACGTTCTCGTGCGACACCGTGATCGAGTTGTCGCTCGCGCTGATGTTGCAGATCGCAACTACTCGACCATCCACCCCGCCGGTCATTCCGCCGAGCGCCGTCGAGCCGCCATCGAAGTAGACAACCGAGGCGTCCGCGTCGAGCGTCAGTTCGGTGACCGACGTGGCGCTCTCCAACTGGGGCGTGTAGTTGAGCGATCCCACTGTCGTCGGCCCGGTGAACGTCGAGGTGGCGGCAACGGCGAACGTGTCGCTCGCGTCGTCACCAAAGGCAGCGTTTCCGGCAGTGCTTATCGACGCGCCTCCGATGGCTCCGGTCGCGGAGATGTCCCCGCCGCCGAGGATGTCCGTCGTCGTCTGAAACTTCCCCGAGGCGCCGAGCCCGAACGACTGCCCGTTGGCCGTGATGTCCAGTTCGCTGGATCCGGTGTCGTAGGCGATCGTAACGTCGCTGTCGATCGCGAAGCCATTCGATGCTCCGTTCGCCGCCGTAATAAGTCCCGCCGACGTGAACGGCAGCGCGGTCGAGACCGTCGAGCCGTTATCGGAGATCGACGAGTCCGCGAGCGTATCGGAGTCGGACCACTTCGCGACCTTGTTCGCCGTACCCGAGCCGTCGATGGTTCCGCCACTAACAGGCGGCACGGTGACGATCCAGTAGTTCCCGTTCGTGACGTCCGCGCCGGCGACCGCCGCGCAGCGAAGGTGCACGCCGCTGCCGCGCTGCAACACGACGTTTCCGCCGTCGTAGAAGAAGCGGTTGCCGAGCGTCGACGAGCTGGAAAGATTCGCGATCGTGAGCGTGTAGCCGCTCGACGACGCGTGCGTGTAGACGATGTCGACGGTGTCGCCAGCCAACGAGCAGCTGTCGAGCCCCGAGAGCGTCGCGTCTCCTGTGAGGTTGACCTCGATGACGTCGGTGGTCGAAGTCACCGAGTAGTTGTTGACCGCGCCCGACCAGGTCGCAGTCGCGCGCGAACCGCCGCACGGGCCCCACGTGTTGTTTCCCTTGAGGCAAGCCGTGCTGGCGCTGCTGCTGCCCGAGACGAGCCCTTTCGTCGTGCCGCTCGTGGAGAACGTGTCGAGCAACGTCGTGGCCTGCGTGCCAGTGAGCTGCGACGTCGCGCCGGTTCCGCTCGTGCGACCGAGAATCGTTGGCCCGGTGATTGACGTGTCGAGCGAGCAAGTGCCGCTTGTGCAGCCGCCGGTCAGGATGCCGCTCGTCGTGACGCCCTCGATGTCGCCGGTGCCGACGGTCGCACCGCACGATGCCGTGCCGTCGCTCGTGATGTTGTCGACAGCGGTCCCGGCGACGCATGGCGAGCCGGTGCCGGGGATGTCGACACCAAGCGGGGATGCGACCGTGCAGTTGCCCGTCAGCGTCGAGTCGGTGGTGCAGACACGCAGTCCCGGCGGGGGCACAGGCTGCGCCGTCACCGGCGGCGACGTCCACAGCAGTGCGACGATCGCCGCGGGAATGGCCACGATGAGGGCCAGCAGGTATCGCCTCATGGGGTCAGGCTCGCGCCGGGTCCCACGCGGGACGATTCGCTAGCGGCCGAGCATCTTGGCGATGAGCGGCGCGTTGAGCTGGATGACGTTGATGATGCTCTGCTGCCCCGCCTTGGTGCTGTTCATCGCGAGGAGCGCCCGGGGGTCAATGGCCACGTTGTTGTTGATGATGTTGCCCCCGCCGCCCTTCGCCGCCTCGGCTCGCTGCTGCGGCGTGCGGACGTGGATGCTCTCGCCTGGGGTGATCCGGAACATCGCCAGCGCCGAGTCCGTCGAGCCGGCCCCGCGCGTGTAGATATCGCCGCCGGTCGCGAACCCGGGCAGGTTGAGGCCGGGACGCGAGAGGTAGTCGAAGCCGGTGGCGCCGCCGAGGAGGCCGAAGAGGCCGCCCCATCCGCCAGCGCCTTTGACCCCGCCATAATCGCCGGTGAGCCCCTTGAGGATGAGTGCCTGGGTGATGGCCTTCGCGACCTGGTCGGCGAGCGAGAGCAATCCGTCGCCGATGGACGAGAAGAAGTTCGACCACGAGGCGTCAGCAGCTGTCGCTCCGTCCACGAGGATCGAGGCGAAGTCACCTGCGCTGCCGATGAGCTGGTTGCGCATGACGTCGTCGAGGTCGACGAGCTTCTCCTTCGACTCCGCGAGTTTTTGGTTGTACTCGGTGAGCGCGTCTTGCGCCTCGCGATTGGCCGCCGCTAGGCGCTCCCAGTTGATGCCGCTCGGCACTTGCGGAATCGGGATGCCCGTCGGCGCGGAAATACCCATGCCTGCCGTCGCCGAGCGAAACGTGCCGACGTCCGTGCCGCCGCTGATCGTGTCGACGCTCGCGATCTCCGCACGGGTCGCCCACTTCGCGCGAGCCTCGGCGACCGCCTCGTACCGCTTGGCCGTGACGCCGAGTTCCTTGTTCAGCGCTCGAAGCGGAAGGACGCCAGCAGCCACCGCGCTTGCCATGTCGACCTGTCGATCGAAGGCGCGATTCTGCTGCACGATCGACTCGGCGACCGCGGAGGCGTACCCCTTCTCCGCGTAGATCTGTTGGATCCGCGCGTCGCGTGCCGCGCGAGCGAGCTCGACCTGCTGACGCTGCTGCTGCGGCGTCCCGCCTCCGACGAGCGTCCCCATCGAACCGCGGCCGAGCTGGTTCTGCAACTCAAGGAGCGCCAGCGTGTACGCGCGGACGTCGTTCACGAGCTTCTGATAGCCCTCGCTCTGCGCGGCGAGGATGTCGATCGCCTGCCGCTGCGCCGTGTCGCTCTTCTGCAGCTCGCGCAACCGCTCCTGCGCCTCACGGAGGTGGCGCGTCGACTCCGCAGCCGCGCGCAGCCGCGCGTTCTGATCGTCGAGCTGCGCGTTAAGCTGCCCGAAGAATCCGCGCTGGTACTCGACCTCTTTGATGTACGCGCGCGCCTCGGCCGCGGCCCGCTTGCTCTCGGCCGTGCGCCCGCTGACCCAGTCGCCGAAGTCGTCGCCGAGGTCCACCAGTAGGCCAGTCACGGCACCGATCGCAGCGCCCCAGGGGCCCGCGATCTGCGCGCCCGCAGCTCCGAACTTGATCGCCGATCCGACGGCACTGCCGAGCAGGTTGTCGGTGAGCTGCAGCTTCTGGTTCAGCAGCTCGAACGCCTGGTTCGCACCGCTGGCGATCTGGCCGATCTTGAGCCGGTCGACGCCAGCCGCGATGCCGCCGAGCCCGGCCCCTGCGCCGCCGCCGCCGCTCGCCTTGCTCGTGAGCCCAGCTGCAGCGGCCGACTTGAGCAGCGCCTGCGCGTGTTGCTCCGCGCTGATCTTGCCGTCGCGCTGCAGCTTGTCGAGCACCTGTAGGTCCCGCTGCAGTCGCTGCATCGGCCCGTGGATGCGGTCGAGCATCTCCTGCTCACGGCGGATCGCTTCGGTGAGACCATGGAACCCCTTGACGCTCGCCATCGTCTCGGCGGCTTGGCGCTGCTGCGCCTGCGTCGCCTTCCTCGCCTCCTCGGCAAGGAGGTGTTCGTAGCGGGCCGCGCGCGCGATGGCCTCGCCGAGGTTCGACAGCGCCTGATCGCCGCGCCGCGCCTCCGCGGCCATCGCTGCGCCGAGCCGCTTGAACGTGCCAGCGAGGCTGTCGAACGCCTTCGCCCCCTGCTCCTTGAGGGAGACCGCCGCGCTCTCGGTCTTCTTGACCTCCTCCGTGACCTTCCTCGCGCTCGTCGCCGCCGGCCCCGGATCCAAGCTGATGGTGATGTCGAGGTCGCTCACCCGTTCAGCCTCGCCTCGCCGAGCATCCGGGACGATCTAGCCCTTGGACTCGGCCGCCCGTCGCACGCGCTCAGCCTCGCGCCTTGCGTGGTCCAGGTCGAGCCGGCGCAGGACCGCCGCGACCACCTCGGTCTCGCGCCGACCGAGCCCGCGTCGAGCGCACCACGCATCCACGGCACGCCACCGCACCGCGCCCGACGTCGTGACCGAGCCCGCCATCCCGAGCGGCACCGCGATCACGGGACGCTCGCTCTCGAGCGCCTGCGCAGCCTCGAGACAGACGCGCCCCGCCTCGCCGATGTCAGGCTGCTCGGCGCGCAGCTTGGCGAGACGTGGATCCGCCTTGACCTTGCGTCCCATCGCAGCGGCGCGGCCCGTCCTCGTGCTGTCCGCCTGCTCGAGCGCGGTGACCTCACGACTCCAGGAGAGCCACGCCGCTACGCGTTTCCCAGCTCGTCTCCGTCGACGATCTCGGCCTGGAAGTTGTCGCCGTTGCCGATGAAGGCGAGGAGCGCGGCGAGCCGATCGGTGCGCTTGGTCGTGACGAACGAGCCGAGGATCTGCTCGCCGCGCGCCTGCGTGTACGTGAGCCCCTCGGGGACGTTCTCCCAGCCGACGACGAGGTGCTGCGCGATGAGGCGGATGATCGCACGCGACCACTCGTCGGAGCCGCGATCGATCTTGCGAAACGCCTGCGCGTCGATGGCGCGCTGGTAGTCCTCGCTCGCGCCGCTCCAACGCACGATGAGCGCCACGTCCTTGCGATGGCCGTTGATGCGGATGCCCGCGATGGGATACCGCCGCGTCTCGTCCGCGGCGATCGAGGTGAGCTGTAGGTCCATGCCCCAAAGCCTCGGCCTGCGTCGCGAGAGGGACGATTCACCCTTGCGGGGCCGGCTTCGGAGTCGCGGGCCGGCGCCGCGCAGGAGGACCCGCGCGCTGGACGAGACGCGCGGCGCTGCTCCGATCAGCGTCGATCAGGTCTCCGTCGCCGACGGGTCGGCGGTCGGGATATGGCCGAGCACGTTGATCGCACACACGACGTTGCTGTTGAGCGGATCGCCGTGCGGGACGAAGTTGGCGTCGAGCATGACCGCGCCGTTCTCGGGGTACGTCTTCGCGCCGCCGGTGAGCCGCCCGGTCGGCATGTCGATCGCGATGGCGCCCTGCGCGTTCTTCATCAGCATCTCGGCGCGGACGATGGTCCGATCGCTGATGGCGCGCGCCTGGTCGGCGTCCTCGAAGAAGATGGACATGCCGGTCAGCCCCGGATCGATGTCGCCGAAGATCGCGCCCTCGGCGCCGCATCCGCCGATGGCCTTGCGCATCATGACGTTGTGATTGATCGCGAACGTCGCCGTGTTGACCTCGCCGATCACCTCGGTCTCGTCGCTCACCTTGACGACACGGAACGCGAGCATCGAGGCGCACATCGTGTGATAGAGCGCGGTCTGCAGCGGGCGATACGCGCTCGATGCGCCGGCGAGCCGGTCCGCGCTCTCGTTGTAGCCGTCGATCTTGCGGGCCATGAACGAGAGCGTTGCCTCGATCTTCGTCTCGACGCCGAGCGAGAGCGAGAGCGAGTTGAGCACCGAGCTCGTCGCGTAGCTGTAGACGTCGGCATCGGCCGCGCCCACCGAGGGATCGACGAGCTCGAGCCACCACGCCGGCTCGCGGATGTAGTCCGCGTGGCCGAACGGCACGTTACGGAAGCACGCGCCGAAGTAGAGCCGAACCGTGCGCCCCGTGCCCGAGACCGCCGCGGCCGAGAACGTCCGGTGCTTGAGCTGCAGGAGGTTCGTCGTCGGCGCCGCCTCGATGGTCGCGTAGTGCAGCCCCTCGGTGAGCGAGGCGTCCGGGAAAGAGCCGGTGTCGTCGCTTGCGCGGAAGTAGACGCGATGCCCGGGGACGAGATCGAACACCGTCACGTCCTGCGAGGACGTCGTGAGGTCGCCGTCGCTGTTGATGTTCAGGTCCCCCGAGGAGAACTCGAAGCCGACGACCTCGACGAGCACGGAGCCGGCGGGGCTCACGGTCTCTGCGGTGAACGAGCTCGCGGGAACGTTGAGCGTGGTCGCGTTCGAGCCCGACTCCAGCGTGAACACGCCGTTGTTGCCCGCGTTGGCCGCGCCGGTGACTTTGATGATCGTCCCTGCCGGCAGCGTCTCCGCGCCCGATACGGTGATCGCGCTCGTCGTGAACGCGGTGGGTCGGAGCGGCGCCTGGCTCCATGGGTACTTCGGCGCCGAGCGCAGGAAGCCGCGCCCGAACAGGTACGCCACGTCCTTGGACCAGTCCACGACGAGCGTTGGCGCGGCGTTCTCGCCGACCTGCTCGCCGAGCTGCTTGACCATCGACGGGTCTTGCGGGTTGGCGACGACCTCCACTTGCTCGCTGTGGAAGTTCTGCGTGCCGCTCGGGTTGACGAGGATCTGCTGCCAATCGGTCGTCGGGGCTGTGCCCGGCGTCGAGGCGTACGCAGCGTTGACCTGGGATGCCTGGGCGAACTCGATGGCCATGCCCGCAGCGTCGAGGCGGCAGGCAAGCGGGACGATTCCTCAGTCGGCGCGCAACTCGTCAAACGAGTACGGAACCGTGACCGTGAGCATGAACCACACGCCGTCGCTGAGCGGGCTCCCCGACGAGCCGCCCAGCGTCACGACAGGCTCGTCGTCATCGCCTGTGATGAACTGGCCCTCGAGGCACGTACGCACGTCGTCGGCGAGACGGGATACGCGATCAGTGCCTGCCGAGACAGGCGAGAAGATCTGCACGCCGATCGTGCCCGAGCGTCGCCACCGCTTCGTCTTGCCGAGCGCGGCCTGCTGTGACAACGCGGGGACGATGGCGACGCGGACCCATTCGGTCGAGGACGAGGACAGCTCGTTGAGCTGTGTCCATGGCACCGACGGCTGCAGCGCGGACCACTGCTCGTGCCAGTGCTGCAAGATCGCCTCGTGCGCCTGCCGCTCGTTCACGTGGTCAGCGTCGAGTGCGCAGGCGAGCGGGACGATTCCTAGGTGGAGCGCGTGAGCCGGTGTGCTAGCTTGTTCTCAACAGGGACTGTCGGCCGCGCCTCGGGAACCGAGGGCATCGATGGAAGCGAGTCCAAAGGGCTGTGACACGGCCAGCCACGCTCCGACGATGTTGTCGCCGGTCCCTGTTGCTTTAGTCATCCCCGAACGGACTGTAGGCGCTCGCCATGTTCTCCGCGCCCGCCGAGCCCACCTCGCTCGTCGCCGCCGCGATGCCGAAGTCGACGCCGAGCTTCGCCTTGATCGTCGCCATCGCGCGAATGACGCACGACTCAACGAACAACGGCGGAGCCTGCGTCGAGTGGCCCTCATTGAGCCGACGGATGTACGGCACGACGTTGGCGATGTAGAGCTTGCCTTGGCCGAGCTTGAACGACGCGACGACAGCCGCGCCGGCTTGAGCCTCAGCAGAGGACGTGCCCGGCGCCTCGGTCGTGTTCGGCTGCCCGACGCTCGGGATCCAGTTCGCGCGCGCGTGGCCCGTGTCGACCGGCGTGCCGGTGCCTCGCTTGCGCAGCTCGCGGTTGATCTCGAGGATCAGCGCCTTCGCGGCCTTCTCGATCAGCGCGTCGATCTTGCGCTGGACGGCATCGGCAGCGCCCTTGCCGGCCTCCATGACGCCTCAGCGGCGCTTGCCGCGGCGCTGTTGCTCGGGCGTGCGGACGTGTACGGCCTCGCCGGGGACGGCCCTGAACGAGGCTAGCGCGCTCTCGCTTGACACAGAGTCCGAGACGTCGAATCCCGGCTCGCGGCGAGCGGGCGTCTTGTCGTCGTACAAGCCGGCCTCCTCGGTGGGCTTGGCGAGCTCGTCGAGCGGATCGGCGACGGCGCCGGCCTTCGCCTTGCCCTTGGCCGGTCGCGGCGCGTGGTCGGCGAGCCCCGATCGGAACATCGCGAGGTGTCGCTTGGGCGTCATCTCGGACGCAGGGAGCGCGTCGTTCTTAGCGTACTTCACGCCGCGGAACTTGAGCGGACGCCGCGCGAACAGCGGCCCGCCGGGCACGTAGGCGCGCCGGCCGGGACCGCCCTTCGGGTACGCCTGTGCGAGTCGGATCGCCAGCTTCACGAGCTACCCGACCAGCGTGGCGAAGTACACGCCGAGGTCCGGCGCGGTGACGACGTGGCGGAAGTTCGACTCGATCTCGACCACGTCCACGTGCGGCTTCACGTTCGGCCAGCGGATGATCCGCGTGCCGCGCGCGTCGCAGCCCGGGCGCTGCCACACGAACGTGCGCATCGCGGTCGGCTTCTTGCGCCCCGGGTTCGGGTTGCGGTGCATCAGCAGGCCGACCTTGCCAGCGATGAACTCGCCGGTCATCGTACCCGCCGACGTCTCCTCGTCCGCCGTGTACACGGACGAGAGCACCACGAGCTCGTCGAGCTCCATGATGCCGGCCACCATCTGCTTGGTGATCTTCGCCGGGTCGGCATTGTTCGAGCCGCCGGTGATGCGCGCGAGGATGTCGGCGTGGTTCTTGAGCACCTTCCACACGTCCGCGCCGATCGCGAGGACGTTGGGATAGAGGCCCGTCGACTTCTTCACGACCTCGCGGTAGTTCGCGATGTCCTCGAGCGGGGACGAGTCGGTGTCGTCCCACTGCGCGACGGTGTTCGAGCCGTAGTTCGATGCCGAGGTGTTGCCGGTGACGTCGGTGCCCCAGATCGTGGTACCGAACGCCGCGGCGACCATCGCGCGCTCACGGCGGATGAGCTCGAGGTCGGTGACGAACTCGACCGCGTCCGTGTCGGAGTCGATCGGCTCGTCCTCGGCGTCGCGCGTCTGGTCATCGATCGGCTTGCCGACCGACCAGACATCGATACCGAATGGCGTCTTGCTCAGGCGGTACCCGGCCATCGGGATGTCGCCGCCCTCGCCGCGCACCTTCATCTCGTCGCGGAACCAGTCGGCCTTCGTGTACTTGTAGTAGTACCCGGTGTCCTTGGACGACGTGACGATGGGCGCGAGCGCGTCGGCCGCGAAGTCGGCGCGGTCGTTCGCGTACTGCGACGCCCAATCGGTGAGCGTCGTGCTGGTGTGCACGTCCGCCGCGGTGGGGTTGTTCTTGGAGATCTGGACCAGCCCGCGCTTGGCGAGGTTGGCCAGGTTGTCAGGGAGGTTGCGCATGTTCATTGGCTCCGCGTGGTGAGTGGGTTACGTCGCGTCGCGGGCCGTCGCGATGAACACGGCCTCGATGATGTCGCCGTCGGCGCCGGAGGTGCCGATCGAGCGGAGGATGCTGTACTGCGAGCTGGTCGCAGCCTGCGCGCGGCCGTCGTTCTTGGTGCCGAGCGCCGTGCCGGGGGTCGCAAGCGCGCCGCCGGCCACGAGCTTGGTGGTGCCGCCGCACGCGACGACCGCCGCCTTCTCGAGCGTGTTGTCGGGCGCGTTCTGGAGGACGCCGATCGGGACGTCGGTGGTCGCCGAGCAGGCGACGACCTTCCCGTTCGAGTCGAGCTTGACCTGGTGGTACTGCTTGGACGAGAGATCGGCGCCGGCGAGAAGGCCGGGGATCGTGACCTGGGGGTTCGAGGTGGCCATGGTGTTGTGCTCCTCTCGCGCTTACGCGCGGACGCTTTCGTTGTAGAGACGGCGGCCTTCGGGGGTCTTCATGACCGCGACGCGCGCCGCCGACTTGGTGACGTTGTTGTCCTTCGCGTACTTCTCGGTGAGCGCGTCGAACTCGGCCGCCGGGCCGGTGGGCTTGTCGCTGTCGTCCGAGGCGAAGCCGTCCGCCGCCTTGTCGATGCGGCTCGTGGCGACGAGGCCCTTGATGTACTCCGTCGCCTTCTCGCGCTCGGTGCCATCCTTGATGGCCTCGATCGCCTTGACGATGGCGCGCTGGATGTCGCTCGCGCCGCCGAGTGTCTCGGTCGCGCGCTTGGCGAGGTCGGCCTCGTTCGCGCGACGGTTCGCGGCGTCGGCCTGCTTGGCGAGGTCGACGAGACGCGGGTCGTCGCTCTTGCGGTACACCGTGCCGTTGTCGGCGGTGTACTCGACGGCGTTCGCCTTCTCGAACGACTCGATCGCCGGCTGACGGTCGGCGTGGGACTTGGCCAGGAACGCCTCGCGGTCGGTGACCGGCAGCGACTTCCAGACCGTGAACTCGGTTGCCGAGAGATTGGAGATGCGCTCGTAGCGCTTCTCCAGCTCGGCGATCTTCTCGGCTTCGGTGGTGGACATGCTCGCCACGTTGCGGCCACCGCTCGAGAGGGACGATTCGCTTGCACGCGACTTCGCGGAGGGCGCGATCGTCGACGGGGAACGCATCGCCACCGCCTCGGGCGCGAACGCATCGGCCGACACCACGACGATCGTGTTCTCGGGCACGACGACGAGCCCCGGCTGTCCCGCCGCCAGCTCGTGCGTGTGCCCCGAGTCCGCGAGGATCGTCAGCGTACCGTCCTCGCCGCGGACAATGCCGTGGCTGTGGCCGTACTCGACGCCGGCCATGGTGGCGTACTCGACGCGGAGTGAGCCGTCGTCGTAGACGCAGATCGCGTGCGCGTGGCCGTCGACCTCGTTGGTGTAGAGCGAGGCTTTGCGGACGCGACCATCGCGCTTGAGCGCCGTCCGCTCGCCGATGCCGCCGATGGAGAACGCCGCAAGCTCGCCGCTCTGGAACCGCTTGAACGTCTCCGGGCTCGGCTTCATCGCGATGGCGAGGCCGTGCGTGCTGGTCTCGATGCCGAGCGCCTTGTTGATCTCGGGCACCAGCGGGAACGCGAACACCACGCGGCCGTCTTGTTCGCCGTCGTGCATCACGTCCGCCGATGCGCCGCCCTCCATGAACTCGGCGCACACCTTGATGAACTCGTCGGAGGTGACGTCGATCGCGTCGTCCTGGTAGTCGACGTGAGGCGTCTTGCCGCCGTCGAGGGAACCCGCCATCGCCCAGCCGAACACGAGCCCGAGGCTCTCGTCGGTCTTGGCAACGCGGAACGTCGCCTCGAATCCGCCGGGGTCAGCGCGCTTGATCAGCGCGACGTTGGCGATGGGGCCTTGGGCTCCGGCATCGACCGCGCTGATGAAGTCGAGGCGCTTGAGCTTCAATTTGAAAGGGGCGCGTGCCATGCACACACGCTCGCGCCCTGCCTCAAGAGGGACGATTCACGAACACCAGCCGATGCCCGCCCGCATGCGGCACCGCTGGCCAGCGTCTCGTGAACACCCCGCCCCGCTCGCGGAACAGCGCCCCGACCTCGGGCGTGTAGCACGTGCCGTCGGGTTCGCGGTTGAGCTCGAGCACGAGGCGACCGCCCGGCGAGAGGCGATACAGCGCGTCGTCGAGGAAGAACGCCCACTCGTCGGCGCCCCACGGCGCGGAGGCGTGCCCGTTGAACGTGACCATGTACGCCGTGATCAGCTCGTAGCCGCCCGGTGTCGGATACGGCAGCAGCGTCGTGTTTGGCCTCACATCGACGTCGCTCACGTCGACGCCGATCGCCTCGGTGACCTCGCGATACAGCGCATCACGTCCGGACCAGTCTGTCGCCGCGACGTAGTGCCCGAGCCGGCGGCACACGAGCGGGAAGTAGCCGGCCCCGGTGCCGAGGTCGAGCACACGCAACGGCTCGCAGCGGTCGAGATCGAGGGCCACGGCTCGGCGCGCACACACACGGATCCATCGCTCGGCGTCGAGATACTTCGTGGCACTCGGTCCGGAGGTCGCGACCTCGTACCGGGCCGCAATCTCGGCGAGCCTCGTGCGGTCCAGCTTGGCGAGCACGCGATCGACGACGGCCTGCACTCTCTCGCCTGGCGTCATGCTGCTCGCTCCTGTTGCGTCGCCAGCGCGCGCTCGAACGCGGCGCCCCATGCCGGCGCGCATACTGCCCATGTCCTCGTCTCAAGCATCCGATCGGCGTTGCGACGCCCTGCCTCGCGCACGTAGTCAACGTTCCTCGCGCACCACGCGAGCGCGTCGCGGAATGCCTCGGGCGTGCGCTCGACGATGAGCCCGCTCACGCCATGCTCGACCAGTTCGGGGACGATGCCGACGTCGACCGTCACCGGGAAACAGCCGCACGCCATGCCCTCGATAATCGGGCGCGGATCGCCCTCGGCATCGGAGGCGCACGTGATGACGTCGATGGCGTTGTACCAGGCGCCCATCTGCTCGTACGGCAACTCGGGGCCGCTCGACCCAGGCCCGCACTCGACGAGCGCCGGCCACGCCTCGCGGATGACGGGCAGGCGCTTGTCGGCCTGCTTCGCTGACCCGGCCCAGCCGACGCGCAGCGGCCCCGACCGGCGTTGCTCGTCGCACATCAGCTCGGGGTGGAATCCCTTGGGCGCGAGGCTCACTTCGTCGGGTGAAAGCACCGAGGCGCCGAGCGGCATCGCGGCGTGCTGGTCGAGGCCGGCACGCACCTCGGAGAGCAAGCGCAGCGAAGGGACGACCACGCCCGCCGATCGCGCGAGGTGCTTGCGCGCCAGCACGCGCGCCGGCAGTCGGCCGTACTTGCGCTGCGTCCAGCGGTGCGAGGAGACCTGCTTCACGACCCGCCGTCCGTAGTGCTGCTCCAGCCCACCGCGCCACCAGAAGTCGACGATCAGGTCGGCCTCGGCGGCGAGCGGGATGACCTCGGCCATCGAGTAGGCGATGCGCAGGTCGAGGTGCGGCAGATGCTGCACGAGCGCACGAGCCGTGAAGTCGTACGACCAGTCGCGCGAGCCGGGGCAGAGGAGGATCATGCGGCCCGCCGTTTCTCCAGATCGAACGCCGTCGAGGACGTGCATCGACAATTTGCCGTGTGAGCCGGCCCACCACGCACATCTCCCGGGCTGCTCATGCGCACGCCATCCGGCAGCACGAAGTCCTCCCCAAACTTCACTCGCACCCCGTCCATCGCCTGGTGCTGCTCACGCGCATCCGTCGTCGCCGGGCCGGCGTGCCATTCCTTGACCAGCGCGTCCGCCTCGACGTCACCGCGCGAGATGGCCTGCCGCATCGCATCGTCTGCGCCCTCGTGCGCGTTGCGGAGCGCCTCGGTGCGGGCGATGGTCTCTGCACGGTAGGTCAGCGCGTTCGTCCGGTACCTCTCGACATAGTCATCAATCTGCGCCGGCGTCAGCGAGCCGCCATCGCGGTCGAGTCGACGCAGCGTGCGATCAGCCTGGCCGCTCGACAGCTCGTAGCCGGTCGCGCGTAGGTACTCGCCGCTCTCGAGCGCGCGCCGGTAGTTCGCGACCCATTGCTCCTGATTCGGCGTGAGCCCGATGCTGTCTCGGAAGTCCTGTGCGATGCGCCTCGGGTTGACGCCCTGCGCGGCCGACTCGACGAGCGCGCGCTGCGTGATCTGCCGCGCGATCTGGTTTCGCTCGAGCGTGAAGCCTTGGACCAGTTCCAACTGGTTCGCCCGCGCGCGCTGCACGACCTGCGGTGTCGCGGTGTCGAACCGGATGAGCTTGTCGCTCACCTTGCCGTCGAGCCAGTCGGCCGCACGCTGGCCCGCCGCGACGTACTGCGCTTGGATGTCCGCGGCGATCTTGCCGGCCGCTGCGTCGACGCCAGTGATCGCGCGCGCGTAGTCGCCGCGAAGGATGCGCTCCTCGATGGCGGCCACGCTGTTCTCCTCGCGGAGCCAGGCGACCACGTCTTCATAGCTGAGCCCAACACGCTGAGCGATCAGCGTGAGGAGCGAGCGCATGTCGCGTTCCGAAATGGCTAGCCCCCTACCCTCGTCATGCACTCCCACACGGCGCCGATGCCCGTCGGTTCGCTCGTGCCGTCGGCTGCGATCGTGTACGTCTTGCCGCCGTGCGTGATGCGGTCGCCCGCGCGCGGCTCGATGCCATCGGGCAGCGTCGCGCCGAGGATCGTGAAGCCGACAAATGACGTCCGCGCCTGCGCTCCGGTGAGTTGCGCGTTCTGCCAGAACTGCCAGTAGGCGCGACGCGAGACGCCCTTGCGGCCCTTGCACTGGTAACTCGTCGTCGTGAGCGTTGTGCCGGCGGTCAGCGTTGCACCGCGTGCGCCGGGGTCAACACGGACGAGCGTCATCGCGCCGAAGCCGAGCAGCTTCTGACCTCCGAGTCCTTTCGCGAGCAGCTTGGCGAGTTGGTTGGCCATGGGTCACCAAGGCTCGTTTCGATCGAAGTCCGAGCACGGCCCGAACGGGTTGACACACGAGCCTTCCGAGGACGAGCCGCCCTCGGCTGTGGCGTCCAACTCGCTCGACGCGAGATACCCGCCCACGAGTTTCATCAGCACCGAAGGCAGCGCCGATGCGGTTCCGCGCTGCGTAGACGTCGGCGAGAAGAACGTGATGCTCGCGCCGCCCGCGCCCATGCTCTGGATGTTCGAGCCCTGATCCTCGGCGGCGAGCACGCTCTCGTCGTCGAGGGCGAGGCGCGCAAGCTCATAGCTCGCGGCGCGAAACGGATACTTCGCGTCGCCATCTGCATCTCCGACCGTGAGCGCGTCGCGCTCGGCGAACGTGTCGTAGTCGTCAATCCAGAGCAGGCGATCGAGGTAGCGGCCAGCGCGCACGAGTAGTCGCTGGAGGCTCTCGTCGGTCGAGAGTGCGTCCCACGCATCTGTCTCGGAGCCGAGATAGCTGAGCGCGCCAGCGAGCGATCCGTAGATGCGCGCCGAGGCGCCGTTGTCGAAGGTGATGGTCTCGCTCATTCAACAGGCTCCTCGCGCTCGGTCTCGGTGGGCTCGGGTTGCTCTTCCTCGGGCTTCTCGTCCTCGGGCTCGCCGAACGCAGGCCGCGGGAACCCGCCGAACCGCGGCAGCATCGGCTCGTCCTCGTCCTGCCAGGGCAGGTCGACGCCCTCGAACACCGCGCGCTTGGCGGGATGGTTGACCGCGAGCCCGGCCATGTTGAGCTGCGCGATGGCCTGCACCGCCTTCAGCACGTCGGCGCGCATGATCGGCCCCGGTGTCAGCGACGGCGCGGCGAGGTCCGGATCGAGTCCGTTCGCGGCGACGATGCGGCGGACGATCTGGTCATCGGCGACCGCGGCGAACAAGCGAGCCTCGGCCGAGAGATCGGCGCCGAGTGCGCTGATCTTGCTCTCGTGCATGCCATAGGTCCCCGTCGTCTCGCCGCCGCCGACGAACACATGCTCGACGCCCAGCATGCGCGCGATGTCGAGGATGAACTCGCGCGCGATCGGATGGCTCTCGGTGACGCCCTGGAGCTCGGGCTTGATGATCTCGACGCCCCATTTGTTGACGCCCGTGATCGTGTTGGGGTCCGTGCCCTGATACGTGGCCGAGTCGAGCTCGAGCCATTGCAGCGTCGTCGGATCCTTGAAGCGGTTCGCGAGGAACGTACGGAGCGATAGGGTCTTGGCGGCGACCACGCTCGCGATGCCGCTCAGCAGATCCGCGCCGCTCTGACCGAGCTTCTCCAGCTTGGACTTTGCCTCCGATGCAATCTCCTGCAACGGCGCCCGCGAGATCGGGATGCCGCCCATCGACGACGCGATCTCGGTGCCGATGATCGACTCGTACACCCCGAGCAGTCGCGCCCGCTCGGCGATGAGGTCGAGCATGCCGACGCCGGTCGGGCTCTCGCTGTTGGTGCCGTTGTCGTTCACGACGTAGAGGCAATCGCGAAGGTCGAGGCTTTCGGTCTGGCCCGTCGAGAGCGTCTGCTGCACGCGCACGAACGGGGTCGCGTCGCCGCCCTCGCGCCACCACTTCTCGATCGTCGGCTGCGGGCGGTGCGCGATGTCCGTGTAGACCACGAGCCCGTCTCGCTTGCGGCGACCGAACGCCAGCGCATGCAGCGAGAAGCCCGTCGCCGCGGCGCCGTTCATCGCGCGGGCGGCGACCTTGCTCCACGGGCGGACCGATGCGCCGGCGCCGAGCCGGACCTTAAGCAGCGCCTCGGTGACGACCTCGACGCCGCGCTCGGCCAGCTCGCCGCCGGCCTCGTTGGGGGTGAGCGTCCACTGGATGCCCGAGAGCAACCGATCGCGGAGGCGAGCCCAGATTGGCACCGGCGGGCACGTGCGGTAGAGGTTCGCGAAGGTCTTCCAGCGGGTCGCGCCGCTCAGGCGCGAATCGTTCTCGCCACTGCGGACGTAGCCGTAGCTGGCCTGCACGCCGTCGTAGCCGGGGGCGGATTTGGCTTTGGCGATGGCCGCGAGCTCGGCGGGTGAACGGCCTGAGGGGTTTAGGCTCGGCGCCCCTTTGACCATCCGCGGATTTCCTCGTGGCACCTGACAGCAATAGGCGCCTGAAGCGTCCGGGCCGATTCGCTAGATCATGTCGAGCAACGCCTGCGTCACCGCCGCCTGCTGATCGTCGGAGAGCTTGGGCTTGGAGCGGAGGGCTTCCTCGATCGCGCCGCCCGCAACCGGCACCTGCACGACGCGCCCACGCGACAGCGCCGCAAACGCACGGGACGCCCCGTCGACCCGATCTTTCAGTCGACCTACGGGAAACGCCTCCACCTCGTCGAGAAACTCCTCGTTCCAAGCGCCGCGCACGAGCGACACATTCCCCGCCTGGGCTTGGCTCGCCAGCGGCTCGGCGCGCAGCTCCTTGCTTCCCGTCTCGGGCGAGAACCGCACCTGGAACCCGGCGAGCTTTCCCGCGAGATACGAGCGCTGCGACTTGCCCGCTTGCCCCGGGTCCTGCGGCAAGTCCTGCACGACGTTCGAGCCGTCCTGCTGCGCCGTCGACACGATGAGCTGCTCGACCTCGTGCGGCGAACCACGCAGCCACGCGACGTGCTCGACGTAGAACCGCCCGCCGACCTCGCGGATCTTCACGCCCGCCGTCGCCGCCCCGTCGCCGTCTTTCGTCGCTGCGAGGTCCCAACCGCGCACGGCTCGACCACCCGCAGGCGCCGCCTCGACGACGCCGAACCATGCGCGCTTGAACATCGCGCCGCCCTTGGGGAATGGACGTTGCTGGAAGAGCGACCACCAGCCGTGCTCGCCGCGCATGCGCACGGGCGCGAGCCGATCGAGCCCCCACACCTCGGGCCAGAGAGCGCGGGCGTTGGCGTCCGTGCGTTCATCGACTGGATCGCCGTTGGCGCCGATGACGGCAGGGAGCTCGACGTGGATCCACTTCTCGCCGAGCGGATCGCGATGGAGCCGGCCGATGATGTCGTCCTCGTGCCAACGGGTCATATTCACGATCAGCGAGGCGCCCGGCTCGAGGCGGGACATGAGGTCGTCGCGGAACCAGTCCCACGCCCGATCGCGGACGAGCTTGCTCTCGGCCTCGGCGCGGCCCTTCACGAGGTCGTCCGCCACGATGAGCCCAGAGTTGCAACCTCGGCCGGTGACGTCGCCGCCTACGCTGGTGGCCTTGAGTCCGCCGTCGAAGATGGTCCGCCAGTCGGTGACGGCTTGCGCCTCGGAGGACAGCGGCGCACCGGCCATGCGCACGAGACGCCGTACGATGCGCGAGGTTTGGATCGACAAGTCGGAGCCGAACGTCGCGTAGAAGTTCAGGCACGCCGGGTCGTACAGGATGCGCCACGCCAGCCCGTGCGCGAGCGTGATCGTCTTGCCGAACCGAGGCGGCATCGAGATGGTCGCGCGCACCTCGCCGCGACGCGTAGCCTCGATGACGTCGACGACGCGTTGTAGGTGCGACGGGACGGGCGCGTGCTTGGGCGTCAGGCGCGCGATGAAGTCGGCGAGCGGCTCGACGTGGTCGAACGCACGGACAGCCGCGCGCAGCTCACTCCGCGTCGGCATCGGCGTCCGTCGCCTGCTCGAGCGCCGCCTGGTCCTCGGTCTCGTCGGACGCGGCCAGCTTGCGCCGCTCCTCGGGCGTCATGCGCAGGGCCTCGAGTGCAGCGGCCTGCTCGGGGCTCGCGCCGGTGACCTCGAGGTACTCGCGCGGCTTACCGTCGGTGCGCTCGAGTAGGAGCTTGATCGCCGCGATCGAGTCCTTGTCGTCGCCGCGGATGATGATCGACCACAGCCGGCGGAACACGGCCCGATAGCCGTCCATGATCTCGGTCGGCAGCTTGCCGTCCGGCGACTTCTCGAACGACGTCTCCATCCGCTCGCGCACCGCGTCGAGCTCGGCGCGCAGGATCTTCGCCAACCCCTTGGGCCTTCCGCCCTTGTTCGTCGGGTTGCCGCCCGGCTGCCCAAAGCTCGTGCTCGACTTCACACAACGAGCGTCACCGCCGCCCGAAACCGGGACGAATAGGGGCCTTACTCGTCCTCGCCGCCGATGGCCATGAGCCGCGTCCGCACCAGCTTCCACCCGTCCGGCGACAACCGCGCAGCCTCGGCCGCGATGAGTCCGAGTGCGCGTACGAGAGGATCGGCCACCGCGGCATGCGCCTCTGCGCGATGGATGCGCCCGAGGTCAGCCTCGACGACGCGCAGATGGCGCAGCCGATCGCAGTGGCCCGTCAGCAGGCGCAACGCGTCGGAGATGTCCTGCGCCCCGTCGGCGTCCATCGAGGATTTGGATTGGCCGCCGCGAGAGCGATAGACGGTGCGCTCGATCATTCGCTCGGTGCCGTCGACGAGCTTGTCGTACGCGCGCTCGAGCTTCGTGCGGGCGGTGCGGACGGGCGGGATCTTCCCCTTGGTCTCAACACCACAACTCTCGGTCTCGACACCACGCATCTCGCGCAGCGACCTCATGGCACCGCTGTGTAGCTCGGCGCAGTCCTCGCACCGCTGAAGCTTCCAGGTCCCGTCCTCGCGCCGCTCGCGCCGCACCTTGACGCCGCACCCCGTGATGCACTCGCCCGCATCGGCGCGCTCCTGGCGCCTGTTTCGCGCCCAGCCGTTACCGTACTCGGCGGCCTTTGCCTTGTGTGCCTCGCAGTAGTCCGAGCCGGGGACCGCCTGCGCCGCGCAGTGCTGGCACTCGCCCTTGATGCGCTTGACCACCTTGCGAGAGAGAACCTCAGCCACCCGGTCCTCGCCCGAAGAACTTGCGACGCCGATTGCGGCGGTCGGCGTGAAACCGGCACTTGCTGCCCGCGTCGGCGGGCTTGCCGCAGTCGACGCAGAGCCCCGCCTCGCGTCTCGCGTGATACCGGGCCTGCTGATAGGTGGCCGTGTAGACGCGACACGCAAGGCACTCCACGGTGCCGCTGGTGCGCTCTCCGCATCGCTCACAGATGAGCGCGTCGCGCTTGGCTATCGCGATCAGTTGCCGACGTTCACGGAACCCTGGTCGGCTTCTCCGAACGCGCTCCCTGTCACGAAGAGCGCGCGACCGCTGCTCCGCGAACTCCCTGTATGGATACTGATACGGACGTGGAGATGTGCTGTCGCTCACCTCCATCGACGATAGCGATCCGGAGTGGGAAGGCTAGCGGATGGTCGCGCTGGACAAATCGAGCACGAGCTGTGCTCGCTTCGCACGCCACCAATTCCGGTTGCGCTCGCGATGCGCATCCCGATGCCGCGCGCACTGGCAGTGATCCTCGAGCGGATCGGACGTGCAACCAGGGTAGGTGCAGCGCGGGCTGGTCGCGAGCTTGCGCGTCCAATAGTCGGTCACCTCGCC
>Ga0247824_10000202_pt1 | contig 26582 bp, 9 predicted proteins | sample 13C_PalmiticAcid_FD_194412 | JGI IMG/M metagenome (GOLD analysis project Ga0247824, IMG submission 194412) | Soil microbial communities from agricultural site in Penn Yan, New York, United States - 13C_PalmiticAcid_Day48 | ecosystem: Environmental > Terrestrial > Soil > Agricultural land...
GGGTAGCTCCGCCCCCTCCTCCGCCCCCCAAGGAGACGCCGCGGTACGATGACGAGTATGACCCTTACAATTACACTGCGACTTCCCCCAGTATCCCGGCAATGCCCTCATACTCCTTTCCATCACCTTCTCCACACGTGAGGCAGCAGGAGGAGACGTTTGCTCAGGAGCCATCATACGGCCAATCCGCTCGGTCTCCCCCTCCTCCCCCGCCTGGTCGTGCCCCAACTCGGCAGTCCCTAGACCTTCAGCGTCCCGGCGCTGGACGCCGGTCCGTGGATGTCGCGCGTCCGTCGATGGAGTCTGGGTTCGTTGCTAACGACATCGACCTCGCCAACCAGTCGGGTTGGTGGCTCCAGCCCAACGGCCTCCCTTCGCAACTCCACGGACGCAAAGATATCTTCTTTGAATCTGAAGAGTCGAGCTCCGCCGACCCGCACCAAGGCGGCAAGACCATTGTTACCCGCGACATCTACGTCCTCTTTCAAGACTACTCCCAGACTGTCATCACGGTCCGCTTCAACCCCAAGGACCCCTCCGACGTGCACCTCGAGCAGCGCCACGAGCAACCGCCGCGCGCCCTGCGCCAGGACCAGCTCGAGCAGAGCTACGAGCGCTTTGGCCGCGCCATAGGCGAGGCTGTCGCCACCAAGAAGGACACGGTCATCGGCGACGGCACCCCGCACGCCCTCGTCTACGAGCTCCTCCGCCCCTTCAAGGACGCCCTCCACCCCGTCGGAACTCGCGCCTACGGCGCGCTGGTCTACAGCAACCTTGCCAACGCCAGCACGACGCAGAACGACGAGATCCGCCCGGGCGACATTGTCAGCATCCGCAATGCCAAGTTCCAGGGCAAACACGGCGCCATGCACGCCAAGTACTCGATGGAGGTCGGCAAGCCGGACCACGTGGCGGTCGTCTCGGAGTGGGACGGCACCAAGAAGAAGGTGCGCGCTTGGGAGCAAGGCAGGGAGAGCAAGAAGGTCAAGGTCGAGTCGTTCAAGCTCGACGATCTCCGGTCGGGCGAGGTCAAGATCTGGCGGGTCATGCCGCGGAGCTGGATCGGGTGGGAGTCGGGCGCCGGCGGGAGCGGAGGGAACTAGGAGGCCCTGTTGGGGCTGCAGATGAGAGATGTGAGCGGATTCGGGGTTGCGGGGGAGATGGTTGGGGTGTTGGTGAGGGTGGCGATGGGGGTTGTTGTGGGGGAGATGGTGTATTGAAGTTTGGGGATGGTGGTGCGTTGGGCGGGTTGTTGGAGTCATCATCAGCAGAGCAAAGCAGAGCATCGTCGGTCGACTTTTGATCATACATACACCAACCACAGTCTACAACGGTGCTTGTTATCTAGTTAGTTGTTGCATTATGTTATATGCCCTTGCCTTTGCTGTCGTGGCCGCCTTTCATCTCGCGGTGTTAAGTGCAATGTGTTAGTCCTGTTCCCCATCGCCACACCATCACAAAAATGACAACCTCCAGATCCTTTCCCGTCTTTTCTCGTGGATGAACCTCATATGTCCTTTGTCTCTTGCCCGTCTCTAACTCACCAAGTCGCTCTCGACTCATTGTTCACTTTGACCCCCTTTTTTCACACTCCTCAAAAAATGCCATGTCAGCCCCTGCATGAAACTGAGTGAACATCCATTCACCAATGACTTTACATACACCCGCAGCAACATCGGACCGAACCCCGACTCCCTCGGATCTGCAGGTTCGGGCAGGGCACCAATGCGCTACTGCATGGATGCCCTTCATGCATACACGCAGCCCAACGTCTGTCTGAAGCATGTGTGTGCGTACGTACATACGCACACGCACACGCAGGACAACCCGCATATCGCATTTGTGCATTTTGCTGGCAGGCGAGTTTACAGTCAGCCATCCAGACACCCTCTCATACGTTCGTTCCCTTGGCCAGACAGGCAAGACTCAGACAGCTCTGCACGAGTGGATGTATCTACTTTTTTGGAATTGACAACCTCGTCAGGTCATCCACTTGATTTACACCCAAAATAGGGAGCAGAAGGAACAAGAACAGATGCAAGACTGGTTATCCCTTAGTCAAGCAGCTTCCACAGTAACCATCACCACCACCACCACCAGCCTCATCCGCAACAGTCACCCCACACACGTGGGCTGAACCCAACAACAGGATAGGACAGAAACACAACATTTTGCTGGCGCGGGATGCAGTACGGTGCAGTGCAGAACAGTGCAGGGCCCGAGGCGTGTAAGTGCATCCCTTCCCATCCCGCCCCGCCCGTCCTGCAGCAGCACACACGCCACGCACGGTTTGCTGTATGTATGTATAATATGAAGGCATGTAAAGATAGATGTGGAGATACAGATTACGCAGGACCCTTTTTCCCCCTCTGCGGTATCGGCACTCACTCACTCACCCACTCACGTTTAGACGACGGGGGGCACACGAGCGTTGCGTTGCTGATCCGGCCATCCATTCCTTTTGGGGCAAGCTGTCTCATGTCTCATCATCCCGGTACAATACGTACTTCGTCCCACTGCAGCCGACTCAACGGTGGACGCGGCCCCGATGGCGGCCTGGAGGATCTGTATGTCTAGATGTAGATCGCGGGCCGGTGGTGGCGGACAAGGGCAGGGGGGCAGGTGAGACAATGCGTGCGTGCAGTGCGGGATGGGGCATGGTTTGTTCTGATTGTGTTTGTCTTGCTCTTGCTGGGGCAGTGTAACCGACTGACTGGACACGTGCGGTGGTGAGGTTTCAGAGTTGGGTGGTTAAGTTCTGTGTGCTCTTGATTTGAGCCGAGGTCAGTTCTGGAGGTGTAGGAAAGGGAAATGGAAAATCTGAAGTGTCCAAGAGATTCAAGTTTTACTGATGCTTCTAGGTTAGGATGATCTGGATAGACGTGCTCATCCCTCAGGAGACAAGCCACATGACCACCGGCACCTTGATGTCTAGACTGTCCAGACTTTGCCTCCAAGACATCTCTTGGCCAGACCCGATGTTGGATTAGCCAACCTTCAACCACCCCCTTCCCTCTTGCAGACAGGCAGGTGTCTGTGGGAATCCACCCTCACACACACCCATCCCACAACGGGACTGTCTCAACTCCCCCTCGTGGGGCACTGAATCATCACCGTCCCATTCCTCCAGCGGACTGGCTGAGACCACATCCCAGACATGAGATGGGGGTCATATTCGAGCCAGAAATGGCCCTTCGCAGACAGCGTCAGGCAACACAGCACCAATCGCTTCAGAGCACCCGCCGTCGATGAGACTCCGGGGCCCAATCAAAGAAGTCGCGCATGCAGCAGACCATCCGCGATGCCGCTCAACGGTCGACCCGGCATGGAAGACCACAGTCAGCTCGTCCGTTGCCAGTGGGACGACACAAACGGCCAATTTGGGGCCCGGCGTGGTGTTGATGTCATGCATTTCCTGCCAACCCCCCTCGAACTGAGCGAGCCACTGGGGATGATGGTGGTGGGTTGCCATGGGAGGACGGATCCCGCCATCCTACAAATCAGATGCTGCCAAATGTTGAGGCTTTCGCACCTTGCACCAGCCAGAAGACACCCACCACCCCGCGGGAGCGTCTCCTGAGCCGCGGGATGGAGGAGGCTGATAAGCGCGCTCTCTGGGGGCTGCCGGGAGCTTAATAACCAGTTGACACACTCCCTCCAGGGCTTGACAACTAATCTCACCGGCCGGGATCAACGAAGGGACTGGAGGAGGGATCACGACGTGGAATTCTCCACGCCCCGTTGGAGAGGGGCATGTTTCCTGAGACGCTAGCTAGCCAATATCCACATACGATCACCAACGGTTTCTTGGAAAGTATGATGCCGGAGTGTTGCCTGCCAGTACATGGGTCACATTCTTGCTTCGGGGTCCTGGGAGAGCACCAGACTCATCCGACCAGCAGAGGGGGGGCGAAGGGACACTTGTGGACTGAGAGTCGATGATCGATGAAGCGCAAGTCCCAATTCCCCCGGCGCCTGTCCGTGATAGGTCGCCGAGGGCCCTTCTTGCACGCACTGGGCTGCGCAGAACTCACATATCAGGAAGTAGGATCCAAGGGTGGGTCGACGGTGGGACAGCATTGCATATTCCAAGCCGACGAGCTGAAGGCCAGGTAGCCCTCAGCCGAGCTGATTGAGTGCAGTGTGGGCCGAGCACGACACGAAGTCCTTGCGAGGGACTCTAAGCCGGGCGTGCTGGCTCCGATTCTGACCGAGCGCTTCTGACCCGCTCCGGACGATCGGCGAGCCAAGGGGTGTCGGGACGGAGTAGTCACCTGAGCGACGGCGGATGACAACGGGATCATCTCGAATCTTGACACCGGGTGATCAAGTGCGCAGAGCAGACCGTCCTGCATGGAAACCAACGAGCTGCGCTGCCAGGCCCGCCTCGCTCAAGCCCAGCTCCCGGCACGGAGGGAGGTTGAGACACCTGGACGGCGCCAGATCCGATCGGGCGACCTTTGTGGCCACGAGATTCGCAGGAAGCAGGGTGTCTCTTCTCGACCCTCGGCGGCGGACCTCAAAGTCCTCGAGAGAGGTCCCGGGTGAATGGCGGGACAGGTCGGACACGTGCTGGACTGCCCCGGGTTGAAGATGTGGACCGAGTGTCAGCGAATGAACGTCTGACACAAGTCAACATTGCATGGCTGCGCAGGAATGGTTGCAGTAGCGAACAGTCTGTCTCCTGGATTTGGGAAACCGCCCATCTGTGCCAAGGACGAAACGGTTCAGGTTTCGTGCACTCTTCAATTGGGATTAGGGTGATGACATGGCGAGCTCGGCTCGAGATTGGGCTCGGAAAGCTGTCACCTGCGAAGGTCAGGCAAGGAAGCATCTCGAGACAGAGGGTAACTTGCACGGGCGATGTCTCAAGGACCGCCGGCTCCATCTTGGCTTTGGATGGCTTTGCTCTTGGGTTTCGGCGGTTCTGGTCAACACGATGTTGAAACTGAAGCGTTTGCAATCGTCAAGCGTCAAGCGCCAGTTTTCCCCAGTTCTGTGCAACCTTGAGAGGTTGGAGTTCGCGAACCCGACGAGAGTCTGGTCGATTGGTCGAGCAAATTCCTACCCCACGATCTCCTCAGGACCAATGATCTCCTTCAGCCTGTGCAGCCCCAGTTCGAGATCCGTGGGCTGAGTGGTTCGGCTGGTTGTGGGTCGTGTTGGGCATCCAAGCATCGGCGCAGCAGGCAAAAATGGGCTCTCAAATTGGCACTCAGGCGCATGCCACTGACCAGCCTGCCACGTACAGCACCTGTCAGCAGGGTCTCGCTGCGAACGCCCTGCATTCTGTGGCCCGAGATAGCACTTCCCGGCTTTGGGTAGAGCGAGTGGCCCGGGGGATGTTGCGCGCTGGTCTGGAGACAACGACCATTGTGAGAGTCATCGGCCCCGGCAGATGGGATCTTGGTGACAGCGGAGCGGCGACAACAGTGTCGATGCTATTCCAAGCCCATGTGAACCCAAGGAGAGTTGGCAGTCGGGGCAGTGGTGCCGGATTCCGGGCATGATTGCCATGCGTTGAGTTGGCCACACCGGACGAGTCGCTGTCCCCGGTTGCTGGTGGTGTTGTTGTTGAGTGGGCGAAGTGAGCTCCGACTGATACGGAAAGTTCAGGGTTCAAGAACATGGCCCGGGCTCGTGGCGTTGGTTGAAGCACGGAAGGAATGGCGGCTGGGAAAAACTGTCACGGTTGCCAGCACCATCTTGCAACATCTTGCGCGCCTTCCACCGTCAGTCAGATGCATTGGACGGAAGTCCCGAGGATCCACGGAGGTTCTTGCCACAAAGTCCTGGTCAGCCATGCCATGGAAGGTGCAGAGCTGCAGAGGTGGGATGTTGAAATTTTCAGGTGGGCTCACCCACCAACACGGGCAGTGGTGGCAGTGGCATGTTCCTGCCCGCTCTGGGAAGTACCTCTGGCTGACCCCCACAAGTTGAGTGACTTCTGGAAGCCGAGTGCGACTGGGCCACACCCTCACCAGCCCGCGACTTCCCAATCAGTCGAGGCGATGAGGGCGACGGCCAATCAGGGCGACCCTCCAGCGACCTGAATTTCTAGCCAATGGCTTAGATCGGGCGGTCTCGGACACCTCTGCGACCCGGAGTTGTCCAGTGAAAAAGCGCGCTGCAACACTCGACTTGGATCTGAATGGCTGGGATGGGCTGGGTTCATGGCGCAGCTTGGCCGTCTCCGATGGCCGCGGGGTGCGGGACGGCGCCAGATGCCACGGCGGATTGTACCTCTGTACCTCCGTACAGCGTACCGGCTTCTTGAACCCTTGAGACATGGAAATCCCGCGTGGACGAATCCTTAAAGCGTTACCTCCCCAACCGTCGACGTCGCGCCCGCGGGTAGCTAGTGTGCTCGACCACCTGGCTTCTGCATCCCCAGTACGACGCCGTCTCCCGGTGCATGCCAATGCGATCTCGCTCCCTCTGGCCTGTCAATTGGCACCCAGCAGTCCCTGGTCGCTCACCCTGACCCTGCCACTGCATCCCACCTGTTCACCCACTCCGACCACGCTCACTTGTCGCAACGCCAGACGCCAACAAGCTCCCCGCGTTTAATGCCCGACCCCAACCCGACAGCTGCGACCTCGACAACGCACACGCCTTGCACTGCAGCTCCGGCACGACCCAGCAAGACTCGGCACGGCATGCCGGTCCCGTTCCCAGTCACCAATCGCTGCACTCCCCCAGGGTCCTCACTCGCCTGCCACCCCAACCCCACGCACGCCACCTCTTTGAGGTTGCTTGCTCGACGCACCTGACACACTCTATAAACACCATCACAGACCCCAAGCCCCCTTTCTTGACCGGGAACCCTCTTCTCCCCACAATAACTCACACCAAGCACACACTGCCCCCCTTCCCGCTCTCAGCAGCAAGCACCTCAAACTCACAGCCCAAGATGGCTGCCCCATATCCCAGAAGACAACCCTCAAGTCAATCCGCCTCCAGTCACGACTCCCGGAGCCGGAGGAGCAACGACTCATACGCTTCACATTCCACGGCACCCACATCGCTGTACTCGTCATCACCACGCCCATCAGACCTCAAGGCCTCGCCCTCGTCAACGGCCAGCGGTGCCAAGTACCAGCACGCCTACGACTCCCGCGACGATGTCAGCCCCGCCACTTCGCTCTACCCGCGCTCGTCGGTCGACACCTACGCCTCAACAACGGCTTCCCGTGAGGATGTGGATGTCATGGACCTCGATGAGATTCCGGATTACGAGTGCGCCGCCATCCCGCCGCTGCCTGTCTACCGCCGCGACTTGGTCGAGCCTAACGTGCGCGCATCCACGCCCCAGGACTTCGCCAAACTCTTCCCGTCCCTGAACCGTCTGACGATCCGGCACGATGAGTTCACCTCTGATGGGAACATGAACCTGCGTATCGACACGGTGGTGACGGGGAGGAGGAGGACTGCGATCCAGCTCTTCCACCTGCGCATGTACGACCTAGCCACCAGGGAGTTCTCGCTGCGCCGCTATTCGCGCGACTCGGGCCGTGAGGTGTGCAACGCCAAGCGCAAGTTCACCGAGCCTGCCCCGGTGAAGCCCAAGGCCCAGGACGAGAGGCCAACGCTGAAGCGGTCCATGTCGACCGCCCTCAGGACCTTGAGCGGTGGAAAGCCGGCTTTGCGCCGCGCCAAGTCTGGTATGGCCGCCCCCGGCCGCCCCGGCACGGGCTACTCGACGTGTGACGGCGATGATGAGTTGTTCCCCGATGGGTCCAACATGTCTCGCGTGTCGCTCGACAGTCGCCTGGTCAGGGCCAAGGCTCAGCGGCCGCAGCCTACCAACACCATCAAGCTTGAGTTCAGCAACTACGCCCGCGTCGACGTCAGCCGCCGCGGCGCCAAGGGCAGCAAGCGCTACGAGTTCGACTGGTGGGGCCATCGCTACAGCTGGAAGCGCGCTGTCGACAAGCAGCTGGGTCTGGTGTCATTCCACCTCGTGCGGGATGGGAACACGGGCGCGCCGGTCGCGCACATTGTCCCCGAAACGAGGTCGCCGACACAGGTTCTCACCGACGAATGTGCCGGTGGATGGGTGCCGCCCTGTTTCATGTGGATCGCGGATGAAACGGTCGTCGACGCTGTGACGGATGTTGCTGAGTACGTGAAACACCCTCGTCTTTTGCCGATCTATGACGCTGACTTCTGTCTCTAGTGTGATCATGGCCACTGGACTCATGGCCCTCGTCGACGACTGCATCAAGGAGCGTTGGCAGCCCAAGAAGGTCCACCACATCCCTCTGCCGCTGACCTCCAAGACGGTCAACTTCGACGCCATCAGCCCAAAAGCCATCATGCAGCACGTCTTTGGCCGCCGGTACTCAAACGACCACCAGCGGCCCTCGACCCCGTCCAGCCCGCTGCGGTTTGCGAATCCCATCGCGGCTCACTAGCCGCATGGAATGCAGACCCTTCAACGCCCTGCACCTTCAAGCCGGATGACGTCGGCGCGCTAGCGGACCACACCGCCCCGAACCCCTGGATCCGCGCCATGTGTTGCTGCCCGACCAGGGACCCACACCCTCGGAGCATCCGATGCCACCTCCGCCCGCGAGGGCCGAGACTTTAGCACTTGACGAGCACGCTTGTCCTCGTCTTCCTTGCTTCTTGTTTTGGCGATGCCAGTATCTTCTCGACTCCTTTTGGAATTGTTTGTTCTTCTCTTACACGACGCCACTTGTCGCCGTTTCTGTTGTTCTTACTAAAAAGTGTTTATTTCCTCATTATTTCTTATCTATCTCGCCCTCTCGCATACGGGCAACGGCGTTATGATCTATAGGCCAGATTTGGGAAAAGGATAGCATAGGGCTCGGCTGGGTGATTGAACGGGAGCATCGGGTGGTTGCATGGGACGGTGCGATGAGGAGTTGAGTGCTGTTTTTGTTTCATCTCTCCTTTTTTGGGGTTTTTGTCATGTTTCCCGCAAGTATCGCTTTAGGTTGGACTCACAGTTTTCCTCTTTGTCACGGCATTTACGAGGAATGGGAGGGATTGGACTGGCACGGGCTTGTGGCTTGGGAACTCGGGAACGGAGAGGACTGGGAAGTGTCACGGGATTCAAGTGACGGGGACTCACTCAATGAGACTTTTGGATAAGACAGCTGGGTGGTGGATGTATATTGGATAATGTAGTTACGCGAAATGATGGCTGCGTCAAGTTGCGCTCCACTCTTCAAGTCATGACCGTCCCATCTTCCTCTCACTGAAGAGCAAGTTGAGCGACGGCATGGCACAAACAAAAACATGATCTCCTTTGTCAGCCCTTTTCTGTTCGGTGCCCATCTTGATGAATCCAAATGTGATACGACTTCTTGTGAGCGGGAATCCAAACCGGCAAACATATGCATCCGAAAGGCGTCCAGTCTCAGTTGTGTCTCCTCCCCTCTCGCAAAGATCAGACCGGTGAAACCGTTCCCTCTCCGCTTTGGACCCCCAACTATCATACGATCTGCAACCATACACACACACACACACACACACACACACACAATACAATCAGCAACCTTGCGCCTCCTCCCTCGCCATGCACCAAACACCCACACAAGTGATCCGTTACGCCACCCGGATCCGTGGGACAGCCACAAGCGACTGACTGGGAACACCCGTTCATTGTGACACGAGCGACAAGGCACTGCTTTCATGGCATAGCAAGCAAAAAACTAGACACCACAACGATAAGTACAGTAATCTAAGAGGGATGCGGCCCAAGGGATGCACAGCGAGGTTGGTTCAAATAGCATCCCGACAAGCAAGCAGAGAGCAAAGGACCCGACCTTTGTAGTTCAGTTGAAAGGACTGGAGACACTTGTATACTCTCCTAAACACCATCTCCATTTCGACACTGGCATATCACGAAACACAACAGCAAGAATCAGGTACGAGTTGTCAATCAGATCTATTCTCTAATATAAAACCCCGTCAGGCGCCCCAAACTCCACATAAAACCACAAGATTAAAAATTTCGTAACCGAACCCATCCTTCATGAGCTGAAAAACAGGCTACCTCGCCCTCCAAGTTCCAAACCCGACTCTTCACTCCGAGTCGGTACCATTCGACTCGGTACCATTTGACTCGGCATGGCCATTCACGCCGTTCACTCCGTTGACGGCAGCGGTACCGCCTGTCACAGCGGTGGCCAGAGAGCTGCTGTCATCCTGATACTTCTCCCAGTTCGCCAAGATGTGACCGATCCTGGGCGAGTTGGTGAGCCGGTGGACGTCCTCAAAGTACTCCTTGGTCAGCGCAAACGGCTTGGCCGTCACGTTGGGAATGTATTTGCCAACCAGCTTGGCAGGGTCGATGGTCGTCTTGTTGATCTTCTTCAGCAGGAAGCTGCGGAAAGGCTTGACACCAGAGCGCAAGAAGGTCGAGTGGAAAGGCACGTCGATACCCCGCAGAGGAATAGTGGCGAACCCGCGCTCCAGCTCCAAGGGCTTGGGCTTGGCGTCGGTCCTGGCGGCACACTCCTTGATGATCTCGACGAGTTTCTCCTTGACGAGCTCAATCGGGAACTCCTTGAGCATCTGCTCGATGTCGATGTTCATGGCCTTGACGTAGTTGGTGACACCAGTGAGGGTATCGAGCGCCCGGAGATCACCAGCGCAGACGTACTGCATGTTGGCAATGTTGTAGTTGACAATCTCAAGGAGCCAGCCCGTCGTCTCGGCAATGTTGTTGACGATGATCTGGAGCGCCGACTCATCGAACTTCTTGCTGATGCGGCTAGGGTTGACGGCGCACATGCTGTAGTTGGACCGGCCCGATGCGTCACGCTCGACGGCGACCTGCATGGTCAGACCACGGTAGAAGACAACCGACACCAGCGACTCAATGGGCATGACATCGGCAAGGGCAGCCAGAGCCGAGTACTCGCCAAGGGAGTGGCCGGCAAAGGTGCTATCACGCGGGACAAGCCCCTTGGCCTTCATGTCCTCGAAGCTGGCCTTCTCCATCAGCGTCAGAGCCGGCTGAGTGAACTGGGTCGCCGAGAGCAGACCGCTGGGAGAGCGGTAGGTGTACGACGTCGTCTTTGCGTCAATCTCCTTGAAGATACGCTCAGACTTGATGGAGCCGTCGGCCGCCACAGTCTCGAAGGTCATGGCCATGTAGTTTTGCCTGATCGCCTTGCCACGGGGGCCACCAAAGTGAATGGTAAGCTCCTTCGGGTTGTTCTTGACGATGTTGGTGATGGCGAAGCCTGTTTCTTGTCAGCACGACAGCACGAGAGTGAGCAGAGCCGGGGCACTTACCGTAAGTATCCATCAGATACTTATCCGCGCGGTCCCAAACCTCCTTGGCGACCGGGCTGCTGCCATAGAGGTCCATGCCCATCCCTTGCTCCTGGGAGCCTTGACCGGTGAACACGTAGGCGGTGACGGGTTGCTCAATCTCCGCCTCGCCGAGAAGGACCTTGTCTTCCGTCTCCTTGTTGATTGCCTCAACCTTGATGATCTTGCGGCCAGCGACCATGCCAACGTGCTGCAACTTGACGTTGATATCGTCGTTGGGCAGAACCATGCCAGTGAGCGAGGCGTGGAAGCTCCGGACACGGCCGATCTTGTTCTCGGCAGCCCATGTCTCGACCAAGCTGCGAACAGCGGCGCTCGAGTACATACCGTGCGTGATGGTGCCGGGGAGGCTGGCATACGCCGCGAAGACGCGCGAGACGTGGATAGGGTTGTAGTCGCCAGAGACGCGGGCATACGTCTCGTTGGATGCGGGAGCACGGAGCTGGAGAGGCGCCTTGCCGCTGAGGGGAATGGGGTTCTCAAAGTTGATGGGCTGCTCGATGGACGATCCATGGCGCTGGAGGTAGTCGATCACCGGGTTTCCGTGCGACTCGCCGGCCTCGTACTCGACAGTAGCAACCTGAATGATCTCCTTTGTGGGCAGCTCGACAAGGACTTGACCCCGCGTCTTGACGTGGCTGAAAACAGTCCGGTTCTTGAACCGAACCAGGCTGTCGAGGCGGAAGATCAGAGTCTGGCCAAGCAGGTCAATCGGACCCTCGCCGCGGTCGAGGACGTGGAACCACTGCTTGGAGCGGAGGACGGCGACATCCTTGGTCGACGCGAGGTGAACCTGCATGGGCGTCTCGGCCTTGCGCTGGAATGTGTTGTGGAAGTCGGTGTAGACGCCGCGGTACAGGAACTGCGACGTGACCTCCATGACGGCCTCGCCATTACGAGTGATGGTACCGCAGACCTCGACCATCTTGCCAGACTCTTGGTTGATCACAGCGTTGATCTGAGCCGTGGTGGACACCTCGTCACCCTTCTGGAGGGGCTCGGCACCAGGCATCATGCGGAACTGGTTGGAGAGATGCACGAGCTTGAGGAGATCACCGTCGATGGTGCGCGGGAAGATGGGCTTTGTGATGGCCTTCCAGCCCACAACAATGGCAAAGTCCATGGGCGCATACATGACCTTCTCCGGGCGGTCGACGAAGGCTTCGCCAGTGTTGCCTACCGCATGGACGAACTCGTTGATGGCCTCGCTCGTGATGGTGGTCCTGCCGCCGTCGAACTTGCTGGTGACAGACGCATCGAGATCAAAGTGGTCATCACCGAACCACGCACGCCAGTAGAATTCCTTGATGCGATCGTTGCGGCCGTCCATGACTTCGTGGATCGGCGCATACCCTGCCTCTGGGCGGTAGATGAAACGCAGCGGGAGAGCCACAGGCTTGCCGAGGGCAGTGGTATCCTTGATCATGCTGACAACGATTTCATTCTCGCCAACAAGCTTGACCTCGATCACGTCGACATAGCGGTTGTGGCGGGGCTGCTCCTTGACCACAATGACCGTCTTCGCAGGATCGTTGGGGTGGAGGATCTCGACAAAGAGACCGCGGGTCGGCGCAAAGATCTGCTTGATGGGGTTGGTCTGGTATTTTTGGCCCTGGACGATGACGTCGGATTGGAGGAGGGCGTAGCGCCAGTTCTGGCTCGAGCCAGCCAAGAGCGAGATCCACGACTCAAGCGACGGGAGCTGCGTCGACGAGGAGGAAGACAGGCGGTATGTGTTCTTGTGCGCGTCCACGGAGATGGTGAGACCCTCGACGTCCAAGGGCATCTCGGCCTCGATAAGCCTGCCACCGAAGTACTCGACGGTAGGAATCTTGGACGCGTCGCCGGCGTACAGGTCCTGGGTCAGACCCTCGATGTGGCCGTTGTGGATGCCGTCAAGAATATCCTTGATGGGCTCGTCGACCTTGGTCGAGTGCTTCGCGGCCATGGGTCCCTGGAGGATGCAGGTTCTGCCAACATCCTTGCCGATAACGGCACCGAGGTCCTCGGACTGCCAGAGAGAATCCTTCTTGAAGAAGAACTCGAAGTTCTCGTCGAGCGCCGGAATGAAGGTGACTGGCTTCTGCCCGCGGCGCATGCAGAGGAGCAGGAAATGCTGCACATCTTGGGCGTTGATCAGCTGCGTTTCCACGTCAGGGTAGCGAGACAAGATGCGCTCGACGGCGGAGTAGGGCTCGTCGAGGTCCGAGTAGCTCTGGAGGTGAGAAGGCTGGCCCGCGTTGGTAGTAAAGCGCTCCTCCACGCGGTGGATGAAGTCGGCCGTGAGCTTGGCGAAAGAGGGGTCGATCCAGCGAGCTTCGTCCTTGACATAGAGAAGCTCAACCATGCGGCGGACAACCTCGCCGTAGGTCATGTCTTCAAGGTCAACGGCCTTGCCGTCCTTTGTCTGGCCGAACCACACCTTCTGGAAGTCGGCGTTGAGCTTCTTGATGATGTGGTCCCGGTTCTTCTTCAGCTCGGGAACCCGCTTCTCCTTGGGCAGGCTGAAGATCTTGCGATCCATCTCGGCCCAGAAAAGGACACCGCGCGTGGCAAGCTTGTGGATCGGCTCGCCCATCTCGGACCTCACAGTGATGACGCCGCCAGCAGGTCCCTTGTACGTCTTCTCCCACTCGGTATCGTCAAGGCCAGGAGCGTCGACAATGGCCTGCTTGGCCGCCTTGCTCGTGTGGGCTTCCTTGGCAACCATCATGCGGCTGCCAAACAAGCAGCCGTCGTATGGCATCGGGGGATAGCCGTACTTGGTTGACCACGCGCCGGTGATGTAAGGATATGTGTCATCGGCGCCGCCGAAACCGCTGCCGGCGACCAGGATAATGTTCTCTTGCCGGCGGATGCGGCCGTACATGGCCAGGATGGGCGCATGGAAGTCCTCAAACGAATGGTGACCACCTCCTCTGCCACCGGTCCACTGGAGAATGACGGGGAACGTCGGATTGGCCTTGGCAATGTTGATGACGGCCTGGATGGCATCGCTCGAGCCGGGCTTGAACGAGATGTGCTTCAGACCCAGAGTCTCGATGTACTCCTGTGCGACCTCGATCGACGGGACACCGGCACCAATGGTCAGACCCTCGATCGGGACACCCTCGGCTCTCAGTCTGCCGAGCAACGGGATCTGCCAAGCCATGGCATGCGGGTTAACGTAGATCAAGTTAACACTGATGCCGCGTCCAGGAGGAATCGCCTTCTCAATCTTGGAGATCGCATCGGTCATGGTCTTGGCGTTGTAGTAGCCACCACCCGCAAGCTCAATCTGGTAGCCTGCGTTCATGGTCGCGGCGATGAAGTCCCAGGGCACCGTGGCAGGGGTCATGCCGGCAACGAGCAGAGGCGGGAGACCGAGAAGCCGGCTCATCTTGGTGTCGACGTAAGTTCGGCCGCTGGAGGTCTTGACGAGTCTCGGACCATATTCCTTAACCCAATCGACGGCGTACTTGACGGCATGCTCTTCGTCGCGATCAAAAAGCTCCGACTTGTAGCCGACCTCAGTCACGGTGCCATTCACCGTCCCGGCCAGGATGACGCGGACGCCGGTGCCATCCTTGTTCCTGCTCGTCAGCACACCGAGACCCGAGATGCCGCCCGGACCAAAGTCCAAAATGTGGGTGGCTCCGGGGAAGACGGTGGCCTTCTCCCAGTGAACGGGATCATTGGTGATCATGCGAATGAGAGCAGGCACGACATTCCCAGTCACCGTCTCCCGGATGTCTTTGCCAGTGTTAGTGTCATAGACGGGAATAGCGAGGCGCTTGACGTCGATTCGGATGTCCTTGAGGTCCTCGGCAATCAGGGCATTTGCCTCAGCCAGGTATTTGCTGTGGAACGGGGCCGAGATGGGGAGGAAGCGGTTGACGAACCGGACCTTCCTCTCAGTGTGGGGGATCCTCGTCTGGTCCAGGCCAGTGGCAGCCTTGACCTTCCTGAGCTGGGCGTTGAGACCGCACAGAGATCTCGGGGGACCGGCGACGACCAGATTCCGCGGGCTGTTGATGAGCGAGATGGAAATGTGCTGGTTGGAAGGGAGGTACTGGTTCGTTTGGTCGATGTGCTTCTGGACCTCGGCTTGGGGAAGGTCGCGGATGCTCAGCATGGGCGTCGGGCTGCCCTCGCCGTTGTCAATCGAGTCCTGAAGCATAGAAGGGCTCAACGACGTGATCGGGAAGGTCTGCTGGCTGCGCGCGCCAATCCAGAAAAGGATGGTCAGGGCAGACTTGGCGATCTCCTCAAACGACTCCCAAGAGTCCGCCGCTGCTGTGGCAGCCGCAAGGACGACGCCTTGCGAATGGCCTGTCGTCCCGCTAATCCTGTCGCGCAGGATGCCGGGATGAAGGCCAAGCACCTGGCAGGTCACACGATAGTGCGCCAGTTGCACGAGACCAATCAGGGGGAAACTGACGGGCGCCGACACCAGGTAGTCGACGTCTGGTGTGGCATCGCGGTTTTGCAGCCAGGACATGACGTCCAGACCCTTGGCGTAGAGCTTCTCCGCGCTCGGGTGGCTGGACAGAGTCTGAAGCAGCTCGGCCGAGGAGACGATGAGCTCGCCGACAAACGAGGGGTAGGTCTCGTACAGCTCGCGAAGCTCGTCGAAGTACTCCTCGATGTTACCCTGGCCGCCGAAGATGTTGTAGAGCTTGGCATCCTCTTCGTCGGCCGCCCGGAACAAGGCTGACTCATGGGTCTTCATGGCTCTGTTTGACGCCGCGCGAGCAGCAAAGTAGCTGCGAATCACCACCAGCTTCTTCTCGTCGATGCCAGGGAGAGTTGCCACCAGGGCGTGGACATCGTTTCCCCGGAGGAAAGCCCTCTCAAACTCGTTCAGGATGAGCTTGAGCACCTCCTCGCCCGACCCTTGTATGTCATCCTCGCCCTCAGCAACCTCGTTGGCGACGTACCCCATGTACCTGGCCACGAGTTCAGGAATCGAAGACGGCTCGTCATCTTGGGCGAGCTCGTCGGTCGGAGCCGGCAGGGTCCCGACAAACCCATCCTTCAATCGGGACGCGTGGAAGTGGAGGCCGGTTGGTATTAAGAAGGAAGTCTCGAGGGAGCCGTGCGAGAGAGTGAGGGGACGCAGCGAGGCCGACGATCGGGGCGTGACGGCGCCCGTCTGGGGCCCTGTGCCGCTGCCGTTGTTGGGGTACATTATGAGAGATTGGGGTATCTAGAGAATGCCTGCTTTTGTGGGTGTCAATGGCCGCCTCTTTTCCCCTGAACACCAAGAACTGGGAACTGGCGAAAGACGTACCTGTGTCTGGGATCAGCCGCAAGCCACGGCAGTGCAAATGCGAGCTGGTGCTAGAAAGGAGGGCCGGGGCAAAAGCCGCTCGCAAGACGTGGAAAATGGGAAGTGGGAAAGAAAATTGGTGGTTTGGATCCTGGAATGGAACCTGCCCTGGAGGAGTTTGAGTTGGTGATGGGTACAGAGGGCGGACGGATATCAGGGAGAAAGAGGCGAGTGAGGGCAGGGGAAGGAATGGGCCCAGAGGGACTGTGGCTCCGGGAAGTTCACGGTGATTGGAATTGCAGCCAGAATCCTGGTTTGGGGGAGGGGAGAAACTGGGGATAAACGGACGAGGTGTGGCTCAACTCAACACAAAATTTACCAAAGTTATCCCAGGGACCATCCCATCGATGGCGGCTTCCAGTTCTCGCCAAAATTTTTGGATCTTGTTGGGGAAGGGTCGACACGGCGGCGCGGCGCTCAGGTCCCCGACCCCTGCCGACCGAACGCGCAGCAAGTGCCAGTGACCTCTTGCGACGCTGGCAGCACCGCTTCATGCGCGGTACATCCAGGTCCCTGCTTCCGACCAGTCCGAACAGCCGAGTCCACAACGGGAGACCCACATGTCAAGCCTCAGCATCCACCTGTCTCGCCCAATGTACCAATACCTGCCGCGATAAAGACGTGCTGACCCATCCAGACCCCAAGAGATCTCCCGAATCTCGGGCTCACGGGAGTGGCACTGGCAACAGCCAACAAGACGCAGGTCCACGACCAGGCAGTTCGATTCCTTCAATCACTAATCTGTAAATAAATTGTCAACGATCCCGACGGTCAACAGACTTGCTGGTGCTGGTGCCGATGGTTGAAGTCCACGTTGCCATCAGTTGCCCCCGTCCCTAATGGCCCCGCACACGAAGGCGGCCTTTCAGAATACGAGTTCCCATGTTGACGTGCTTGCGATACGCCGCCAGGAGAAGATAGACTTGCTTATCACTTGAGGACGGGATCATGCAACCTGATATTGCACCGATCAACAAACGAGAAGCCACAGGGCTTAAGTCTGGCGACAAGGCGAGAGCAGGAAACGCGAGCCAAGCGTTGGAAGATAAACTTCTGGAAGATGCCTTGGCTGACGGGCGTCGACAGGATCCAGGTAGAGTGTGCCACGCGGCGTCTAGACACGCGCTCCGAGACGAAACATTTCCGTCGGGCATCATGAAACCCTCGGCTTTGCTCGGTGCAGCACGGTCTGGAGCCGGTGGTTGAATGGCGGAAGTGGGCCGCGGGAGGTATCGAGACTTGAGGATCCACGCCTCCAAAGCCGTGGGGTAACGGGCAGGCGGGACGCTAGACTGCTAGGGGTTAGCGCGCAGGTTTGGTTGAGAAGCAACATGCAGGCTTCGGCCGGCCGGGCCAGGGGGGTGTTACCCAAAATTCATTCAACAGTTGCACCCTGACGACGCGGTGCCTTCCAATTTTTTGCCTGCTTGCCCCTGGTTCACGGCGAGGAAGTCGGCAACCACCACTGTCATTCCAGTCTTTTCCACCTTCCCCAGGCCCTCTTTTGGAGTCCGATCTCCAGAAACCCCCTTGCTTTACCTGGAAGGGACTCTCTCCCTCGTGTTCTGTTGCCGCCTTCTCTTTTTCTACTCCCAAGTCTACCTACCTTACACCTTAATTTCAGCAACCAACCCGACAGTCGGGCATCGAGGGTTGCCAATCGTTCAGACAAGATACCCCATACACCCGCTGAACGATTCATTTCCACAACAGACGCCTGCCTGGCATCCCACCTAAACCGGCAGCCAAAACCCTAAACCACAAGCAACACCGACCATGCGTCCCGAAGTCGAGCAGGAGCTTGCCCACACGCTCCTTGTGGAGCTTCTTGCATACCAATTCGCCTCGCCCGTGAGGTGGATTGAGACCCAAGATGTCTTTCTCGGAGACCAGTTGGCGGAGCGCGTCGTCGAGATCGGCCCCGCAGACACGCTGGGCGTGATGGCCAAGAGGACTTTGGCCTCCAAGTACGAAGCATACGACGCTGCCAAGTCAGTCCAGAGACAGATCCTCTGCTACAACAAGGACGCGAAAGAGATCTACTACGATGTCGATCCGGTTGAGGACGAGCCCGAGGCCCCCGCGCCCGCGGCCAGCTCATCGAGCGCTCCCGCGGCAGCTGCTGCCGCCCCGGTTGCCGCGGCCGCACCACCACCCAGCGCCGGGCCTGCCGCTCAGGTCCCAGATGCGCCTGTCCAGGCGCTTGATATCGTGCGGGCACTGGTTGCGCAGAAGCTCAAGAAGCCCCTCCAGGACATCCCTCTGAGCAAAGCAATCAAGGATTTGGTTGGCGGTAAGTGCACAAGCTGCTGGCTTTTGTGAAGGCCTGTCCGTGCTGACATTCTTGTCCGTTCAGGCAAGTCGACTCTCCAGAACGAAATTCTCGGTGACCTGGGCAAGGAGTTCGGCTCGACACCCGAGAAGCCTGAAGACACACCCCTCGACGAGCTCGGTGCCGCCATGCAGGCAACGTTCGACGGCAACCTCGGCAAGACCACGCAGGGTCTGATTGCCCGTCTCATCTCCTCCAAGATGCCCGGCGGTTTCAACATCACAACTGCACGAAAGTACCTCGAGACGAGGTGGGGTCTGAGTTCTGGGCGGCAGGATGGCGTGCTTTTGCTTGCCATCACGATGGAGCCGCCGGCGCGTCTGGGGTCAGAGGCAGACGCAAAGGCGTTCCTCGACGACACCACACAAAAGTACGCTTCCAATGCTGGCATTAGTCTCTCCACCGCCGCTGCCGCCGGTCCGGCTGCTGGTGGCGGTGGCGGCATGATGATGGATCCTGCTGCCATTGAGGCCTTGACTAGCGACCAGAGGAGCTACTTCAAGCAGCAACTGGAGCTCACTGCGAGGTACCTCAAGGTGGATATCCGTGCGGGCGACAAGGCCTTCCAGGCCTCGCAGGAGTCCTCCAAGGTCCTCCAGTCTCAGCTCGACCTGTGGATGGCCGAGCATGGAGACTTCTACGCTTCTGGCATCGAGCCGGTCTTTAGCTCCCTCAAGGCCCGCGTCTACGACTCGTCGTGGAACTGGGCCCGCCAGGACGCCCTCAGCATGTACTTTGACATCATCTTTGGGCGGCTCAAGGAGATCGACCGCGAGATTGTCAGCCAGTGCATCCGGCTGATGAACCGCGCCAACCCGACGCTCCTCGAGTTCATGCAGTACCACATTGACAACTGCCCCACGGAGCGTGGAGAGACGTACCAGCTTGCCAAGTCACTCGGCGCCACGCTCATCAGCAACATCAAGGACGCTCTTGACGTCGACCCCGTCTACAAGGACGTCGCCGTGCCCACCGGCCCCAAGACGACGGTCGACCCGCGTGGCAACATGAAGTACGAGGAGGTGCCCCGGGAGAGCTGCCGTAAGCTGGAGCACTATGTGCAACAGATGGCCGAGGGTGGCAAGATCTCGGAGTACGGCAACCGAACCAAGGTCCAGAACGACCTCGGCAAGATCTACAAGCTCATCAAGCAGCAATACAAGGTCTCCAAGACCTCGCAGCACGAGATCAAGTCTCTCTACGGCGAGATCATCCGGTCGCTCGGGATGAACGAGAACCAGATCATGCCCAAGGAGAATGGCAGGGCCAACGGTCTCCTGAAGAAGAGCAGGCCCAAGGGCAAGACCGAGACGATTCCATTCCTCCACCTCCGCAAGAAGAGCCAGCAAGGGTGGGACTTTGACAAGAAGCTTACCAACCTGTATCTCGACTGCCTGGAGGAGGCGGCTAAGAACGGCGTCACCTTCAGCGGCAAGTACGTGCTCATGACGGGTGCCGGTGCCGGTTCGATCGGCGCCGAGGTGCTCCAAGGGCTTATCAGCGGTGGCGCCAAGGTCATCGTCACCACGAGCCGCTTCTCCCGCGAGGTCACCGAGTACTACCAGTCGATGTATGCTCGGTTTGGCTCGCGTGGTTCCCAGCTCGTGGTTGTGCCTTTCAACGGAGGCAGCGTCCAGGACACCAATGCGCTTGTCGACTACATCTACGATACTAAGAATGGTCTGGGTTGGGATCTCGATTACATCGTTCCGTTTGCTGCCATCTCCGAGCAGGGCCGCCAGATTGATGGAATCGACTCCAAGTCGGAGCTGGCGCATCGCATCATGTTGACCAACGTCCTCCGTCTTCTCGGCAACGTCAAGTCGCAGAAGGCTGCCCGCGGCTTCGAGACACGTCCGGCGCAGGTCATCCTCCCGCTGTCTCCCAACCACGGAACCTTTGGAAGCGATGGTCTGTACTCCGAGTCAAAGCTTGGCCTCGAGACTCTCTTCAACCGCTGGGTTTCTGAGGACTGGGCCAACTACCTCACCATCTGCGGCGCCATCATCGGCTGGACCCGCGGCACTGGTCTCATGTCGGGCAACAACATCGTTGCCCAGGCGGTCGAGCGCTTCGGCGTCCGCACCTTCTCGCAACAGGAGATGGCGTTCAACCTGCTCGGCCTGATGTCCCCCACCATCGTCGACCTCTGCCAGAACGAGCCCGTCTTCGCCGACTTGAACGGCGGCCTGCAGTTCATCCCCAACCTCAACGAGACCATGACAAGGGAGCGCAAGACTCTGACCGAGACCAGCGAGATTCGCCGTGCTGTCTCCAAGGAGACGGCTGCGGAGAACAAGGTCGTCAATGGCGAGGCTTCTGAAGCCCTCTACCAGAAGAAGGTCATCGAGCCGCGCGCCAACATTCAGTTTGATTTCCCGCCCCTGCCGGACTGGAAGTCTGATGTGGCTCCCCTCAACGACAGCCTCAAGGGCATGGTCGACCTTGAGAAGGTGGTCGTTATCACGGGCTTCGCCGAAGTCGGGCCGTGGGGCAACTCCAGGACGAGATGGGAGATGGAGGCCTATGGCCAGTTCTCGCTCGAGGGCTGCATCGAGATGGCCTGGATCATGGGCCTCATCAAGAACCACAACGGGCCGATCAAGGGCAAGCCGTACTCTGGGTGGGTGGACGCCAAGACGGGCGAGCCCGTCGACGACAAGGATGTGAAGCCCAAGTACGAGAAGTACATTCTGGAGCACTCTGGTATCCGCCTGATTGAGCCCGAGCTTTTCGAGGGCTACGACCCGAACAAGAAGCAGCTGCTGCATGAGGTCGTCATCGAGGAGGATCTCGACCCCTTCCAGGCCTCCAAGGACACGGCCGAAGAGTTCAAGCGCGAGCATGGCGACAAGGTGGACATCTTTGAGATCCCCGAGAGCGGCGAGTACACGGTCCGCATGAAGAAGGGCGCTTCTCTCTGGATTCCCAAGGCGCTGCGGTTCGACCGTCTCGTGGCTGGCCAAATCCCGACCGGGTGGGATGCCAAGCGGTACGGCATCCCCGACGACATCATCTCCCAGGTCGACCCCGTGGCTCTGTTTGTCCTGGTTTCCACCGTCGAGGCGCTTCTGTCGGCTGGTATTACCGACCCGTACGAGTTCTACAAGTATGTCCACGTCTCGGAGGTGGGCAACTGCGTGGGTTCCGGTATGGGTGGCGCGGCGGCGCTCCGGGGCATGCATCGCGACCGCTTCCTCGACAAGCCGCTCCAGAACGACATCCTACAGGAGTCGTTCATCAACACCATGGCTGCGTGGGTGAACATGTTGCTCATTTCTTCCTCGGGTCCGATCAAGACGCCCGTTGGTGCTTGCGCCACCGCCGTCGAGTCGGTCGACATTGGTTACGAGACCATCATGGAGGGCAAGGCCCGCATCTGCTTCGTGGGTGGCTTCGACGACTTCGGTGAGGAGGGCTCTTACGAGTTCGCCAACATGAAGGCGACGAGCAACGCCGTGGACGAGTTCGCCCACGGCCGGACGCCCAAGGAGATGTCCAGGCCCACGACGACGACCAGGAACGGCTTCATGGAGTCGCAGGGCTGCGGTGTCCAGGTCATCATGACGGCCAAGCTTGCCCTCGACATGGGTGTCCCGATCTATGGTATCCTCGCTCTCACGACGACGGCGTCGGATAAGATCGGTCGCTCGGTGCCCGCGCCCGGTCAGGGTGTGCTCACGACTGCCCGGGAGCACCGCGGCAAGTTCGCGTCGCCTCTGCTCGACATCAAGTACAGGCGTCGGCAGATTGAGCGTCGCACCAGGCAGATTGAGGAGGACAGGGAGGCCGATCTCCAGTATCTCAGCGACGAGGCCAATGCGCTCAAGGCCGAGGGCCGGCCGCGCGCTGAAGTCGAGGAGTACATCGCCGACAAGGCACGGCACATTGAGAAGGAGGCCGAGAGGCAGACCAAGGAGGTCCTGCGCAGCTTTGGCAACAACTTCTGGAAGAGCGACCCGAGCATCGCTCCTCTGCGCGGCGCGCTGGCCACTTGGGGCCTGACGATCGACGACCTCGGCGTGGCGTCGTTCCACGGAACGTCGACCAAGGCGAACGACAAGAACGAGTCGTCTGTCATCTGCCAGCAGCTGGCGCACCTTGGCCGCAAGAAGGGCAACGCCGTCATGGGTATCTTCCAGAAGTATCTCACCGGCCATCCCAAGGGTGCCGCTGGCGCGTGGATGTTGAACGGGTGCTTGCAGGTGCTCAACACCGGCCTTGTTCCCGGCAATCGCAATGCCGACAACGTCGACCAGGTGATGGAGAAGTTCGACTACATCGTGTATCCCAGCCGCAGCATCCAGACGGACGGCGTCAAGGCCTTCTCGGTCACGTCGTTCGGCTTCGGCCAGAAGGGCGCGCAGGCCATCGGCGTCCACCCCAAGTATCTCTACGCCACGCTCGACGAGAAGACGTTCAACGCGTACCGGACCAAGGTCGAGGCTCGGCAGAAGAAGGCGTACCGCTTCTTCCACAATGGCATGATCAACAATACGCTGTTCGTGGCCAAGGACAAGTCGCCGTACACGGATGAGCAGCTGAGCTCGGTGCTCCTGAACCCCGACGCGCGCGTGAGCGAGGACAAGAAGACCGGGCAGCTCACGTACTCGGTCGACTTCATGAAGCAGTCGGAGAAGACGCAGACGGCGTCAGAGCGCAAGGCGACGCTGGAGTCGGTGCTCAGCCGGGAGGCGCGCAAGCGGGAGGACATGAACACGCGGGTCGGGTTTGACGTCGAGGACATCTCTGCCGTCAACGCCGACAACGACACGTTCCTTGAGCGCAACTTCACGGCGTCGGAGATGCAGTACTGCTTGGGCTCGGACACGGGGCGGTCGCCGCAGAAGGCGTTCGCCGGGCGGTGGAGCGCCAAGGAAGCCGTGTTCAAGGCACTCGGCGTGGCGAGCAAGGGCGCGGGGGCGGCGATGAAGGACATTGAGATCCTGACGGACAAGAATGGCGGGCCGACGGTCGCGGTATGTGGTTCCTCCTATTCTTTGAACGGTACAAACGCGGTAACTAACTCTGGTTCTCAGCTCCACGGTGCCGCCCAGGTGGCTGCCAAGCAGGCGGGCGTCAAGAAGGTCACCGTGTCGATTTCGTACACGGAGAGCCAGGCTGTTGCCATTGCGACGGCGCAGCTGTAAGAAGACTGGTGTGATTTGGGGGGTAGGGGGGGCAGATTTGGAGTTCATCGTCTAGACAGGGTTTATGATCATGTTTTTGTAATTGTGGCTGGCGGATGAGATACATCAAGACAGTAAAGCGTGGGTTACAGCTTAGATTTGCGGCGGTCTGAGGCGTGAGCAGCAGCTATCACTTGTAATTTTTGGACCGGTTGTTGTTCTGCATTTGTTGAGCCAGGCGGTTTCACGAGGTCTGTGTGCCATGTTGCCACGTTGTGTGATCATCTGAACCATCCGACCGGGACGCGGGTGTATGTATCACGACGGGAAGTCCCCGAGTCCGGATTGCCAGGGCGTGTGGCGTTTGCCTGTTTAGTTTATCGGCGGCCTGTGCTGGCTTGGCCTGCCTCACCTTTGCGTGTTCGAAGGGATGGGGATTAGATGAGCATGGGATGGGCTGGGATGGTGTTGGGATGCCAAGGATGGCAGGCAAGTTCAACTTCCCGGGTTCGGGTTTGGACCCTTAGGGACGCCCCTGGAACCGGGTCCCGGCGCTGGCCGAGCTCCGCCCCTCGATTGCCCGCCTAGGTGCCAAGGCGGGACCCGCTTCGGCGGCGGGCGGTTGCGCGGGGGATTCGCGAGATAAGGGGAATCGGGGATAACCTGACCCGGTGTATTTAAGGGAGCACGCTTCTTGAGTCGAGTCAAGCTTGTTGTTGTGTTTGAGAGAGTTGACGAGTTTAGCTCTTGAGACTTTCGGATTGGATTTATTGATCGTTTTGGCTGTCCTTGTCTGGCTCAGGTTGTTTGTTGGTCGTGGAGGTGAAGTCATTGTGCGTCTTGACTCGGGTACGTTGAACTCTCCGTCTCGGGGTCTATCTCTTTTGTTGAACGCCCTTCACACTTGCATACATGTCGAGGGGTCAGCAGGGCTAACATGTTGCAGATCTTTGGGCATTACAGTTGGATCTTGTGGCATACGACCCATCAGACGAAAGTTGCCTCTCGTTTCAAAACGGAGCGGCGTGGCCTTTTTTTGTTGCGTTGCTGCCCTCCTCCCTGCGGCGAGCCCGAAACTCGTAAAGTTGGTTGGGTGACTTTCTCAGCCGGCCAGCAAACTCACGCTACTCACCTCGGCACTGTACCGAACTACAACTTTCTCATCAGCAACCTTACCAACGGACTTGAAAAATGGGTTCCCGAATTGAGAATGAGCACCCGAGGGTGCCGGCGAACAAGACAGAAACCAGAAATCAGTTGTTCCTCGGCTCGTTCGTGCACAGCAAGGCGCTCGACGAGCTCGACTACCTGCACAATGCGGCCGTGTGCGTCGACGAGTCCGGCACGATTGTTGCGGTCGAGCGCGAGTGTGACGAGGCCAAGGCGAGGGAGACGGTCCTGCCGCGGCTGGGGTGGGATGCGGCCGGTGTGGAGGTCGTGAGGGCGCGAGAGGGGCAGTTCTTCTTCCCCGGCTTCATCGGTGAGTGTATTCGACATAAGACTTGGTTGTTTGGAAACCCAAAAGCTGATTAACTGGCCAGACACGCACCTCCACGCTTCGCAGTACCCCAACGTCGGCATCTTCGGCAAGTCGACCCTCCTCGACTGGCTCAACACCTACACCTTCCCGCTCGAGGCCTCCCTCGCGGACCCGGCCAAGGCCCGCCAGGTCTACACGCGCGTGGTGCGCAAGACGCTCTCCCACGGCACCACCTGCGCCGCCTACTACGCCACCATCGACGTCGCCTCGACCAACCTCCTCGCCGACCTGTGCCTCGCCGCCGGCCAGCGCGCCCTCGTCGGCCGCGTCTGCATGGACCAGCTCTCGCCCGACTACTACCGCGACGCCTCCCCGGACGCCGCCCTCGCCGACACCCGCGCCAGCATCGCCCACATCCGCGCCGCCGACCCGGCCATGGCCCTCGTCCGCCCCGTCATCACCCCGCGCTTCGCCCCGTCCTGCTCCCTGCCCCTCCTGCGCCAGCTCGGCGCCCTCGCCGCGGAGGAACCCACCCTCCCGATCCAAACCCACATCTCGGAAAACACCAACGAAATCGCCCTCGTCAAGGAACTCTTCCCCCTTGCCACAACAGGAGCAGCGGACGATTCCTACGCCGCCGTCTACGACGCCACGGGCCTCCTCACAGACCGCACCATCCTCGCGCACGCGGTGCACCTCACCGAGTCCGAGGCCGCGCTCGTGGCCGCCCGCGGCGCCAAGGTGAGCCACTGCCCGTGCAGCAACTCGGCCATCACGAGCGGCGCGGCGCGCGTGCGCGGGCTGCTGGACAGGGGGATCGCGTGCGGGCTCGGCACGGACATGAGCGGCGGGTACAGCCCGAGCGTACTCGAGGCGGCAAGGCAGGCGGTGTTGGTCAGTCGGCACGTTGTGATCATGGGGCAGGAAGGGGGGGAGGAGAGGGATAAGCTGAGCGTGGAGGAGGTTTTGTTTCTGGCCACAAGGGGGGGTGCCGAGGTGGTGGGGTTGGAAGGGAAG
>Ga0247824_10000204_pt1 | contig 26482 bp, 27 predicted proteins | sample 13C_PalmiticAcid_FD_194412 | JGI IMG/M metagenome (GOLD analysis project Ga0247824, IMG submission 194412) | Soil microbial communities from agricultural site in Penn Yan, New York, United States - 13C_PalmiticAcid_Day48 | ecosystem: Environmental > Terrestrial > Soil > Agricultural land...
GGCCGTGGTGGTTTCCGCGGGGGCGGCCTGGGCCTTGGCTGCGGTGGCGGGGGCGGCGGCGGCATCCTTGGTGGCTGGGAGATCGTCGTCTTCGTAGTCAATCTCGTCTTCGGCGGCGGGCTGCTTGGAGTCTGGACACAGCGAGCGCGTTAGTTGGATTGTAGTCTACGGTGGCGATTTCCCAGCATAAAATGCAGCGCGCGGAATTCACAACGAGTCATCCTCAACTTCCAAGGAGTTGGCGCATCGGAAGAAGCTGTTGGGTGGATAGGGGGGCGCGAATAGCAGATACAGTCCCTCGCCAGCGCAAAGGGGATAGAACAGTGGCTGTCAAGGAGCAAGGTTTGCTTACCAGCCTGGGGCTCGGGCGCCTTCTGCTTGTCGTTCTCAGTGAGACGGGCAATGAGGTCGGCCTTGTTGCCGGTATGGGGCAGGCTCCGCTCCGTGAGCAGCTTCTTCAGCTCCGGGACCTTCATCGAGTTGTAGTCGGCCATGGCGAAGACTGTTGCGCTGGGCTGCAGCGCTAAACGAGGAGATGGGAAACCGTGTGGTTAAAGTCTTGGCCAATGTTGCAAAAGTCGAATTGGAGTCAGCAATCTTTGTTGGTGTCAAGATTCGATGCGCGCAATGGTGGAAGGCTGAGGTCAAGCGGTTCGTTGTAGCAGGAAGAAAGGAGCTGGCGCGGGAAACGCGTCGTTGCATCACAGCTCACAGCTTGATTTGCGGACAGGGATGCGCTCAGCCGTGACCCGGTTAATCGAGTATTATTGTAGCGCGCCATTCAGTAAAGAGACAATGGCAGACAGCTACGCAATCCGGAGGTATTCTATTCTTGGACTCAACAATACGAGCAAGCCGGTCTCTCAATGCATTCCCAACTGAATTAGTTTTAAATACTTTGACTACCCTACTTTTAAGAAAACACGGAAAAAATTGGTGATTGCCCTATTCAACCTTGGTTACACTGAGACCATAGATGAGGGCACATTCCCTCTGTACATACATACAAATCCATGTAGTTACCCGTGATCCAGGAGTACAGTCAGCAGAACAGGATACAGTCAACCGCCACTCATCGATCCCAGGGATGTAAATGCAAAGTATAGATGCACAAACATACAAAAGTGATGCTCCCTTGTATTTTAGATGAAGAACAATTAGCAAATACTATCTGCAGTGCCATGCACCTGGTAAACCCACACAAACAACCCGCTATGCAACCAATCAAGCAACTCCATCGCCACAACTGGGTATAGTAGGGGAGGGCAGCTAACAAAAGAAAAAATGGCAAAGGAAGCAAAAAGATAGCAAGGAACCAAGATAGACTCTCATCCAAATCCATCCGTCATAACCTCATCTGCCCGTAATCCTTCCCACCAACTCCACCAATACCCCCCCATCTTTCCTTCCACACCCCTTCCGCCCACTCACTCACCCCTAACCCATCATCAACCCAGACACCTCCGTCGACAGCAGCCTCATGATCCATTCGGCCTGCTGCACGCTCTTGCACTGGAAGCACCACTTGGTCACCCTGCCCGCGATCGCACCGCTCCTCGGCGCGACCCCGACCCGGCCCTCCTCGTCCCTCAGGTTCTCCCACACGCTGCACATGACCCCCTTGGTGCCCAGCATGCTGAAGCACTTGGACCCGAGCACGGCATCCAGCAGGATCAGCGGCGCGTCCCCGCCGCTCTTCTTGGTCGCGTGCGTGACGATGACGCGCTTCTCCAGGCCGTTGTACAGCGGCAGCTCCTGGCGCACGCCCGGCGGCGGGCGGCTGACGTGCAGGATGCAGTCGCCCTTGTCGAGCCAGCGGTTGTTTTGGACGTTGAGGTGGCAGCGGATCTCGAGCGGCTGGTCCGGGGAGAAGGGCTTGGCCAGGCCGTAGCTCCAGCGGCTCTGGCTGCCTGAGTTGGAGATGGAGATGGACGCGCTGCGGGGCGGCGTGGAGGAGCCCGAGCCCGAGCCCGATCCGGAGCTCGAGGTGTAGAGGCTGCCGGCCCCGGGGCCTGGGGCCGAGCTGGGCCGGCGCTTGTCGAGCGTGGATTCGTCGATGTTGTACGACGTGTTGTTGCCGCCGCCCATCAGCCGCCGGAGGAAACTGCTCGCGGAGACCGTGGTCGAGACGCTGCCCTGGGACACGCTGGGCGCGCGCGTGGACGCGCGGTAGCTGTTCTTGCGCCCGAACCAACTCCGCCGTCGGCTCGAGGTGTCGTCGTCCTGGCTCCCGTCTCCGGGCACCCCCTCCATCTGCCCGAATGATCGGAAGCGTGCCTCTTCGCTGAGCTGGATATATCTTGCATTATTTAAGCGGCTGACGTGGACCGCCTCGTAGAGATCCTTTGCCTCGGTCTGCGACGCTGCGCGGAAACGGAACATGCTAGCCTCAAGTTTCAGCCGTGCCTCTTGGGATGCCGGGCTGCGGACCTCGAGATCAAGCGCTGTGCTGCGGCGGATCATGACGACCGGCGTCAATACAAGTGCGACAAGTGGCACGATGGTGCCTGCATCTTTGTTGCTGTTGTCAACCTCAGATGTGCCCGACGATTGCAGTGGGTATGCCTGTCGATGGGAGTTCTGCTCGCTGAGATGGTGCACTTCCAGGCAGCCGGGGTGAAGCACGATGGACGCGGGCTGGCCATTGTTGATGTCCCTCCAGATCCCCTTCCTGCTGGACCAGTATGAGACCGACGCCACAAACTTCTGCGTAGGCCGCTCTGTCTCTGAACTTTCTTGGCCGCTAGGATCTACCTGAGAGGCCGAATTGGATGGTGTGATGCTATTCTCCGAGACAACCGACTCAACATGGGCCACCTGGGGCTCCTTGATGCTGTAGCCCGGGATCGTGTCGGGCACCTCGTCGTCATCTAGATCATCGCTGGAAGTCTGTGACGACTCAGAATCATCGTCGCTCATCGAGCTCGCGCTGTCGGATGAGACATCAGACGGGTGATATTCGTGCTTCAGTGGGGATGACATCCGGCGTTTGAGTCGCGCGGCGGGGCCGGTGTCCGCAGGGGGAGCGAGCAGGCCAGGACTCTTCGGACCAAGCGAGCGGTGGATCGGCGGGGGAGGGGCCCCATCCTCCCGGTAGGGTGTTGTGTTGGGAGGTGGTTTTACAATCCTGGGCGGTTCACCCGAGGGGACTTCCCAGGAAACCCTTCTCGCACCCTCCTGCATGTAGCCTTGTGTGCGGCCCTCCCTGGTAGGGGTCTTGTCAAGAGAGGTCTCGGCAACGCTGTCATACTGCTGCATGTAATATCGGGGCGGCGTCTGGGGCCTCTCAGTGTCCGAAGACCCCAAGCTAGAGATGCTGACTTTGCGCTCGCCGACAGGAACATCCGTGCCAGCGGATTTGGGCGATGTCGATTCGAGAACCATACTTGTCGGCCTCCTTCTTGTCGCGGGGGGCATCGGATGGCTCCCCAAAACGCGCAACCAGTACTCGATTTGCTCCTGATTGTTTGTCGATATTGTGAGGAGCTCAAACCATTCGTTCCCATTGTGTGTACCGCGTATCATGACAACCAAAGAGTCGTCGTCGTCACCCAAGCGGGCGGAAATATATTGCCTGGGAACTGGGGGGAACAGGAGCCATGATCGGGTGTCGTTTCCCAATTCCCTGATGAGGATGTCTCCCTTGTCTTCAGGAAGCGCGGGGCTATCCCTGAAAATCAACTCAACCTGGCACTCGAGCCGCTGCCCGCTTGAGTGGCTCAGATCAAGGGAGAAGACGTCCAGTGCTGCGACTTGGCGTGTTCGGTTCATCATGATGCCGTCGAGTGGGAGTAGATTCCGAAGATCTCGGCAACGGCGGGTGTCCGTATTATTCGCATCTTCATCCATCATGCGCGCGTTTTCCTCGCGGTGCCGTTTGCGAGCCTTCTCTTGAAGTGCCACAAAGACAGACAGAATATGCTCAGCTTCGTGGGTCCCAGTTACAGTGACAGCAGCCTTTTCATCGAATGTTAGTATGGGCCCAAGCAGAACAATGCAAGAAGTGGGCTTACCTTGAGGAACTTGACCATCCACTTGACCCTGATCAGGGGCCGCTTCAGAAGAAATGCGACATCTACCCGCTCACCATTCTCCCCGATTATGTCACCATCCTCATTCAGAGGAAGTGCGTTCAACAACGAGTCGTCGTCATCAAACCGGCCAAGTCGTGGCGCGAGGTTGATGATCAGTCCCTGGAACCCGAGCCGCCAGACGTCCAGGTAATTATCATAAAGGGGTGAAACATCCTCGAGCCAAAAAAGCAGCTCAGAGACGTCTGAGAGCGGCGCTTGCCGATGGAAGTCCCTCAGCTTTTCGAGTGCCATGCCCATATTGACCACGGATTTGGCCACGGCGTCCGCCTTGGTATCTCTGGCTTCGCCGTTCATCACATCCCTCAACAGCACCGGGATGACACCATCAACGAGAGCCTTCAGCTCCCTTCCGTAGAAATGCTCGTCGTCGGCAAACTCGTCCAACAACTCATCGACTCTGCTCTTGTCCGCTCTACTGGGCCGGCGGTGAAGGCTGCGCGACGACTTGATGCTCTTTGACCGCCTCGGCGCGAGCAACTGGCCGTTGTCAGGCAAGGACAAAACGGATACAAGGTCCGAGTGCTTGGTAAGACGGCGCTTGAGACCGGGCTTCTGACTCTTCTGTCTTGAGAGGTCGGTGGATTTAGTGAAAGCTGTCGTCTGCGTGACGGTTGTTTGGGAGATGTCGGAGAGTGTCTCGGAATCGACCGTGCTGCCAGATTCCTCTGACACGATTGTCGACAGCTCATGCACGCCCTTGGTGGGTGGTCTCCTCCGTGCAGGACCTTGGCTTGAGAGGTCTGAGGACAGCGTCGAGTCGTAGGCTGACGAGTAGTAGGCAGATGAGTAGTCGGACAAAGGAGGGCCTCTGCTTGGGTCTGCGGTGCAGTGCCGTTCGTGCGTGGACTCCAGGTCGTCCACTTCGTAATCACTCTCCTTGTCGTCGTCAGTTTCACAGCTGGGATAGACCGTGGGCGGCAATTTGTGGCCGCCAGACTCTCCTCGGAAAGCTTCCTTCAATAGCTCCCGAAACGGCTTTCTGCCACCCGGCTTTGCTGGGGACGCAGCGGCCCTAGTGGCCCGCCTTCTCTTCAAGCCAGCGGATGGAGTCGCGGGGGATTGCGCTTTTGTGGGTGTCGCATCGCTGTCTTCTCGTTGCGGGTCGGCTTTGCTCTGTGGTTTTGAGCTCGCCTCCGCGCCAGAGACCGCAGCTTCTCTTGGTTGGGTCTCGGATGGCTGCTTTGATGGCGGCCGCTCCTGACTCTCTGGTGTCGCCTTGCGGGGCTCCGGAGCCGGCTCGCGCTTTTCAACGTGCGCCGTAGGCGCGGGCGGCTGTGTTGCCGGTTCGCTGGCGGTGGATTCGACGAATGGATCAACCGTGCCGTTCAACCACGATTCTATACTCTGGGGTTTGTTAGCTGCAACGGGCCTCGGAGGCTCAGCCATCTCCTGAATGATGTCCTTGGCGCCCGTCACAACCTTCTTAAACACCTTTGGTACCGCTTTGAAGCTCGGGTTCCGCTGGGCTTTCGGCCGCTTGGTGCTGCTGTTTCGGGCATCAGCCCCCAGCGGCAGATCGAGCACACTGAACGCCGAGTACCCGAAAGGAATATCCGCCAGCGACTTGTTTCCCCCGAGAGTCGGGGTTGTCACATCAGACTCGTCATCGGAACTGGCTCGTGGAGGAATGTGGCGCGCTGACTCAGACTCTGTGTGCCGATCCCCCGGAGGTTCCACGGCTCGTACAATCGGAGACGGACTGGGGCTTGGTCGTTTTGACCGCCGCCGAGAGACCTTCCGCTTCGTGGGCGTCTCAATCTCAGTCTCAGGGTCCTCGACGACCTCGATCACCTCATCTGGCGAAGGAGCCCGTCCTGTGCTCGGAATTCGGGCGCTCCTCTCAGCCGATCTTGTCCTGGACGAGGCAGAACGCATGGGTACATCGTCCGCGCTGGGACGGACTCTAATACCGTCATCCGGCAACGAGGTGTCAATCGGCCGGACCCGTATCCCGTCATCTGGCGTTTTGGGCTCAATGGGCCGCACTCGGATTCCATCATCATCGGGCGGCTCCTTCTTCCGCACGGGCGTTACTCGAATGCCATCGTCGTCGGTGCTGGGCTTTGGTTTCCTTGGCTTGATAGGCTTGACTCGAATGCCATCATCGGCTGGGGGTTCTGGTTTAGGCCGGATTTCGGGGTCGGAAGCGACCACGCTAGTGGTGTCTTCTTCCACGGTCACCGTCGCGCCGGATTTTTTATGGCGATACTGCTTCACCCGGGCTGCCCGAGGCTCAGGGACTTCCACTCTCTCAGCCCAGTCCTTGATTTTGCTCTGTACGGTCGGGTTCTTGGCTGTTCGTTGCAGGAAATCCTTGGGTATCGGCATTGGGTTCTCTTCAGCTTTCGGTTTCGGGGAGCTGTCTCGTGGAGGGCTCCTGCCCTTCCTCCGCTTCATCCAGTTGTCATCACTGACTATTCTCTTTTTGGGAGCCAACTTGACCACCGGCGGTTCTTTCGGTGTCGCCCCCTGTTTTGGCGCCTTGGGCTTCTCCCGCTCCGTCTCCTCGCCTTCTCCGTCATCCTGGTTCTCCTTGTCCTCAATCTTGTCCGCCCTGGGCTTCTTCTTCTTCGGTTTTTGCCGTAACTTGATGCGCACGCGGTCCTCCTCGGTCACGCTCTCCGTGGCAATGTGGGCAGCAACCTCGGTCGGCTCGCTGGCCACGTCCTCGGCCTGCGGCACGCCGCCTCCCTGTTGCTTCATCGCTGACGCGCTCGCTTTCTGCCATGCCTTCACTCGATCTGTCACCCCTCCGGGCTGTTGGAGTCGCCGCACGGCGGCCGCGCGCATCTCCTGGCGTAATTCCTCGCGCACGTTGGCGGCATCCGCCGCCATGCTTTTCCGGCGGTGTTTCATGGCTTCCCGCTGGGCCGTGACACGGGCTGGTGATTGACGGCCGAGAAAGAAGTCGCCCAACAGGCTCGGTTCGGGCTTCTTCTTGTTGGCAGAGCCCTGGCCGGCGGTAGCGGGTGCGCTTTTCGGTGTCGCAACGGCCTGGGCTGAAGCCCGCCTGTTTGTTGGTGTTGTCGCACTGACATGTTTGGCGGCCGAGGTGCGTCGTGGTGTTTCTGGGGTTGGAAGTTGAGGTTCGTCTTGCTTCGCCGGCGACATGGTTCTACCTGAACGACGAGGAGAGGCAGGACTCGGTTAGCAGCTGCATCCCTTGAATTCGGCAATGGAGCAAGATGCGGCTTGACATGGGAATCGGGTCATTTTCGTTGATCCAAGAAGCATGCACCCGTCAAAGACCCTGAGACCCTGGGCAGAGAGTGCGGCTGCCAATCGGGTGCTGCATGCCACTAGGGTCGGGGGCTGAAGATTCGGGGGATAATCAACAAACAAAACCACGGCAACGGGGCCAAACCCACCTAGCTCACCTCGGTGAGATGCATGCCGACGATCTGCGCTCCCGATCGGATCTGTCCGCTGCCCAGTGGACCAGAATCGGATTGCGCTCTGGCGGATGCGACGGATTGCAGTTGATCATGAGCACCGTGTGGGTTTGGATTTGACAGATTGAGGATGACGTTGCGCAGAAGGAAAGACGTTTGCAGGAAAGTGTTCGATGCGGCACTCCGGCCAAAATCCTGGAAAACGGGCAGCTTGCACGGATTGCTGCAGGAAGGAAGCTCCGCTTGGAAGCAAGCATCCATCCACAAGGCTGTGCCACCAGATAAGCCCCGAGACCCGACTAGGAGAACGTCGAGAAGGTGCCGCAGAGGAATTTGTATTCTGGACAGTTCCAGGTTGGCGAGGCAAATCCAAAACCTGCGCCGCCCGTGCTGCTCGGAAGCAGTTGAGGCGAAGGCTGTCCGGCGGCGCTGGAGCTTCCATTCCAGTCCCTCCCTGAGACAACGCCCGCAGCCTCGAACCAGCCAAGACACAAGGTAAACAAACGAGGAAGGGTGCCCCACCATGCCGCACCCTTGCAGGTTCTTGCTTCCTGCTTCCTTGGCCCCGAAGGCTGCAACACGGCCGCCAGGCCAATCAGCATCGAGCGGGTTCTCCAGCAGCTGCAGCAGCGGGGGAATGTGCACCACCACCTCGCACCACCAAGCTGAGTCCCGACTGTCAGCTGCGCAGGTCATCGACACCCGGGATGCTCACAAGTGCGCATCGGCGCAACCACTTTGCTCTCGCGCATCGCGGGCTATCTCCCGAGTTGGGTTGCAATTACGTCCGTCTCGGAGATCATGCAGACGGCATGTGAGGAGGAAATGTTGTTACCGGCTGGGCGAGCTGGCGAAGCGGCCCCGAGGCCGGCCCAGCTCGAGCCCAGACGAATTTCATGATCTGATCCGATCTGCTCTCGATGGGGATGGGGACGCCCCGAGAGGTTGGGATGGATCTTCGCACCCCTCACCGCATCAATGATCAGACGATCGTTTGACGGCTCATCCGAACCCGTACCTTCTCCACACGCGGGGCTCGACAGCGTGACCCTGACATCACGGCAAACTCGGGTCTCAAAGTGGAGTCTTCCGGGAGCCGCGCCGGGGGATGTGGGACCTTGACTTCGGGGAATGGAGGCCGCCACATGGGGAAGAGGAAGCATATATATGGCAGCAGGCTCAGGATCGCCGCAATGATGGTACAACTGAAGACCGAGTTAATCATGGATTTCTCTGTCGCCCTTCTCTTCCCATGGCACGTAGCGAACCAGACTAGATGCACTGTTTGAAGGCGAAAAGTCACCAGAGGCGGCCGAGTAGCTCGTCGGTGAAAACATGTAACAAGCAAAACCCTTGGACAAAGTTCGTCCAGCTGTTGTTCTACAAGGTCCTCCTGGTCAAAGGGTGAAGAGGCCCCGCAGAGCCCATAACTACTCGGGCTACTCTCTACAGTATCCTGTACACAGTACGACGGAGTAGGTTTCAGGATCCGAACAGTTCTGTCGAATGGGAATGGAACGGTTGTAGGCCAGACACCTCGTATCAGCGTGGCCAGATGAGATCACTGCTGCATCGGGAATGAAGTGGTCGATAACATGAATCTCTTGTGGCAGATGCCCTCCCAACCCCGACGCCAACCTAATGATGCAGTGTCCGAAGGAAAGCAGAAACCGCCCCGCTAAGAGATACATGGGACAGTATGCCCAACTCAACGCCGTGTGATATGCAACCTTGAACCCCCAATGCAATCCACCCTCATGTTCCCATTTAATACCCGCCCCTGCTATCCTCCAAGGCAGGCAGCACAAACCGAACCTTCTTCTTTGGCTTTGCAGCCGGGATATCTACCGCCCTTGTCTTCGCCCCGCGCCTCATCGCCCCGATCTCTTCCACCTCACTGTTAACCTCCTCCGCCGTTTCCTCCTCGATTGACCAAACGTCCGGGCTCGGCTCACGCCACGCATGCGGCGAGAGGCGAGACGGCGCGACCGTGGATCTTCTCCTCCGAGAGCTGCTTCCAGTGGTACCCGTGACGAGCGAGGGGACGGACTTGGAGACAGTGCGGCCCCTGGCTGAGCGTCGGAGGGAGTGTGGCGGTGGCGGAAGAATGGTGTCGGTAATGTCGTCTTGCTTCGAGTGACCCTTGAACTTGTCCTTGACGCGACGGGGGAGGCTCAGGGGGTGGCCATGCTTGGGCGGCCAAGAGTTGTCCATGTAGTCATATTGCTCCTGCTCGTCTGGTGTCGCAGACAAGTCGTAGTCCAACTCAGGGGTTGTTGGGGACCTTGGCGGTGATGACGGGTGAGGAGGTGGCCGGCTGAGTCCCCCAAGGCTTGATGGGCTGATGCTCCTCACGACCTGAGCTGGGTGTTTGGTATCCTCGATCCCGGCATCGAACTCCATGTCAAAGTCTAGCGTCTCATCGGCGGCGTAGGAGGACGGGGTAGGGGTTAAGAAGTAAATGTAAGGATCGTCCTCCATCCTTGCAAGGTCGAGGTCCTCAATCTCGTCGTCGTCGCGCTCCACACTAGGCTGGAGGTGCACTCGTGAGGGGAACCACGAGTCCCACGATGCGGCGGCTTGTTCTGAAGTCTTGGACGCGGGCATGTTGTCGATGTGTGGTTTGATGCGTATGCCAGACAGAGGGCCAAGACAAGAGGGATATCGGCTCTTTTGTAGGTTCTACTGTAGACGGGGTTAGGGGCGAGCACGCACCGAGAATGGGATCATCCTAGAGAACACACCAAAGAAGACGACCGCCGCCGGTCTGGCCGGCTCAGAAATATCGTGTCAGAAACGGGTGTTGGACGACTATGAAACTCCGTATCCCCAGATGTTGTGTAACCCGTGGAGACGAAAGGGGGAGGAATCGAGGGGAAGTGGCAAGCTGAGAACGGGCATGCCGAGCACATAAGTACTTGACTCAAAAACTACGGCTGATGCCAGCCTCCCACCATCAGGCTCGAACGATGGCTGGCGTAGTCACTATTTCGGCCAAGTCACCGGTCAACCAAGGTGACAGGTCTCATTTTTGCGGGGCAATACAAGGCGCACTCCCCCCTACTTGTCAAAGTGGTGTGTGTGTGGACCAGCCTGATGCGACGCCCCCGCGCCCCAAGTGTGAGAGGTTTCCAAGGACAGTAATGGAAAAGGGCATCACGGGCAGGTGAAAGGGGTGGGATGTGTCTGAAAATACTTGAAACGGACGAGCGCTGTCAACAAAACCCGGGAAGGACGGAACTCAACAGCGAGTCTCGTGGAATTCCAGCTCGGGATGCCGCACTCTGACTCGACGCATGACAACGCCCAGCAGGCTGCGCCGAGACCAGACCAGGAAAGGGAGCCACCCACTCGAACATCTGACTGCCCACTGCCCCATGGGGAATGAGAGGCACTTGCCGACGCAGCCGGTGTCTGCTTGCTATCTCGTCGAGGTGAACTGAATCGAGGCACGAGCAGGACCAGCGAGTTGGCCAAGTTGGTGGTGGTGAGGTGGTTTGGCGATCTCTCGAGAATCGGCCCAGTCATGTTGCTCGAGACGACGAGCACCCACGACGTACCTTGCATGATGCATTCGCCAAATGCACGAGTGGCAGATGATCAGGCTGCCCAACACCCTCCCCGGGGAAATGATTCACATCGCAAATCGGGCGAGTTGAGAGCGAGACCGAGATGGCGGGACGAGAGCCCTGGCAAGCGCTGACGAGTCGGGGCATTTCCACGCCTCCAAATTCCCTTCGTCCCCTCTTTGCGGCCTCTCAGGACTGCCCGGCAAGGCTGCCACGCATTCACCGACTCCCGGCGGGGCTTCCGTGACACTGTTTACGGAAAGCGGGATGCCGAATGTGGAATGGATGCTTGACCGAACGAATTTGAGGGAAATCAGCTGATGGCTCAGGAAAAGGCCGAGACCGGGATCAGCCTCCACTGCCCTGCCTGATAACGTGAAGCCTGGAGAACGCAGCCCAGAGCTATGACGTATGCGTGCCAAGCCTCCCCCTTCACGCCTGCCCCCAGCTGCTGTGTGTGACTGAACATCGAGAGGCTGCCTAAACCCACCTCAACTCATCTCATCATCGACCCCCATCCTCAGGCCTCAACGCAAACCCGCCTGACCTTTCAAGTGCGGTCGTGGTTTCTTGCCTCTCACGCTCTTGTCTTGCTATCGTCGCGGGAATTGCGTGCCAAGGGCAAGGGCATGACTATTCTACCATGCCCACAGCTCAGGCACCTATCATGACACCGTCAAGCCTCCACTCACTCCCAATCCGCCTCGTCACCTTGAACATTCGCTATGCTACCAGGACCCCTGGCCCAGGAGAAGAGCCTTGGACGGTTCGTTGTCCAAGGCTCTGCGCACAGCTGAAGTTCATCACGTCTGGTCACGAGTCGGCATTCGTCTGTCTCCAGGAAGTCCTGCATTCTCAGCTCACCGATATCCAAGCTCGCCTAGGCCCGACATGGGAGCATATCGGCCAAGGACGGGAAGACGGCAAGCTCGCCGGAGAGCACTCCCCCGTTTTCTTTCGAGCGGATCGCTGGAAGTGTGAGCACGCCACGACCCGCTGGTTGTCGCCAACTCCAGATGTGCCTTCGAAAGGATGGGATGCTGCCTTGGAGCGTATCGTCACAATGGGTTACTTCCGTCACCGTGAAACTGGGACGGCCGTCGTTCTCATGAGCACCCACTTTGATCACAGAGGCGAACGAGCACGTGAAGAAAGCGCTCGGCTTCTCCTCAAACTTGCCAGGACCTGGCCCAGGCTCGGTGACCCTAAAGCTTCCCCTCCTGTCTTCATTGGAGGTGACTTCAACAGCACCCCGACCGGCCGGGCATACAAGGTGTTGACTGAGCCAGACTCAGGGATGAGAGACATTTTTGATCTGGTGTCCGAGGATGCAAAGTACGGCAACCCGGAGATCACCTTCACCTCCTTCGGAGACCCAAATGAGCAGCCAGGACGGATAGATTTTCTCTTCGCACAGAACAAGGAAGACCTTCGTTTCTTGACTTTCAGCATTCTGCCCAACAAGTTTGACGACAACGTCTTCCTCTCAGACCATCGGCCTGTGGTGGCGGACTTGGAGATGCCAGTTTCGACGACCATGTGATGGGCGGAGGCCTAGCTTCCCACCCCGCCCCCTTACGGGGACGATTTGCAGGGCGCCATTCCGCTTCTGGGCCTTACTCAGGCTAGTACCGTTGGCTTTGTCCACAGAGACCGAGAGAATGCCCCTTACATCGTACCGAGACTTGTCGGTGCAACCTCGCTGCGACCAAGGTGCGCGCCCTTGTGTTGTATGAGCCGCGACACGACTCGCATCAACGACATCACCAGCCGGCATTGAGAGCACCAGCACCGCACCCCAAGAAATAACAGGGCGGTCTTGCGTGACAAACATTGGCCAAGGACATCACTCTCAACTTGGGAAGACGCATGATCACAGTTTCGTTCTGATAACTAGTCCGGCCTGCCATCCCATCACCATCGCCACGAACTCTTCCGTCGCATTCGAGGAAAAAGTACGACAAAGCGTTGTGCTACTCGACGCATGATATAGTACCTGCAGAGGTCGAGAGCAGGACGGAAAGAGCGGTGTGGTTTGCGGCGGAGACTCTCGTTGTACTTCGCGCAGGACATGCCAACCGTCGTGGTGTTTACACCAACAGGAGCCTCGCGGAAGAATTTGGCCTTCTTGGGTTGATCATACAGAAAGAAACCCGATCCATCAACACAGCCGAGCATGTCTTCATGGAAACTCCGGAGCAGGTCAAGGCCGGCAGCTCGCAACGGACCCGGGCCGGGAGTCATCGACCGGCACTCTTCCTCAACCTCCTTGCTCTTCTCCTACACGGGAGTCTTCGCTGGAGCGTCACGGGATCATTCTGTCTTGCGTCAGTTTCCGTGCAGCATGCCACACGAACACCATTCCGTTGGCGAGATCCCTGCAGATCTCTCCCACAGCTCAATGCATTGGATGCACAGTATCGACACCAGGCCAACTCGGGCCTAGTTCGGCTACCAAGTATTCCCATTCGTGATCTCAAACCGAGTCATCCGCTCTCGCAGACGGGCACTTTGAGAACTCGGCGGAAGGATCCGGGTGTGTGGCGGACGCATGCTCTCTTGATATGACGATGCAGCACGATATGCAGCTTCTCCCGCATTTGCGACGGCGATGGTCAGTCGTTGTTGTGGCAACTTGCCAATCAGGGCGACGGTTGCCTTACACGACTTCATCGTCGAGGACACACTGTGAAGAGGTTCCTGTGGGAAATGCCTCCGACTCCCAGTCAGATTGGCGTTAATAATGCTGGTTTGGAGGGTATAAGTCGAGAACCATTGGCTGCCGGAGTCGAACTCGATAACGGGCAAGACCAATGAGGCAGAGACGGCGGAAATGAAACCAAAAAAAAAAAAAAACAGCTGTTAACTACATGCGACGATGGTTTGGTCTCATTCCATGACAGGCCGGCGGATATGTCAGCGGCCCCGGAATGTTCGATCGAGAAACGTCGTCGTGCCGCAAATTATCCCGCATGAGATGATCGGCAGCCGGTGCTCCGGGTCGCCGGGGAAACGAGCAACAGGGCGACGCTGACCCGACCAGCCGCAGAGGGGGCGTTGGCACACAGGATCACGACGTTGCTGTCGTGATCAACCGATGCTGAATGTCACCGGAAGATCTGGCGATGCAGCTGTTGGGGAATCCTGGAACAGCGGCATCCCAACGCCTTGGTTGCAGCAAAGCGGCATCGTTCGCAGATCGAGACCGATGACTGCGATGCGCAGGACTAGTTCTGACTCCCTCGGGCTGCTGCCCTATGGGAACCGTCAGGCGGCCGCTGGCATGCATTCCAGGCCCGGCAGCTCCAATGGGGACAGCGAGCTTCCCAGGCAGGGCCGGAAATGGTGTGCTGGCGTGCTCCCTTTTCTGCCGTTGCCTGAGAAGGGATCCGGGCGGGGGGCGTCTTCTCATTCGCAAGGCAGTCAGTCGACATCTGGTGGTCCGCGGCTTGACTGCGTACGCATCCCTTGTCGCCTCTTCTCGACCCTTCAATGCGATTCCACTCCATCCGCTATCATATCGAAGAGAACCCTGGAGAAATTGCCAAGCTTCTGCAGTCTCTCAAAGGCCGTTTGCAGCCTGTTTTTAGGACAGATCTCCTCGTTGACGTCGTGCCCTGCGAATTGATACCTAAGAGCATGGTCGGGCACGAAGACGGCGGAGCAAAGGGGAACGGAGGAGAAGGGCGGCTGGTCAGTGGGCGCTTTTTGAGCAGCATCCCCAATCCCGGTTCAGCTTCGTCGTGCCGTGTCTCCTTCTCCGCCCTGCACGCTGTCGCAGCTGGGCCCCATTCAGACCAGTGGCCCCACCGGGATACCCACCGGTTGAGGCCTTACCCAGAGCTTCAACCACACAGCTCGTCCCAAGTCGCCGGACGTGCAAGCGACTCTGCAAGCGACTTGCTTACCTGAGTTGCCGCAGTGAGTGCACAGGCACATCTGTTGCGGCGCATCTGGCGACACCTTTCCTGTCTCGGTGGTCGAGGTCCAGCGACGGGGGACAGCATGGATCGTGGGGCTGCGTTTTGCCAGTGCAGTCCTCGTTTCCCCCGGCCCCGCTGTTCGTCCGCCTCATGTGCCCTGCTGGGGATTTTGGGATTCCCTGGCCGGCAGATCTCGAGTGTGTTCTTGGATGGGTGCAGGGTTGCAGGGTCGACACTGGAGCGATCCGCATTCCAGAGCTCTGTTTCGGCTTCGATTCCCCCCACGATCATTGGGAAGCCCAGCCAACTCCCACCCAGCCAGGCAAGCAGCAAAGCGCCAACCTGCACCTGCGCCAACCTGCACTGGCCTCCTCCGCCACGGCCTGCCCAGGTCGAATGTGTCGCCAACGTTGCCTATCGTCCGCTCCCTAGATCCCGGGCATATGCGGTGCGAACCAAGACGCGGGCCCGCAGTGCCTGGATGAGGCGGGAAGACGAACCCCTAGGTGCCCTGGTGTGAGCCCGTCACCTGGCCGGTTCCCCCATCACAAAGCGTCAGGTATGTTTGCTTTTGCTGTCGTCTTGCCAATAACGGTACCGGTAGTTGTCGACACAGAAAAAGTGTCTCCCGTCTGTCTGTCCGTCTGGGGGTGCCCCTCTTCTCGGCGACTGCCTGCCCTGTCCTGTCCTGTCTGTCCCGTCTCGGCGTACCGTGCTTGTCACCTCTGCTCAGTGCTCTCCATTCCCCAGAGCCTTGCAGGCGAACCAAGCAGCGGACCCCCCTGCTGGTCGTCCCATCCCGTCCCTCCCTCCCCTCACAATGCGCGCACCCCCCCGCAGTGGAATAAAACTCGTCACAGTCCCGTTCCTCCACCTTTTTTGTCCCCTGGAGCCTGACACTTCATCCCAATTATTTCCGCCCTGGTCCTGCTGCCCATCCCGACTCCGCAGCCAACCCATATCGACCCTTTCCCTGCCCACTGACCACGACCTCACCAGCACCGGCTGCTGTCATTTGAACATTCGCCCTTTAACACACGCATTGATTGTTACGATCACGACACGACACCCAACGAGCGACGAGTACATTTGACCGCTTTGTCATCGGACCACCAGCCGACGCCTGCGCCCCCCTGACCCTGACACTGGCCACCTCCAGTTCGAGGCACCGTTGCCTCTGCCGCAGCGGCCCGTCGGCTCGACGCTGAGCAGCAACAATACCATTATTGCGGGCGAGGGCTCGTACCGCCATGTCGGGGCGAGATCGGCGGTCGATAGTTGCGTCTGTTGCAGACGTTGACGAGTCCGGGAACATCATCGAGGGAACCGACCGCTACGCATCGTCGGTTGCCCCGAGCAGTCCGGTGAAGCAACAACCCAACACCGGCCGGGCAAGGAGAGAAAAGGCCAGGAGGAACTCTTCCTCGCCCATAACCACCAGCGTCCTGACGGACTCGGACTCGACGGTGCACCCGCAGAGAGACGCACTGAAGAAGTCGAACAGGGACAAGGAGAAGTCTGCGGCCGGCAAGAAGGCTCTCATGGCTGCCTCCCGACCCCCAGTCAAGCACGCAAAGACGGCGACGGGCATACCGAAGAGAGACCTCGAGGCGTCCTACTATGGCGTCGAACCCACCGTCACCCCGGCGACCTCCCGCCCTCGGGCCCAGACAAGACCATCGAGCTGTTATGGTCCTCCTCCAAGACCACCACCGTCGAACGCCCGTTTCTACGCAAGCCAAACGCCCGGTCCCCCGTTGCCGAGCTCATTCCCTCCTCCGCCTCCGCAGTGGATGGGTGGAGGGCCAGGGCCCATGGCGCCCCCATTTGGCTCGCCTTCCACGGCGCCGTTGGTCATGCAACACCATCAACCACCGCCAGCCGACTATTTCGCTCGTCCATTAGAATCTCGATTCGGCGCCTCCCGGCCCCAGTCCTCCATGGGCTTCCGGCCGCCACGCGCGATTGAGTACGATGACGAGTACACCGAACCCGTCGAGAAGTCGCTAGCGCGGCGGCCTTCAACGACCCGGAAAGTCTCCAAGAACGACGAGGACAGACGGTCGATGCCTCCGCCTCCCCGCAGGCCTGCCTCTGCTCGGCCGACCGCGCTCGCATTCCGGCCTCCGCCATCCGCGCCAGCCAGGCGGAAGGTTGACTTTGACGATCACGATCCCGACGCCGATCTCTTCGGCGACCTTTCGCCGATGGCACCGCTTGCACCAGGGAGCTACGAGTACACCGCACCCATTCCTTTCCGCATACGACCTGGCTTTGGTGCAGACCTTGGCTACGATATGACTGACTACCACACCGAAGTCGCTGGGAAAGGCCGCCGCAATTCGTACTACGGCGGCAACTCTGGCTCTTCCGGGAGCGCCTACGAAGACAAGATGCGGCAGGCTAGCCGGTACCAGGATGATGTTACTGGCGGGCCGCAGCTGCCGTTGACGGCCGAGGCGCTGCGGAAGGCAGGCCGGAGTGGTGCCAGCAGCAGGTCTACGAGGAGCTCGGGAAGCCACGACGAGAGCGAGTACAGGCAGTCGGCGACAACCCGGACGACGAGGTCGACGGCCCCCAACGACGAGGATGTCACGATCCGCGTCAAGGGCAGCACGACGCTCAAGTTCGGCAACGCCGAGATGCAGTGCGAGGATGGAGCCGAGATCAACATCAGCTCGAGGAGCGGCAACCCCGAGATCCGCGCCGTCGGCAGCGACAGGTCGAGCTACATCGACCACGACGACCGCCGGACCAGGGTCGACATCCCCCAGTCCCGGGCACGCGCGGCGTCGCGCGCCAAGTCCCGACCTCGGTCGTACTCGCGCCCCATCCCCAAGCTCGATGCCCCCACCAGGTACGATGCTGCCTCGAGGTTCGATGCTGGGCCGAGGGGCTTCGACGCGGCGTCGCGGTTCGACACTGCTACACGGTACGACGCTGGGCCCAGATTCGACCTTGGCCCTGAGTACGACGCTTACAGCGCTTACGCCCCGCCGCTGCCCCCGCCCTACCCCGAATACCCCTCGTCTTACTCGTCACGACACGGCGATGGGTACTTTGGTGGGCCACCACTGTAACGGGCCCACGAGGATGGATGAGACGAACCCTTGGCCCCCGGCTGGCGATGACTGATGATGTTTGATGATGAAAAGTGATGATGGATGGGGATTGAGGATCCCGCCGTCTCTGTTTCCTTTTGCGACGCGGAGGGATGATGATAATGACGTTGTTAATGTTTTTTGCGTGTGCATAACGGCCGGCATTTCTGTGTTTCCTTTTTTTTTTCTTCCGTCTTTGGCGATGTGTGATCTGATCTAACTAAGCGAGCGTTGGCTTTCTGCTTTCTACTTCTTTTCTCCCGCTGCTATCATGGGCACACGTTTTGGCTACCCGGCCATTTTTGTTCTCGGTTTCATTTATACCACTCTGTTTCAATTGTTCTCGAGGGGGGGGAAGGCAGGGCTCCTTGTTGTATCCCCTACTTGCTATTATTTGGTGCTGAAACACCGGCGGCATGCTCTTGTTTTCTGTGGCTGAGCTTTGAGAGTGCCGAGGCGAAAAGCGGTCGGTTTGATACCCCGAATCTTCTGGCATGGGAAAAAGCAGCTTCGCCCTTAATATCAACACCATTTTCATTGCGGGGACATGTATGGAGGTTCTTGAGTCGGGTTTGGCATCTCAGCTTTCTACCTTGATTTCAACAAGAGATTGATATCACCACTCTCACAACGACTGGTTGCTTGGTTTTACACGGAGACTTGGCTGTGCCATGCTATGTTGGGGCTATACGGGCATCATTGGGTGGTATTTCACTGTCGATATACAGCTCAAGTCCAGAGACCACTAGGTCTTGAATGATAGTTCCCATCCTACCTCTGATGCAAGCTCGACGGTCCCTGTGCACTGTGAAATTCTGGAATTCCATGAAACACAATACACACGAGCTGTGTATATATAGCCCAGGCCGCGTCACCCATCGAGCACGGCGGTTCGTGATACATACCTGAGACGCGATATCGAATCTTGCCTCGTGCGCTATACCCTTCTTTTCGCAGCGTGTGTTCTAGTGTAATGCAGGGACGAACCCACCAAGCCATGCCATGCTCAACATGCTGCGGTGAAGACTTTGACATGTGGCACGGTGAGGGCCCAGGGTGGTGGCCGTTGCGGTGAGTGAGTGCAGTTGACCTTTGGATATGGACGAAGTATGTATTGTGGCCACGACACTGCTCGCTACGACGGCGAGGGGAAGACCAGGGCTCCGTCACTGAACCACGTGTACTGCACCCAGTAGAGCCCCGCGGCGGGGTAGTGCTTGCACACGGTGAAGTGGCGATCCACTTGTCTCGCTGGATTTGAGGTTGGCATGAATGGTCAGAAAATGAGAGGTGCAGCCCCGTCTCTTGCACACGGAATTGTGTCTCGCCCTCCAGTCTGCTGTTCGTTTGTTTCATGTTGCTGGGCTCCCCCTCCGCGTCGTCTCTAATCTCCCGCATTGCATTCCAAAAAAAAAAAGGGTGTGGTCGCAGTGGCGGGACTTTTTGTCTGTGGCGTTCATTAGCTTTGCAATGCCATGTCCGGCTTTTGCGGTTGTTCTGGAAGCGTTCCTGTAACAGGTCGGTCGTCGGGGTTACTAAGTCGTTTCTGGTGTTTCTGGTGGGCAATTAATTTGTGACGTGCCGGACACGGCAGTGAGGATGCTTCGACAAAGGTGCCGGCGGTCTGGGAACTTTTGGTCTGGCTGATGCGAAAGAACGGGATTGAAGAGTCGGGAAAAAGCGCCTCAATAAGAAAATATGAGTTTAAATAGTGTGGGAATCTGTAAGGCACCAAAGAGAGCACCAAAGAAGCTCAATCAGAGGATGCTGGATGCTCAGCGCCGACTTTGGATCGGAGGCGGGGATTTGGGTGCCCGGAGAGAGCCCATCTCACTGGCTCGAGCCTGGGCACGGGAGTGGGGCTCGCGGTTTGAGGAGGCGCCTCTCGCTGATTGGGTAAGACTGGTTGCCATGCGGTTGCTAGGAGAGGAGGAAGGTTTGTTTATCGACGTCATCCCACCCAGTCGACGTTCAGAAGAGGCAGGAGGGGCTGCGGCAAGATTGAGGGAAACACCCCTGCATGGGATTCACAAGGCTGAATCGAGTTTTGAGTGGTCGCTTGTTGGTGTTGCTCTCCCACCCAACCTCTCTTCCTCCCGAAACCTGAAGGGATCGCGCCCCTGGACCCTGGTCCCCAACCTCCTGGTTTCTGGGTTAACCACCTAACTTGCTCGGCCACAACACACTGCCTGCTGCGGCCAACTCTTTCCCCCCCAATTTGCCAATCTGACATCGCCGGCGGAATTCTGACTTGGGGTGAAAAATCCGCGGTCACCGTCATCGCTTGATTTTCTTCACCATCGTGATTTACGAAAAGCGCTGAACCCAACCCTCTGCATCGACAGCCCTTATATTCTGCTTGGCTGGTTGACCAGCAAAACCAGCCAAGTGCGCTCTCTGTCAACACCCTGCCAAGCAGCACTCGTATCGCCGTGACAACATCATGGCGCCAGCCATTATCAACAGCCTCCTCGCTCGGTCTGATGTCGGGTCGCTTGGGCCGCTCGCTGCCCGCTCAGTTCTTCTTGCTCGGGACCCATCCGCGGACAACAAGGACCCAGCAACTGGCGCGATCCGCCCTCAAGACATCAACAACAATGCTGTCTTTGCCGTTTTTGCTCTACTCGGTGTCGCCTTTGTTGTAGTCGGCATCTGGTTCTTTTTCTGGGCAAAGAACGGCGGCTTCTACTTCAAAAAGAATGATTGGGAGGACTACAAATCGACCGTGCTGCGCCGCAAGGGCCCCAACGGCACCATCTACTCGGACGCAACACCCAGCACCATTCTCGGCGGCGGCAGCGTGTACAAGGATGTCGACGACGGCACAACCACTACGGGAGATGACCTGACCACGGTCGTCAGCGCCACGACAGGCATCACGGGCATTACTGGCGGAGTCTCCGATTTCTCTGGTCGTGAGAAGCGGCGCAGAAAGCGGGAGCAAAAGGAGCGGGAAAAGGAGCGCCGGCGCGAAGAGAAAGCCCGCGAGAAGGAGGAGCGCAAGAACAAGTCCCGCCGCAAGGTCGATGGCGACGGCGTCATCGTCGACGAGTACGCCGAGGCCGAAGCTCAAGAACACCTCCGCAGCTACCGCCACGAAAAGCCCGCTCGCGTGGGTGGCATCAACCGTGAGGCCGATGGCTCAAACTGGGATGGCTCAACCAACCCAAGCTGGTCGACCGCGAGCCCGAGCCACGCCGCCCCTTCCACCGTCGACACAGGCAGCACCGTCACCTCTGAACTCCTCAACAACCGCGAGCGCACCCCCACTACCACGCCCACCAAAAAGGACGCCAACGAGCGTGGTGGTCGCGGCATCCGCAAGGTCTACTCAACAGCCGACAAGAACGCCGTGCGCGAGAACGAGCGCATCCGCGCCGAGGCGCGCCGGCTGCAGGAGAAGGGCCGCGCGGCGGCGTCGTCCAACGTCCGCCGCGACTTCAGCTTCACGCGCGGCGCCGACGAGACGATGGCGCTGCGGCGCATCGAGGAGGCGCCCACCGAGAGCGTCGTCAGCGGGTCCTACGTCTCGGAGAGCACCAACGACTACGCCGAGCGCGAGAAGCGGGCGCGCTCCCGCTCGCGGCACAGGGGTGCCGCGCCAAGCGAGGGGTCGAGGGTGCCCGGCAGCTGGGTGGAGAGCGAGGTCGGCACGCCGAGCGAGGCCGGGACCAAGGTGTACACGCACTCGCATCATATCCCCAACAGCAACGGCAGCTCTGTGTCGGGCTCGGCGGTGAGCGACTTTGCGTATGCGGAGGAGAAGAGGAAGAAGAGGGGTGGTGCGGGGGCGAGGAGGACTCGGGAGTGAAGCTGTGACTTGAGGGTTTCATAGGTTGGGGGGAGGTTCCCTGGGCTACCGAGGTTGATGATGGAATGTGACATGGCATGAAGCAAGCGAGCAAGCGGGACATGGGCAGGCGTTGTGGCAAGGGCCTTGTTAGTCTGGTGGATTATGCTGGGACATGGCCTTGATGTAGAGTATTAGTACAATGAGCGGGATGTCGGATGGATTTGTTGGTTTAGGTAATCGCAACAGATATGTACTTTCCTTTTGTAAATCTTCCGAGTTATCGCAGTTGCTTGACGCTCACGGATGATTCTCCCGTTGTGGCCGTGGTTTCGGCCAGGCCGGTCGACTTGGAACCCTGGTGTAGATCCACGACCGGGTGGGCCGCTAGCTCAACGGTCGCTCCGGCCGGCCCGGGACGCGCGGAGCTCCCGGAGCACTCGGAACTTCCTTAGATGCCTAATTCTCTTTCTGTTCGCGATGCTTGAAACAATTCGCGATGGAGCCTAGCGTTCGTTCGGACGTACCTTAGTCTCGATAAGAACAAAAAATGTGACAGCCGCTGATCCAACCCTTCCCACCGCTGAGCTTTGCGGGCTGACGGCTGCGATTCCCATCTGGAATGATCTACCTAGGGATCCCTGCGATGACGACGGCGGCAATGGGCAAGTCAAATTGAGCCGTCTTACTTTTACACAAGACGCAGCGCACAGCACTCCGCTCTGAGGAGAGGCGGATGGGCTGTTTTGCAACCGTGAACCCCGACCGACGCCGTGAGCGTGTTGTTGCTTTTGTCGGTGCGGACTGGCCAGATCGTAAAATTGCAGGCGGCTGCGGCAGACAAGACCGCCTCATCCGTGCAACGGGAATGCGAAACAAGCCGATTTTAGGCCTGGGTCCACCACCATGGTGCCGCTGTGGTGCCGCCGCTGAAACTCGTCCAGCCCCTTCCGCAGGGCAGAGCTGAGCCGCTCCGCCGCATTCAGGCGCGCCCAGAGCCAGACCTGCGTCGGAACGAGTTCATGCATCCGGAGCAAGATGCATGAGGTGAAGAAGGTTAACCTAGGCATGGTTGCGTGCCTGTGCAACTCCCCAGTAGCTTGGATGCAATCCGCGCGTGAAGAAACTCAAAAGGCTATGTTGGTTTGATTAGAGATAACAGTCAAGTCCGGCTTGGTGATGCTGACCGAGTTGAAGGCCGCTGTATGTGGGTCCATCCTGTTTCCAGGCCAGGTTCCGAGTTGATGTTTTGGGTTGCTGAGTTGGCCGGCCTAGCTGCCCTTTCTCTGCCCGAGGTGTTGCCCTGCTGCCCTGCCCTGAGGTGGTCCAGCCGGCCCAGAGCAGCCAAGAGATCTCCAAACCATCCAACCCGGCGGCGTCATATGCCAGGGCACTGAGACCAAGATCCCCATCCCTTTGCCAAGCCCCGCCCCCGCTGCCCGCCACCTGGATAGGACCCCATCTTCGCCACACTATCCCCTTCTCGGCCCGCTGATAGCCCACCAACAGCGACGGTTGCGTGCGGTCAGGCCCAGCGCATTGCCAGGCGACTCGGTCTGTCTGGGACCAACTGCGGTGCCCTGCCGTGCCCTGGGATTCCATCGCCCGCTATCATCAGGCAATCCTCCTTCTCGACCTCGACCATCTTTCCTCCTCATCCTCCCTCGAATACGATCATGCGTACAGTTGTCCACCGCTTTTGAATTTCCTTTTCTTTCATCTTCGTATTCGTCCCATTTGCGCATCTCGACGAGCGGGCGGTGCTTTCCTTTCCATCCACGTTCTCGCTATTTCCCTGCTTTCGTCATTCGTCATCCGCCCGCATCCCGTCCATCCATCCTCGTCCTCAGCGCTGCCGCTCCCCGCCAGCGTGACACACCGACGACTCTTCGCACGGCTCACCCAACGTCCGCCGCGCGCCCTGGATCCCGCAACGTTCCACGAACGAGCCACGAACCACACGCGATAGCGCTTTCGCCTGCCCTCGAGCATCGTCCTGCAACTCCCTGCGGTTCCTGCATCTCGCCGCTCCTACTATTTCCCGAAACTCGAATCAGACGACGACTTTCTTCGCCCCCAACAGCCCGAAAACCGCACGGGGGTTATTAACCACGACCAAGGGCAGCATAGCAAGGGACTGTACGCCACACGATAGGGCAGAAGGAGGGAAACTGGGTTGGGTTCTGTCTGGCGGTCGCGCGAACGCTCGCTCGCTGCCCGGTGGCGGCCGCCACTCGACCGGTCGTCCGAATTCCGACGTTGCGGAGGCAACCCGACAATTCCCAGATCCGGCTGCTCTGATACCCTTTCCATAATGGCGAACTACAGTCCGGGCCTGAACGGCGTCGTTATCGGCCTGCTATCCTCCTTCGGGTCGGCGATCCTGATTCTCTGCATCTTCCTCGCCTTCTACTTCTTCCGATACACAGCATCCGGGCGCATTTTCCTCGACCGGATTGGTCGGCCCGGCGAATACGATGACGAGCAGGCGTTTGCGCGCGAGGAGGCTGAGGCCCTCGAGACGATGGATGACATGCAGAGGACCGAGTATCTCAGGGCCAAGGGTGTGTAGATCCGGCTCCCCCACCTTCGCCGTGACTGGGCGCTAACCAGTGTCGTACAGCTTTCATCGCTGCGAATCCTCCAGAGTCCGTGCAAACCGATATCTCATTATCACAGTACCTGGCCATCCAAGAGAAGGGCGTGTCTGCATGGGAGTTTGAGCCTGAACTCGAAATCGCCAACTGCTTTGTCGAGGCCAGGACCGAGGTTGAGTTCTTTGATGCCGAGTGCACCGTTTTGAGCAACCTACCGGTTCCGAAACAAAACGACGTTTATTACTGGGAGGCAAAGGTCTACGATAAGCCCGAGAACACCCTCATCAGCATTGGCATGGCCACCAAGCCGTATCCGCTGTTCAGGCTACCAGGTACGAACCTTGTCCATGGCCATGTGCGCCCGAGCCTAGACTAAACATAAACAGGGTTTCACAAATTCTCCGTTGCTTATCTCTCCAACGGCACCCGCCGCTATAACCAGCCCTTTAACGCGACCCCTTATGGCCCTCACATTGTTCAGGGCGACGTTATCGGCGTCGGCTACCGGCCACGGACGGGGACAATGTTTTTTACGAGGAACGGCAAGAAGCTGGAGGATGTGGTCCACGGGTTGAAGTCGCAGAACTTCTTCCCGGCACTGGGCGCAAACGGTCCATGCGTCATCCACGTCAACTTCGGTCAGGCTGGGTTCGTCTTCATCGAGGCCAATGTGAAGAAGTGGGGCCTGGCTCCCATGACAGGGTCCCTGGCGCCGCCGCCACCCTACGGCGTGGAGACGGATACCGTCCTGCTTGCAACAGGGACGAAGGACGGGTTTACAAGCACCCCAAGTCGCGGCCACCAGTACAGCCACTCAGCACAACTCTACAGGCAAGGCCCCAACGCCTCGGACCCCGGCCACGGCCGTTCTCGATCGGGCAACTTCCGCATGCTTTCTCCCACTAGCCCTGGGCCCCTTCGTAGCCCGACCGACATCTCTCTCGCCCACCTGATTCCCACGGATGAAGGCGGCGAGCCAAGCAGCAGCGCCGCCACGCTCGTCCACACCGGCGGCCCTGATCACCACCACCACCACCACCCAACAACCGTAGGACTTGGCCTGCACGACCACGACAACCGACCGCCCCCAGAATACACCAGCCCGGAGCATTCTGACGCAGAGGAGTCAGACGGTGACGGCGGCGACGGCAGCACGCGGAACAGCTCCGACAGCGAGAACGCGCCCCTGATCCGCCTCACCCGCAGCCGGGGGACGTCGTCAGCTACGGCCAGGGGCAGCAGCAACCACAACAGGTCAACCCCGCCACAGCAGCAGCCGCGGGGCCCTCCAAGCCCGCCGATTCCGACATACCAAGATGCGATTCGGCAGGGGGCGGGGCGGGACAGGAGTGGGAGTACACGGAGTGCGAGGGGGCAGAGGTCGTGAGAAGTCATCGTTCGGCCTGACCGGATGTCTCTACTGTTTTTTTCTTTTCTCCTTTCTCTCGTTTGTGAGCGATCAACTGGAATGGACTTATACCCCAGGGACGGGAGCCGTGGCTGTTTGTCCCCTTTTGAAAGTGGTTGGCTTGGCTTGGCTGGTTGGGTTGTACCAGGAAGTGGGCAGGATGGGATACACGGAGTTGGGGTGGGGGGTTAGGGTCGGAGGGAGAGACTGCGGATGGAAATTTGTGTCATTGTCGGAGCGAGCATTGGGGAAACGGTGCCACCTACCCTTACTTTACCTACCTAAACCAGCCTGGAGATGAGTAGGCTGCAGTCGTGTCGTCGAGTTTCCTATGTGGGTTGTCTGGCTGGCGAAGCGGAGCGGGGCTGGGCGGGGGCGGGGGCGGTTGTTTGTGTGTTTTCACCCTACCTACCTTACCTAGAGCTGGGTTCTCTTTCTTCTTGGGTTTCTGGGTCCGGGGCAGCGGTGAATGGAGTTTTTATCGTACAGACACACACTCTCAAGTTTCATGGCATGGCGGCTGGGGTTTTGGCAGTATATTGACGGAATAAAGTATTTACTACAATGTGTCTGCGAGTTCCTAACAGTGTTGTGTGCGGGGTCGGGGC
>Ga0247824_10000205_pt1 | contig 26459 bp, 16 predicted proteins | sample 13C_PalmiticAcid_FD_194412 | JGI IMG/M metagenome (GOLD analysis project Ga0247824, IMG submission 194412) | Soil microbial communities from agricultural site in Penn Yan, New York, United States - 13C_PalmiticAcid_Day48 | ecosystem: Environmental > Terrestrial > Soil > Agricultural land...
GGCCAAGGGGTCCCAAAACCCTTGGCTGCTCGCCCCTTGGCCACCGAGGGGGGGCGGGCTCTCGTCCTCGCTACCGGACTCGATGCCGGCATCCTCCTCGGCGACCTCCCCTCCCGCTCCACCCAGCGACTCGTCACCGTCACTCGTCTCCTCGTTGCCCTCGGCCTCGGCTGCGGCCTCCTCCGCCGCCGCCAAAGCCGCGCAACGCGCTCTCTCCGCCTCCGACGGCCCAAGGCCGGGGTGGTCCAACGGCAGGCTCGGGTGGGCGCAGTGCCGGACCAGGGCCCCGTTGAACGGCACGTCGGGGTGCGCGTACAACGGGCGGTCGGCTCTGCTGGGCCCGAGGTCCTCCTGGTAGCGGCCGGGCATCCTCCGCAATGAGGATGCCCGGAGTTGCATCTTTGGCGGCGTCATCTTTGCTGCCGCGGGATGTCTTTTGCCGGCGGGCTTTGAGGCTGCCGGTCTTTGAATGTCTGGTGGTGGCTGGGGAAAGAGATGGGTGTGTCCGTTTCTCTGCCAGGGTGTTGGGACCGAGGGAAAGTCGTCGTGCTTGAGGCGAAAGAGGGGACTCAAGACGAAAGAACTGGTTAAGACGAAAGAGGGTGGTTGGGGCGAAAGCAATTGGTTTCTGTTTTCGTCGGTCTGATACGCCGGTCACTTTCGTGTTTGTAAGAGGGTGGAAAGCCTGGACGGAGCCTTCCTGCCGGTTGCCGATGCTGGAGAAGAGAGGATCAGGTCTTGTTGATCGCCCAGTCTGGCAAAGAGAGGAGACGGTCTTTCTTTTCGGCTTGGATACTAAAGAAAGAGGCCTTGATTCTTGCTGGGTGTGCAAGAGGACAGAGACGAGAGGAGCTTGTTGTCGCCCGGAGAGGTTGCTGAGCAGGTATCGAGTTCTTGCTGGTTGAAATCAGGTGGGAGACTTTCTTGTCGCCAGACGTGCCGATTGACAGGTTGTTGAGTCTTTGGGCCGTGAGGAGGACGAGAAGACAGCAAAGAGCCAACTTGTTGGCGAGAGATGCTTGAAGAAGAGGAAGATGTAACGGATCTTCTTGGACGACCAAAAGAGAGGAGGAAGCTTCCTTGTTGGAAGAGTGATGAGGAGAGCACGAGGTGATGCTCGTCGTGCGTGAGGAGGGAAAAGGGGAGGCAGCCGCTTCTTACTAATAGAAGCCGAAGAGAGGAGGGTAGGTTGTTCTCCTTCCTCGGGTACTAGAAGAGAGCAAAGACGTGAAGAGATTACACGCGTGTTGATACCAAACCCGTGAAGACTTCAAACGCGAAAAAGTCGCGGTCATAGAGATCAGATCGTGATGCGCGTGGTACCCGAAACCCGTGAAGATATCAGATCGTGAGGCGCGTGAGGAGAAGAAATGGCCGAGGAGATCAGATCGTCGGGCACTTCGGGTATCAAACCGGCAAAGAGATCAGATCGTGGTCGCGTGAAGAGAAAAAGTCCTGGGAAGGATCGGATCGTGACGCGCGTGAGGAGAAGAAGCTCACGAAAGAGATCGGATCGTGATGCGCGTGAGGCGAAAAAGTTGCCGAAAGGATCAGATCGTGGTCGCGTGATGAGAAGACGTTGCTGGAAGATCAGATCGTGAGACGCGTAAGAAGAGGAGGTTTCCGAATAGACCAGATCGCGAGTCGCGTGAGGACATCAAGCGCGCGGTTGATGAGATCGCGAAACGGTCAGAGGCAAACGGGCCTGACGCGTGACGACAGCGCAAGAGCACCTTCTTCAAGCGAGGCCGAAGAGCTGGAAGTTCAATCGTTCTCGTTGTCTGGGCGGAGAAGAGAGAGCAGAAAGCTTCCTCGTTGTGTGGGAGGGTAAAACAGCGGGAAGAGAAACTCGTCTGGGCTCGAAGAGGGACGAGAGGAGTGAGAATGAGAAGTGTTGCCTCACGGGCGGGTGACTCGGCGGTTGGTTGTGAACGAGTGGGTTGCTTTGCGGAAGAAGCCAAACCGTCGCTGTAGTCAAAAGAGTGGCTGGAAGAGGTTGGAGGCTAAATGAGCAGAGAAAGTAGGCGGAAGACGTGGGGGATTGGAAGAAGTTGAAGTCGAGAGGTTGGTGGTTGGAGAGGAGAAGAAGTGGAAGATGTTGAAGGTGGAAGAGAGAGTTGAAGTAGTGGAAGAGGAAGAGGCTCAAGTGGGAGAGTGGGAGAGGCAGAAGAAGTGGAAGAAGATGGGAGCCCATGGAACACTCTGAAGAGGGGGTATGACGCGTGGGACGCGCCTGAGTGGCAACAGACGCGCCTGGGTGGTGGATTTTAACAGATTCTGCGGAGTTCAGAGTGCGAAAGGGGATCGACGCGTCGTGACGCGTGTGAGTCGTGGTGGCCTGGAAAACTGGTTCTCCTGGGTGGTAGGTGTTGGGCCAAGTCGACAGCTCAGTCGAGCAGAAAAGAGGCGTCAAACAGGCTCTGGGGTCTATTCTTGACCCCATTGCTTCCCCTACCATACCCAATGTATCACCACATTGGCGCCTGAGAGGTTGTATCTACGCACGCAATGGGTTGATCTCTGTGCCGAACAGGAGGTTTGTTTACTTGCAGCCAGAGGATTTGACTTTATGATGACAATCGCCAAATAGGGGCTTCGTTTACTTCCAGCACCTTCGTTTGACACCATCGCAATTGACAGCAACCAAGGCTTTGTTAATTTTTGGCGACGAGCTGTTCTGAGGTAGCTGTCACCCTCAGAGGCGTCCATCATTGCCTGTTCGGCGACCCGACTGTCACGGTTGGCCGCGATTTGGACTTCGCTCAGTGGCAACATGGTCATTGAAGCATGAGGGCTTTGACAATTGGCTTGACGATCTCAAGCCTTTGCTGTTGTCTCTGAACAATAGTTCGGCGAAGAAGTTGTTTCTTGTTCTCAGGGAACCAACAGGACCTCTACGACACGTCAAAAAGTCTGTCGTTGTGCTGTGACCAACCGAGCGAGAAGCAGCTGAGATGCCAACTGGCTTAGTTGCCAATGTCTTTCAGTCTCCTCAACTCCACAACATGGATTGAACGCGGTCATTATCAGTTTCCGAACACTGTTGAGATTTAAAACACCCTCTCAAGTCTTCTGGGCCTCAGTGATAGCTGCTAACGCTTGATTCTTCTAGATCCTTGACTCAGTGTACGCAAAGTTCTTCAAGCATCAGTTGGTGGAGACAAAGGCTGGAGCATGGAGACTCGAGGAGCAGTTAGTAGAGGCACAAGGGGTGGATTACCTAACAACCCAAGAGGTGAAGCATCTCGAGACTCAAGGGTTGGAGCAGACAAAAACGAATACCAAGACCTGACCGGCAGGGAGAGCAGAGTCCGAAGTAGCCCATGCACCGGCATACCATTTGACACCAAACACACAGGGTGCCAGGCTCATGTCTATTTTAGACTGGGTTTTGAATGGCCGGTACAGTCACTGGGAGCTCAGGGGGCGGCTTGGGAAGCGGCTGGGAGCGCGGCTGGGAGCGCAGCCGGGAAGGGCTTTGCAATGTGGCCGGTGAAGCGGCTTGGACTCGGTCTCCGCGTAACCCTCTCGTGTATTGACTCACCAGACTGTTCATTGAGCTACACCTCGTAAGGTTCCAATCACACAAGAGCAAGCGTGTGGCAACCGGAAATTGTTCAGAAGGACAAGAGGAATCTAGCAAGTGGGTACTGCCAGGAGGACAGTACTACCTAGGTCGGCAGGCTCTCAGCCGGTCCTCCATTTTCCGCCCAAACAAACCGCCAGCGCAAGGGTCGCCATATGTGGCACTAGAGAAGCCCAAAGTTGGCTTCCACAAGAGCAATTACAAGAGGCAAACCCGTCGCTGTGGTCAGGACTCACGGGGGCAGTGAGGCATTGAGGCAGCGGTGTTTTGCTCTCTAGTCCTAACGAGCAACGAAGTCCAGCACAACCTACACTCGACTCAAGCCCTCTAATCTGTCTTTGAGAAACAACCGCAGATGTCCAAATGACTCTGTAATTTCCCCCGCCATTGGGGCAACAAGATCATAATACCATTGGAGCAAGCGGAAACCCCCAGCCGAGCCTTTACCATGGGGTTGTTGGGTAACAGCACGAGCCGCCCCCACCCGGCGATTACAGGCTCCTCCACATTCCTTCCTCACAGCCATGAAGTATGGATGAGCAAAATAATGCCTGGACTTGGTCAACTGTCTAGATGCTTGATCTAGCAGGCGGAAGGGCCATGGTTCACAAGGACGAGGCGGTGACACGACCAGGACGCCATCCACTTTGCTCCAGAGTCACCACGCTGGCAGGTGCGGGGATGGAATCAACGAGACTGTATCAAAATCTTGGGAAAGAAGCATTGCATTGCCTGTAAAACCGGGCCTCCGTGTGTGTGGCCGCCTTGAGGGTTGCTCCTCAACGCCAAGTTCCTCGCCAAGCGCACTCGCAACTGTAAATCAACCCGATATCCAATAAATCTCCGTTCAACGCCAGCTTCCAAACCCTTTGACGGATGCAACAGACGCATCTTGCAACAATTCATAACCACCGCGCCCAACCCACACCTCACCTCCTCGACTCGCCCTCGTGAGCCTCCTTCCTCGCCTTGGCACCCGCCTTGAGCTTCTCCCACCTCTCTCTGTACTTCTCCACGGTCAGCTGCAACTTGAGGTGATCCCTCTCGAGCGTCTCCATCTGCTTCACCATCTCGCCCATCTGCTCTTCGAGATCCCGATTCCGCCGCCTCAGCGCGTCCTCCCCAGCCGCAGCGCCCGACCCGGACACCTCGCTCGACGACAGCGGCGAGCCGGGCCTCTGCAGCCGCAGACTCTGCGCCAGGGCGAGGTGCGAGCTCTGCGAATTGAGCTCGAAGGCGTGCAGCCGCTTGCTGACCTTGTCGAGGACGTCCTTGAGACTGGCGTTCTCGAGGTGCAGCTCCTCAATCATGTTGCGCAACTCCTTGTCGGAGCGGGGCCTGGGCGCGCGTTTACGGGACGAGGTCGGGGAGGCGGGCGCCTGTGACTCCCGCGCGTCGACAAAGTCGTCTTCATCCTCGTTGTCGTCGTCTTCCTCGGGCCCGCGGTGGAAGGATGCGGCCATGCGGCGCTTTTCCTTGTTTTCATGGTTTAGGATGCTCGCGTACGACGCGGTGTGGCCGCTGGTGGGGACTACGTAGAAGGAGTCATTGGGGCCATGGCCGTCTCGCGCGAGCGAGCGCAGGGTGGCACGAGAGTAGATCTTGGAGAGATCGGGCTCGACGGCCGAAGTGGATTGTCTATGCCGGGGCTTTCTTTGGGCAGGCTCGGCTGGAGGGGAGGCGGGCACGGGTGGGGGTTCCTCCGAGACCAAGGGCAGACCAGCAAACGCCAGAGGCGCGGAGAGCCGGTTGATCAGACTCCCAAAGGTACTGTAGAACCTCGAGAATCCGTCTTCGCTCGGTGTCGGGCTGGTGGGCTCCGATTTGGGGGGCTCGCTGGCAGCATCTTCCTGGATGACCGGGGGGACCCAGCTTGGTTTGCGCGATTGCTCCAACTGATCTGGGGTCTTCTTCTTCATAGACCCCTCCCTGCGGGGGTGCACCTCGAGGCTGCCCGGGGCCTGGTCGTTGGATACGCTCGGGGTCAGGGGCTGTGCGCTATACCGCGCCCTGATTCCGCGTGCGGAGGCCAGGTTGTTTGCGATCGAGGACGAGAGGTTGCGCCCGGGGTATCGCGAATGTGACAGGGTGGGCGGGGGCTTCGCTGCGACAGCCTTTTTCGTCGTGGATGAGTCGTTTGGCGGCGGTGCTGCCGTCACATCATCCGGCTGCTGTCCCTCCTTCTCGTCCTCCTCGGGAATGTCATCGGTGCTGGCCTGGCTTGGCGGGCCGATGGGCAGCTTCAGCAGCTCGGACAGGCGCCGGTGGTGCTGCTCCAACAGTTTCAAAGTGCGTAGGGCCTCGATGCTGCTTGTGGTCTGGGATGCGTTTGCAAACTCGCCGGCGGCCTGGGCGTGCTCGTTGATGGCGACGGTGGTGTCGGAGGTCTGTGTCGCAAGCGCCGCCGCCCGCGCATGGTCGTGTGCCTGCGCCGTCAGCGGACGGAAGAAGAAGTGATGTTCCTTCAAAACATACCTTGATTAGGGATGACGAGTCCATGTCCTGATAGACAGACCCAGGCCGTTATCACATCGCCGTTTGGTGGTGCTCGATGCTCAATGAATGGTCCGAGATGGCGGGGCTGAGACAGCCGCCGTAGGGCTGGCCTGGTTAATTGTTAGTGCTTCGTTATCTTATCGCACCCTTGCACGGGCCGTTGCTTGCAGCATCATCGAACTCGCCGGCCCCTGTGGAACCTGGAACCGCTAACAACAAAAACAGCCAACATCAAACACTTTGAGGGGTTCGTATGCTCGCTATGCTCGGCCGATCCAGCGCCACAACCGGTCTCACTTTTTCCATTTCTCCCATTCTACTGCTGTACACAGCAGTTTCCAGTGCACAGCTCGACACCCCGCTACGGCTCCGAAGTTGACAGCTCTTGGCGCTATGACGATGACATAGTTGAGGTGTCTCAGACTGTCAAAGCGCTCAGCACTGAGCTCAACCAAGAGGTCAACACCACAAACCAACACAACCCGCCCGTGAACCCCACAATGGATGGCCAGTCCAACGGCCTCGGGAAGCTTCTGCCCAAGGCCATTGCAGCGAAACGGCGCCGCAATCGGGGTTCGTCGACGTCGGAGCTTTCGAGCATGCTTGACGGGGTTGCGCCGCAGGGAGGCGGCATCGCCAGTCGCAGCACCCCCGGCAGTGATGCCAACTCGGTCAGCTCACTGAACGGCAGCCTGAAGAGCACCAACACCGACCCCGCCGTCTACGATTCGGATCCGGACTCGTGAGTGATCTGTCTCTCTCTCTGAGCATTCATCCGATTTGCCCTCGCGAGTTCGCCCAGAGTGCCTCGTCTTGGCAGCGGGCTTGCAGTACGCGTATCGCACTCAAGAGCTCCGCATGCACGGATTCGCTGGGCTTGGTCCCACCTCACCTTGGCTCTTGAACCCTGCCTGCGCCTCCTCCAGGCGGCGTTTCTGCCGGACGTTGGCCGTCGTCATCAGCCTCATCCCCTCTTACGGCCGCCGTCCCATTTAACCCCCCCGGGCCGCCCGGATTCGTCGTCGCTGCATATTTGTTTTCTTTGTATACACGTATAGGGGCTGGCCCTGGTTTGTCGCAACCACTGACATCACTGCCGCTCGCTAGCATCACCAAGAGGCCCACCGCCATCTCTGCTCATCCCTCCCAAATTGGCTATTTGACCACCTCGTCCCCCCTGGTACAGGCCGCACACAATCCCGAGCAGCTCTCCAAGAAGGCCACACTCTCGTCCACATTTTCCCGCGAAAGCTCCGACAGCCTTGACTCCGCTCCCCCATCCGACGGCAGCCGTTCCAGCCTTGGGCCCCCCGAACTCAGAGCGAAGCGATCCTCGTCGACCAGCCGGTTAAGAGAGGTGTTCAAGTCGAAGAAGAGCTCGGGAGAAAAGAACCAGGCGGCGGAGACCAAGCCTGAACCTGCCCCGACCCCAAAGCCGGAAGCCGAACCTAAGCCAGCCCTCGTCCCAAGCCGTCGTCTTTCACGGGGCCAGAAGCCCGAACCGCTCGTGCCCCCTCGCACACCCCCAGGCGACGCATCGACACCAGTCATCGTCAACACTCCTCCGACGCCGACGGATCCTCATCCGGGGAGTGCAGCCGCTGGCAGTCCACGCCGGCCCGCTGATGCGGTTCTTACAGGCAACATGATGACCCAAAGGCGCCGGGCAGGCTCCAATGCCGGCCCGAGCAAGCTCTCCACCATTACTGCTCCACCCCTGACGCCGACTCCCGAGAATGCCCCAGCATCGCCTGGCAACCCTGCCGCTACCTTTTTCTCTTCCATGTTCTCGGCCGTCCAAAACACCGCCAACCAGCTCAGCACCACCATCCCGACACTCGCTCAGGGCGCCAACAAAAACAAGGGGACACCGGTAAAAGAGCAGGGCGAGAGGGTACCAGACACAGTCGAGGTGGAGTCGGTCGCCTCGCAGCGGCCATCTACCGAACCGAAGGAGCCCGCCGTCAAGACGCTGGGGATGGGCGACCTCAGCCTCAGCCAGCTCGGCATTGTCGACACCCCGAGTGCGGCGCCGAGCCCTGTCGCCGCGCGGTTCGTCGAGACCGAAACTAGAGTACGGTCCGAGTCTGCGCCGGCGGAGCCGCACACAGTCGATATCCCCGAGGACTCGCATGCCTTCCGGCCGCGGTCCGTCCACGAAGCCGCTGGCGGCGAGCAGACACCACCGGCCGGAAGTGTGTACGAGGGTAAGCAGGGCGTGTACCGCAGTGGCAGCATACGCAGCGCTATCGGCCACCGCAGAAACCGCGGCAGTAGCATTGCCACACACGGGACCACGGCCACGAGCACGATCGGTGCTGCGATTGCGGCTGCCAACTCGTCGCTCGTCAACCCTGCTGCCGCGGGTAGTGCCCCCAAGCTGACCGGGTTTGCCGTCGCCAACAAGAAGCGCAACCGCGACTTTCACGCCCTGTTCAAGAGCGTGCCGGACGACGACTACCTGATTGAAGACTACAGCTGTGCGCTCCAACGCGAGATTCTAGCACATGGCCGCCTGTACATATCCGAGGGCCACTTGTGCTTCAGCAGCAACATCCTGGGCTGGGTGACAACGCTCGTCATGAGCTTCGATGAGATCGTCGCTGTAGAAAAGCGCAGCACCGCCCTGGTGTTCAAGAACGGCCTCGAGATTTCCACGCTGCATGCCAAACACGTCTTTGCCTCGTTCGCCAGCCGTGACACTACCTATGATCTCATCATCAAGATCTGGAAGCTCGGGCACCCCCACCTCCAGAGTTCTCTCAACGGCGTCCGCCTCGAAGAGCCGGGCGGCGACCGGACCGAAAAGGTAGACGTCGAGTCGGTATCGGTGACGGGCACCCACAGCATATCGGGTTCCGACGAGGAGAGCGATGATGGCGACGACGTCTACGACGAAGATGAGGACGAGGAAGATGCCCAAGCTGCCGGGCTACCCTCAGATGGCCCTGTGGCCGACCTCACCGAGAAGCCTGTCCCGCGCAAGGCGTCAGGTCTTTTGCCATCGCCCGAAAAGCTGGAGGACGGCACATCCGGGGGGGTCGCCGATTTCCCGGGGCCTGCGACACATGCGCCGACAGACTGCGGAGACTCGGCGGTACATTTTGAGAAGGTGCTGGGCGACGACGTGATTCCCGCGCCTCTTGGCAAGGTGTACACCCTGCTTTTTGGTCCAGCCTCGGCAGCCTGGATGGGCCGCTGGCTCACGGGAGACCAGAAGTGCACGGATCTCCAGATGGAAGACAAGCGTGGCCTGACCGACGAGATTAGGACTCGTAACTATACATACATCAAGCCGCTGTACGCTTCGATCGGCCCGAAGCAGACAAAGTGCGTCGTCACGGAGCAGCTTGAGCAAATCGATCTCGAAAAGGCAGTGAGCATCCTCGTCAGCACCCAGAACCCGGACGTCCCCAGCGGCAACATCTTTGTCGTCAAGACCAGGTACTGCCTGACCTGGGCCGAGAACAACGGCACCCGTATCCAGGTCAACAATCTCATCGAGTGGTCCGGCAAGAGCTGGCTGAAGGGTACGTCTCTGTCTTATCCATCCCACTCCACCCCTACTGACTTTCCCAGGTGCCATCGAACGCGGCGCAAACGAAGGCCAGACCCAATACTGCAAGGACCTCTTCGCGGGCCTGAAAGCCGCCGTCTCGTCCCGCGCGCGCTCCAACACGCTCAACGGCGCGGCTGCCCGCGGTAAGAAGCGCAGCCGCAAGAGCAAGTCGGCGCTCGCGTCCAACCCGGCCAGCGACGCCGAGGGCGTGGCCAAACACCCGGCCAAGCAGAGCTGGGGCCTCTTCGAGCCCGCCCGCCCCTTCCTCAGCCCTGTTGTCGACACCATCCGCCCGATCCTCACGGGCAATGTCGTCTATGGCCTGCTTGTCGGGCTGCTGGTCGCCTCGTGGTTCGGGTTTGGCACGCGCCAGGGCGCTCCGAGGTATAGCCACGACCCGGCGTACGCCAACGCGCCGCAGCGGCTCGCGGCGTACGAGGAGATGTGGAGGAGAGAGGAGAGCGATCTGTGGGCGTGGATCGAGGAGCGGGCGGGGCTAGAGAGGCTGGGCGCCGATCCGCCGCTGAGGAAGCGGAGCGTGGACCCGAGGACGGTGGAGGAGAAGTTGAGAGAGGAGAGGATGGATGAGAGGGAGCTGAAGGAGGCGATACGTGTGACCGAGGAGCACCTTGGTGTGCTCAAGGCAGTGGTGGATGGGAAGGGGGCGAGGAGGTGAAACACATTCATTGCGGCGGATGCCGGCGATTTCCTTATGTATTCGTGGGGTTGGGTTTGGGTGTTAGCTGTGCATAAGCGGGCGAATCTTTGTTGAATTGAGCGTTTCAAATGATCCAACTCCTAGACTACCTTTTGCTGCAGTCAAGATGGGTTTTCTGCCCCTTTGGCCTCGTGGGTCTCGCATCCTGGAGTTCCGCATCTTCTATTTAATTTGGACCGCTCTTCGACCAGGCCAAACCACGCCATGGGCACTGAAACAGCTTCACGTTGACAGCACTATACCCAGACAGGTTAACCCACCCCCCCTCCCCAGAGGATATCTACCTCGCCCAGACTACCAATGATTAATGCTTGACCACCACCAATGCACCGTTTTGACAGACCCAACGCCACATGATGCACATCTATCTACCCAGCCATACTTTTCATACCTCGTAAAAACATCGCGCTCATGTCTCCAACAAACCTTTTCCACCCTCGTCCTCCTGCACCATTCCCGACTCAATCCAACTCGACCTCCCCACCCCTCTTTACACATGATCCCCTACACCACCAGAGCAACTACCAAGCCTCCGGCCCGAACCTGCCGCCCTCGGGCAGCCCCTTGTACGCGCACGCCTGCCAGTCGCAGCCCCGTTTGTACACCTCGGTGCCCCACCACGAGAATCCCTTCATGGCGCCCGAGTAGACGAACCCAAAGAAGACGACCACGATCCCAAACGCGAGCCCGGAATCCAGCGCCGCGCTCAGCGTCATGGTGTATTTCGCCCACCACGCGGGCGCGCGCTTCTTGACCAGATAGTTAAACACGTAGCACACGACGGCCCAGACCGAGAAATTCAGCCCCGTCGCGGGCGGGATCCAGCCCAGCGAGCCGAACAGGACGGGCAGGTTGATCTTGCGCACCAGCGAATCCTTCTTCTTGCGCGAGTACAGCCACAGCGGGATGGGCAGGACGGCGCCGACGGCGAAGGCCCAGACGAGCGGGCGGTAGGTGGCGTTGGGGCCGAAGAATTCCGAAGGGCCGACGACGCCCCACAGGATGGAGCCGTTGAAGTGGACGCGGGCGATGGGGCAGGTGAAGCCGTTGATGGCCTGCGGGGTGCAGATGCCGGGGATGTTGACAAACATCCAGTTGAGAACGGCGATCTGGGTGAGGGAGGAGACGGTGGTGGCGATGATCTGGACGGCGAAGAGGATGCGCGGCGGGATCTTCATGTAGTGGCCCAGCTTGAGGTCGGCGGCGAACTTGATGCCCTGCGCGGACGAGATGTAGCCGTACGTGACAAAGACCATGTTGGCGACGGGGCGGCCGGGGAAGATGATGCCGGCGATGAGCTGGCAGATGAGGTAGATGGACGAGTGCTGGTTGGTGACGGCCATGATGATGCCGATGGGGATGAAGAGGATGGTGCAGATGCCGAGGGCGAGGAGGAGGCCGTACCAGGGGAGGTGAATTGGGTAGCTGAGTTGAGGTGTTAGTGGCAGTTCAGAAACTCGGATCAGGCTGATACCCACTATTCCACGACAAAAATGCCGATCGCGGTCATTGAGAAAAACGTCATCAGATACCACAGCATCGGGGCGTCCTTATACCGCCGCATGAGCCGGTTGTGCACGTCCTCGCGGCTCATGAGGTTGTCGATGCTGAGGGAAGACCGGCTGACCCTCACAGGGCCTCCGTTCGATGCCCTGGTTGGCCCCTCGCTCGGGTCAGATACTGGCTGGTACGTGCCTTTCGGCTCCCCCGAAGTCTCCTCCAACGACCGCTTCCACTGTGTCCAAATGTCCTTGCCATGCCAGCAAATGGTGTGCGTCAGCAGCGCCGCCAGCCCGGCGAACTGCACTCCGTAGCTCAGCACGTATGTGATGGGCAGAAACACCCGGCTGTACTTGGAATACGCCTCTCGGTCAAACAGAAAGTCCTTGGTCAGCACCTTGCTGACGTCGTACACATTTCCCGTGTTGTCGAACACGGCCGCCGACAGAATCGGCATGTACGACGAGTACAGCCAGTTGCTGTAGTACGCGATGGGGGCGACGATCCACATGACCACGACGAGACCGCCCACCACGTTCATGGCGGCCCAAAAGGGGGTGAGCAACGGCGAGCCGATGTAGGCCACCTGCGCCCAGTCGAAGGTCAGGGGGAACAACCCCAGTCCGGACACGACGCCAAACAGGTTGGCAACGACGACATTCTCCGGGGCAAACCAAGTTACCACGTTGAAGTAGCTCAGTGCCGGCATCAAGAGGCCCGGCAGAAAGTAAAAGAGGAAAGCGCCCAGCCAGACGGCATAGAAGAACTTCCACCGGCTGATCCGCCAGCCGTTAGCCTCCTTGTTCTCCTCCTTGTGCAGCGTGGTGAACATGGCGGCCGACATGAGGGTGCCCGGCCAGATCATGCCGCTCGGCCGGACCAGGAAGCGCCGCGTGAGCCCGGCAAAGGTGTAGCCCAGGATCTGGGTGGAGAGTGTGAGCAGGAGCTGGTAGGTGATGCTGGCCTCCTGCTTGTAGAACTGTGTCTGCTCGACGATGACGTCGGTCGCAAAGGCGAAGCCGAACGACACATTGCTGCTGACGTAGACGCAACTGTGCTCCTTTTCGTTCCAGCGACCTTGGGCGAGCCACAGCCGGATCCGATCGAGCCTGCCCCTCTGCTCCAGGGGCACAATATGCGCCCTCTCCTCGGCACTGGCCGTCGACGCGGTCTCGCTCCGGAACCCGTCGACATACTCTTCCGGCGGGTCGTCTGAGCGTTTCAACAGATAGTCCCACAAGAGACCGAGAGGGTGGACCATTAACAATGCGATGACGGGCGTAATTGCTACGCTGGGGTATCTCAGAGAGAAGAACAAATTGGTCGAAGAGCCGAGTATGGAGAAGAGGATGGAGAGCGCCCACATGCGGGGCGTGTTGATCGACAGGCTGGTGTTGTCAGTGGGCGAGACGGAGGCGCGGACCTGGGCGTAGGGGGAGTTGTCCGGCGGGTCTTCCTCGTCGTCGACCTCGGAATCGAACACATAGGACCGGTCGTCGTCGTCGTCTCCGGCTTCCGGGTGCTTGGGCAGGTCGTTCAGCAGCGGTGTCTCGGTGGTGCTGAAGCGGCCCTCGAGCCCACTGATGGTGGTGGAGCCCCCCAGCTCCTCCGATTGCCTCGGCGGGCGTCTCAACGTCGGCGACCGGGGCTGGGAGCCATCGCGGCGCCGTCTTAAGCCAAAGTCCCCCAGCGAGCTGCGACTTGCGTCCGACGGCTTGCGCGAGCGCACGAGGGGGGTGGTGGCGCCCTCATCGGCGCTGTCTTCGGAGGGGCGTGGGGTGATGGAGCCGTACGAGGGACTGCTGAAGCCCGCGGCCGAGCGTAGTGGGGGAAGATCCCCCGTCATGGGTTCGGGTGCCGGGTCGCTCGGGGTGTCGCGCGGGCTGTCGGTCTCGGTCTGGTCAGCCGTTGCCGCTGTCGACTCGGGCCGGCGGCCATGGGGGTCGGCTCGTCGAAGATCGGCCCGGTCGTGCGGTGGCAGCGGTGGCTCGATGTCGCGCGTGTGGAGAGGAGGGGCAGAAAACCCGGGGGCAGGCGGCGGCGTGGGGCCTCTTCCCAGTGCGGGTCCCGAGGTCAGGGATTCCAGCGGGATTGCCTGGCCAGGTGAGCCAGGGTCGAGCTGCCTATCCGATGGGGCGCGTCTGCCGCCGGGATGCGTCATAGGCCGGCCGCGCTCAAAGTATCAGAGTGGGGGGAGTGCAGGTAAGACAGGCCGCAACTTCCGTGGGAGACACGGGGGGAATAGTGAGAGGAAGCCCGAAGCCAAGAAAGGTGACGGATGTTCTTCGACAGCAGGAGAAAGAGGTTCTAGGATGGCATTGGATAGCAGGGACAGGGATATCAGGAGTGACGAGAAGGATTTAACATTTCCTGCTTGCAATTGGATGGTTTGCAACGTTCACGAAATAGCGTCGCGGGTGTCTTCTTCAACACTGCTGGAAGCTTGAGTTGAAGAAAGCAGCCTGCCACATGCGGTGCTGGACGGAAGCTGTGATAGCCCCACAGAAGCCCTGCCGCCCCAAAGTGGCGGGCTTGGCAGCAGAAAGCCGTCCCAGGGTCAAGGACACTCGCGGCCAAGTCAAATGGGGACTTGAGTGTGCTGTGTTTTGCGCATACGTCTGCCTCGCACCGAAGTTCGCCTGCATACTGAAAGGGGATAGCCAGGTGATGCCGAGTTGATGTGTTCTGCTGCAAATCCGATCAAGGCTTGGAAACCCTCGTGGACCCGCGAAGAGAGAACTGCAGTCTGACGACATGTGGTCCCGCCAAGTTTGGGGCCGCTTTTTGAAGCGGGACATGGCGCGCATCCGTGGCGCGCATCCACTTTGCTCAATTCATGCAAGGGTCCGACAACCTGGAAGCACAGTCATCTCAGCCCGTATCGCCGATACCACGGAACCGGGTCCCCCTCACAGCGCAGAGCCTATTCCGTACCAGACAGCGACTCGACACCTCAGTGCCTCATGTCTGATGCCGCGGCAGAAGAGGACACCATGGCGTCGCTCAATGCCGCCAAACAACACCTCAGGGCCGCCATGAAGCAGAAGCTCAAGGCCCTCTCCCATGACTCCATCGTCTCACAAAGTACGGGCGTCGCAGCTCACGGCCGCTCATAAATCCCAGCTAAGCATCGCCAGGCTCCACCGTCTACAGCACGCTCAAGACCCTCAACGCCTACGTAAACGCGAGACGAGTCAGCGTCTTCCTGTCCATGCCCACTGGCGAGATCCAGACAGATGCCATTGTGAGGGATGCGCTCGCGGCCGGGAAGGAGGTCTTCATCCCCTACCTCCATAAGGATCCCGTCACAGCCCCTGGTCTCCCGCCGCGTGTCATGGACATGGTCCGCCTGCGGGACCTGGCTGACTACGAATCGCTGCAACCCGACAAATGGGGCATCCCGAGCATCGACCCGGCGAGTGTCCCCGCGAGGCAGCGCGTGTTTGGCGGGCCCGATGCTCCGCACTCCGACAGCACCCTGCTGGATCTCGTGCTGATGCCCGGCGTCGCCTTCGACACGCACCCCGACAACGGCGCCATCCGGCGGCTCGGACACGGCAAGGGCTTCTATGACTACTTTCTCTTTCGGCACAGGCTAAAGGCGGGTTCGCTTGGGCAGCAAGAGTCCCCTGTATTGCTTCTTGGCTTAGCCCTGTCTGAGCAGTTCCTATCTCCATCCGAGGGGGCGGTACCTGTTGGTCCACTCGATCAACCTCTGGACGGCCTCATCCTCGGGAACGGCGACATCAAGGGCCCGCTTGCTCCCGCAAATCCATCTGCCTAATCCCACACCGCTTTTGCCGTGCGCCTGTCCCGCTGTCCCCTGGTATCCCGTTTCGTCATGTTTGCCGTGTTTGACCTTGTGGAAATCGAAATCATGTCGCGCTTCCGTGCAGAAACGAAAGCACCCGCGCCGTGACGCCTCACCCAGACACGCTCTGGATGAGGGAAACGTTGTCGCCCTTCAGCAGAATTTGCTGCGCCAGTCAGCCATTGCATCGCATTTTGGACCCGCCAGAACCAAACATACCCCCAAAGGTCTCCTTGTCTCGGTGTCGTTCGTCTTGGAAACCTGCTTGACCTCGACCGCGTCGTCGATCTAGGGACTGCGTCAGAATGGTTCACCTCGAACGGCAAGATACGCCACTCACAACCAGGTTCATGAACTCGTCAAACCCCTAGATAACGTCAGTTCGCCGCGCTGCAATTCGAGCAATGGCCGGGTCGCTTACCCGAATGGTGCCCACGATGCGGATGGACAGCTGCTCGTAGAGCCAGATCTGGACCGTCGTGCGCTGTTGCAGGAGGCGAAACAGAAAGTTGATCGGGGGCAAGAGCACCCGGCGACCGCCACCACCTCTGCCTGTCATTGTGTACTGTTGATGGTGTTTGTCGGGGAAAGCGATGCGGTGGTGGGTGCGTTTGCTTGATGCGTGGCACGCTTTCCGTGCCAAATCAGAAATCTGGCGGAGCTTCTCTGCATTGGTTGCCAAACGGAGCACTGACGGTGCCGTTAGCGCACAACCACAAGCATCGTTGGTCCGTGCCCCTGCCCCTCCTTTTTCAAGCCACAGAGCCGTCCCGCCAGGTGGGGGCAGTGCTGTCAAGGCAGCCTGACGTCTCCGTTTTCCCCTGTGGGAGGGACCTGCCAAACAACGCCAGAAATCTTGACTGAACCAGGCCATCCCACCTTCCCCCAGCTCCACGCGTGCTTCCCCCTCGAGCTCATCTCGGCGACTGAGACCCACATACTCCTCGCGAGCACCTCCTTCCCCGCGCGCTTTTTCGAGCTTCGTCTTCCGGCAGTCAGTGGAGGAGTCAAGCAGGAGGGAGGGGCACATCAGTTCTGCACCGCGCAGCGCCGGGCGCAAACACCACGGTTGACGATACCCACGGCACGCATAATCGCAGCCGTCTCTAACAACTCACTACAGCCCTCATCATGGCGTCCAATGGCACCCAGGAGACCTTTGCGGTCCCCAACGTGCTGGCGGCAATGCTGACCATGCGGAGCGGGGACAACGAGAAGAAGAAGGTCGCCGTCGACTACCTGGGCAGGTTTCAGAAATCGGTCAGTCCGCCCTGTTCGAGCTTTCTGGAGATGTGCTGACCGCTCGTAGAACGATGCGTGGACGACGACGATATCCATCCTCCAGAACTCGACCGAGGCGGAAGCTCAGCTGTTCGCCGCGACGACCCTGAAGGGCAAGGTACATGGAATATGAGGCCCCCTGCCAACGCAAGAGACAGGAGCTGACACGGCCAGATCACATACGACCTGGGGACCCAAATCTCCGAGGCCGACCTGCCGGCCCTGCGCAGTCAGATCCTGCTGCTACTTAAGAAGTTCGCCCCGGGGCCCAAGCCCGTCCGGGTCCAGCTGTGCGTGTGCCTGGCCATCCTGGCGATCCAGATGCAGACGTGGAAAGACGTGCTGCCCACTGTTGTCTCGACCCTTGGGAACGACGTCGCGAGCCACGCCTGCATTCTGGACTTCCTGCGCGTGCTTCCAGAAGAGGTCACCGAAGGCCGAAAGATCACCTTGTCTGTATGTGGATCGATATCTCGCGACTCGCCTCTACCACCTCGGCATCCCGTTCGCGCGGATCGGCCTAGGATCAGTGTCTAATTCGGTCATGATAGGAAGAAGACCTCGCCCAGAGGACATCAGAGCTGCTGGCCGACAACGCCGAGCAGGTGGTGCAGTTGCTCGTCAACTACGCCCAGTCGTCGCGTGAGTGCCCCCCTTTCAACTGGCATGTGATCAGCGCTAACGCCGTCCAGCGGCCGCTGCGACCAATCCCCAGCTTTTTGACTGCATCAGCTCATGGCTGCGCGAGGTGCCCGTCAGCGTCATTGTCAACTCGCCCCTAATGAACGCGGTTCTCCATGGCATCACTGACGACAAGTCACTGTTGGCCGCCGCCGACTGCCTTGGGATCATCTGCAGGGAGACCAAGGACGTCGATGACAACCTCGACACGATCCAGGCCCTCCTTCCGAAGGTGCTCGAGCTCAGGCCGCGTATTCAGGCGCTGGTGGACGACGACGACACGGAGGGGTTCAAGGCCATCACCAAGGTGTTTGCGGACGCTGGCGAATCCTGGGTCTTGATCATCGCCCGCCAGCCTCAGCACTTCCGCCCGTTGGTTGAGTGCCTGCTAGAGTGCTGCGCGCGGGACAAGGAGAGGGATGTCATTGGGTACACTTTCTCGTTCTGGTACGAGCTAAAGCAGTATCTGACGCTGGACCACTACATGGAGGCGCGGGTGCAGCTCCTCGACGTCTACGCCAAGCTTGTCGACATCATGCTCACGCAGCTCGAGTACCCGCACTCGGACAACCCCAACGAGCTCGACCTCTTCGACGGCGACCGCGAGCAGGAGGAGAAGTTCCGCGAGTTCCGCCACCACATGGGTGACACGCTCAAGGACGCCTGCGAGGTCATGGGTGTGGCTGCCTGCCTCACCAAGGTCCACGACGCCATCAAGCTGTGGCAGGAGAAGTACGGCAGCCAGGCGACGCAGACGGCAGTACCCCACTGGCAGGCGCTCGAATCTCCACTGTTTGCGATGCGGGCTATGGGCCGGATGGTGGAATCGCACGACAGCAGCGTCCTGCCTCAGATCTTCCCTCTCTTGGTTCAGATCCCCATCAGCAACGAGAAGCTCCGGTTCGCGGCCATCATGGTCTTTGGCCGCTACACCGAGTGGACGGCAGCGCATCCCGAGTTTCTCCAGCCCCAGTTCCAGTACATCGTCTCGTCCTTCCAGACCGACTCGCAGGAGATTCTCCGCGCGGCCGCGCAAGCCTTCATGTACTTCTGTGTCGACTGCAAGCAGGTGCTCGCTTCGCAGGTCATTGAGCTACAGGCTTTCTACGACCAGATCCTCGACAAGCTTCCCGTTTCGAGCAAGGAGGAGATCACAGAGGGTGTCGCCTACGTGGTCGGGGTTCAGAAGGCTGAGGATCTTTACAAGCTCCTCAAACTCTATTGCGATCCTTTGGTGCAGCGGTTGATGGTCAAGGCCAACACCGCCACCGACAACAAGACAAAGCTCGATCTTGCTGGTAGGTCTGCTCACCCCGCTGACAGGAACGAATGCTAACCAGCTAGACCACATCAACCTCATCACCTTCTTTATCCAGCAGGTTGTGCCGTACATTCCCAATAACACCGAGAATCCCGCTATCAAGTACTGGCAAGAGGTCTTCCCCGTCATGTCGACCATCCTCGATAACTTCATTGGCTTCGTCCCAATCTGCGAGCGTGTCTGTCGTTCCTGGCGGTTCATGGTTATCTCGTATCGGACGGCCATCACGCCTCTCCTGGGGCCGCTGGCCAACAAGTTGGCAGAGGGGTTTGCGCAGTCAAAACAAGGCTGCTTCCTCTGGGCGACAAGCGCCATCCTGCGCGAGTTCTCCGAGGACAGGGAACACGTGGAAGACGGCATCACCGACAACATCTACGTCTTCTTTGAGGCGCAAGCGACAAGCGTGCTCCGCATCATGAGCGACCTCCCCCCTGTCGACCTCCCGGACGTCATCGAGGATTTCTACCGCCTCCTCATCGACGCTCTCCTTTACTACCCCACCAAACTCATCCCTTCGCCTCTGTTTACCCCCATCTTCCAGGCCGCCATCTCCTCCCTGGCGCTGGAGAAGCAGGAGCCCGTCTCGGCGGCGCTCCACTACATCCGCGATCTCCTCACCTACGGCGGCACGAACCCGGCCGCGTCCGGCAGCGACCTCGGTCCCGCCGGCCAACAGCTGCGCCAGATCGTCAAGCAGCTCCTTCTTACGCAGGGCGAAGCGCTGGTCAAGCAGACGCTCGCCGGCATGATGATCACGTTCCCGCGTGACTGCTTTGCCGACGGCAGCGGCGTGCTGCTGGGCATGTTTGAGCTGCTCCCGGCGGAGACGGCGCTGTGGGTCGACCGCACGGTGCGCATGCTGCCGCAGGGCACCATGACCCCGGCCGAGGCGGACCGGCTGCAGGCCAAGATCAAGGACAAGCTGCAGGGCCCGGATCCGGCTAACGTCAGGCAAATCCGTGTGCTGCTGCAGGACTTTACGAATACGTACCGGAGGCGGTATGTGGCGCCCCGCGACGGGCTGGGGCAGTTGGAGGCGGCCCGCTTTCACTTCAATGGGTAGGAGATTCAGAGGATGAGGCGGGGACTAGCTTCCGACGTGTGCAGTGTTGAGTTGGTCATTACGTAGACGGAGTTTTCCCCACGAGAGCTTAGGGGCGTCTAGCGGGAGGATTTGAGGCCACGGTTGGTGAGTGACGGGGCAGATCACGAATGAAGGGAGATGGAGGATTATGCATTAGATAGGACAGCGAAGGAAATGGAATGGAATGGATGGGCATGGGATGGATGGAAGGATTTGCGCCCCGACTTAGGGCGCGTTGCGGATGTAGAAGTGTCGTGTGTCTGTAGGTAGAATAGTCGCCATGATGGATGGGATCGCTTGTGGTGCACGGGATTGTATTGCGGTGGTATTCAAAAGCACAACAGCGAGAGACGGAAAGGGTCGCAGCTGGAGAGGGCTCATATTAACCACGCATGGCCAAGTTGTTTTGTGCCTGATATCCAATTTTCAAGGGGAACCCGCGTTCTATGAGCTTGGTATCTAGTCCGGGCACGGCCTGTTGCTGGGATACCGTTACGTCCGGAAAGTTTAGAGAGCCTGGTTTTGAATTGTCAAATGCGGATAACGGCAGCTGGCCATAATTTCTGCCCCAGCCAAGTTTAATGGAGATCCTGTTCTCGACCATCTAAACACACTTTGCACCTTTCCCCCCTTTACCACAGTTGATATAGCTCGAGGTCCAATCTATCAAAGTGCTTGGTACGGTAGCCGTCCGCCTCTAAACATAGATGGTGATGCCCGTCTCATAAGTTGCCATATGCCCGACATAATTAAGACATGTCACTAACACCCGTAGGAATACCCCTCGTTACAGCTCCAAGGCGGACATCATCGCGGGTTGGTTCCTGCCTCTCCGTCCTCACTGGCATTCGGGGCGGGCATGAACAGACGGCTGTGGACAGGCCATGCTGTTGTTCTGGCCGATGGTGACCGGAGAGCTTGTGTACACCTCGGGCTTGTTGGACAAGACGGTGGTGCGGGCGTTTTGGAAGCGGGCGTAGCACTCGTTGAGGATGTCTTCCACTGTCTGCTGCGCCTCGACAATGCCCGTGTCGAGGACTTCCTGTGTCAAACACAGTTAGGGGGAACCAGATGAAGGTGGGAGGGTGAAGGGGTTACCCTGATATAGTCCTCGACCTGCATAAACTGAGCTTTGTCCATGCGGTAACGGTCCGGAAGGCCGCTGTTGTGCAGCAGACCGATCAGACCCGCACCGACGGTGTTGACGGCGGCGAGCGCGGTGATGGGTGTGGCCTCGCGCATTGGCAGGGAGCCGAGAGCGGTGAGGATGGCGCCGACCATGACTTGGAGGATCATCAAGAACCAATGCATTGTGCTGAGCAACTGGAAGCCGATGGAGTACTTGGTCCGCTGCTTAACTATGTCTCGGTAAAGCCCGTCCGGGAGGCCCTTCGGCGGCCAGTACCAGCAGGTCGGGTGGACGACCTGATGTTCCTCGCCCTCGCGGATGGCGCCGACTCCGTGGGCGACTCGGGCCCATTCGGTGGGGGACAGGAAGCGGTGCTGGACCGAGGAACTGCTGGGTTGAGGGTGGTCTCCCAGAGGAGGATTCGGCGTGGGAGGGGGAGCATTCCCGGGATTGACTGGAGGTGGGTTCCCGGGATTGGAAGAAGGAATTGGGATGCTGGACCGTCTCTCGGACTTGTAGTAGCTTCCAGTGGTCTCTGAGTGGCGGTCACCGTTGGTGGGAGGGACGCCCTGGTGAGTCTGATCTTTGCTGGAGGACGCCATGGTGCGAGTGTTGGCTGAAACAAACAGTAAAAACAGACTACGGTATCAAAGTCCTGGAGAGGCTGGTATGGTAGTGCAACAACCCAGGGCTCATCAGTTGTCGAGGAATGTTGAACGCAACAAGCTGTTGGCGGCCGAGCAACTTGCAGTGTATCATGTCATTTCACCCACTCGAGTGGAAAAGCAAGTGCTATGAATGGAGCTCTGGAAGAAGGGGCCAAAGGGGAACTTTGAGTCCATGTCGGTTTGGCAAGAATCAACGCAAGCAAAGAGAAGGGCTCCTTCCCAGGCTTCCTGTGTAGGGAGCCAGGAGTGACACCAAGGAATCGCATCTGACATGTGGCGGGAAGGAGCCCGCTACTAGACAACCTAAAACCTACCACATTCTGGGCTCACTTTCCCGGTCGGCCTTCGCCATTAGAAGGCGGTCCAACCGACGCAGTGGTAGTTGAGGATGGCATACCTTAGATGCGAAGAGAATGTTGGTGGTGGCCGAAGTTGGAGCATAAGAACCCTGAGGGTTCAGAGCGGGTCCCTGACAGCACCCAAATTTCACCGCCTGGCAGAATCCAAAAATTTAGGGGATCCAGATCCTACGTCCAGCACTGGAAGCTTGCGAAATCGAGGTGCGACTCGTTCAACCCGCCCATGCGCCCACGCCCGGTGGCTGCTTCTCTTTGGTGCATTCCGAGATATGTGAGGAAGCCAGCGCTGCCACGACCATTCCACGTACACATCGCCTCAATCCGCACCATGTCCGACACGGTCCACGACCTCAACGCAACCCCCGCCGAGGGGCAGCGCATCAAGCACAACGATGTCGTCTACACCACGGTCAAGGAGGGCCTCGCTCACATCCTGGTACCCGAGAACTCGGAGAAGGACGGCCAGACCATGCAGCAGGTCTTCTACAACCCCATCCAGCAGTTCAACCGCGACTTGACCATCCTCGCCATGAAGGCCTACGGCAAGGAGCGCATCCAGCAGAAGCAAGCCGCCAGCAAGCACCGGGCTGGCAAGTTTGCCGACAAGAAGAGGAAGCGGAAGGAGCAGGCGCAGAGCGAACAGCCACAGAGTGAACGGCCTGCCAAATCTCCGAAGCTTGGGGTGGCAGAGTCTGCCGAGGCGCAAGCAGATACCGAGATGCAAGACGCGACGGAGGAGCAGGCGCCAGAGGAGCCCACACATGTCGAGCAATCCAGGGAAGCAACGGAAACGGCCGCCGCAGGAGCTACGGTGGATGACGGTGCCGACGGGAAGAAGGAACCCATGCCCACCTTCACCATCCTCGACGCCCTCTCTGCCAGCGGTCTCCGCGCCTTGCGTTACGCCCACGAGATACCATTCCTAACGACGGTGACGGCAAATGACATTCTCAAAAAGGCTGCGGAAGCGATCGAGCGCAATGCCACCCACAACAGGCTCAGCGACAAGATCAACGTGTCGGTCGACGACGCCCTCGCGCACATGTACAGCATCATCGTGCGCGAGTTGCGGCGGATCACCCTGTCCAAGAACAAGCCTGCGCCGAGCGAAAAGTACGACATTATCGATCTCGATCCGTACGGAAGCGCAGCCCCATTCCTGGACGCTGCCGTCCAGGCTGTTCGGGACGACGGAGGCCTGCTCTGCGTCACCTGCACAGACTCGGGTGTCTGGGCGTCCAACGGCTACCCGGAAAAATGCTATTCTCTGTACGGCGGTATCCCTGTGAAGGGGTGGTATTCGCATGAAGTTGGCATTCGACTCATCCTCCATGCCATCGAAACTTCGGCTGCGAGATATGGCCTGGCGATGGAGCCGCTGCTCTCGCTGTCAGTCGACTTTTACAGCAGAGTCTTTGTCCGCATCAGGAAGTCGCCGTCCATGGTCAAATTCCAGGGAGGCAAGAACATGGTGGTCTACAGCTGCGGGACAGGTTGCGGTGCGTGGACGACGCAGCCCCTCATGAAGAACAAGCCGTCGCCGAACAAGAAGGGCAGCGGTATGTTCTACAAGCACGGCTTCACGAGGGCGCCGACGACGAACACAACCTGCGAGCACTGCAGCTCGACCATGCACCTTGCAGGGCCGATGTATGCGGGGCGCATCCACTCGCCCGAGTTCGTCAAGAGCGTCATCGCTGAGGCAGAGGAAGCATCGCCCGAGGTATACGGCACGAAGGAGAGAATCAAGGGTATGCTGCAGACCGCGCTCGAGGAGTTCTTGCCCTCTCCTCAGGAAATCGAGGCCGAAAAGAACGAGAACGGCGACACCACCAAGAAGCTGAAGAGGAGCTTGACGGAAGCGCAGGTCGCGGCCGTCGACCCGTATCCCTTCTACTTCCACCCCGCCCAGATATCAGGGGTCCTGCATTGCGCCAGCCCTCCAGAGAGCGCGTTGAGGGGCGCTCTGCTTGGCCTGGGATATCGCGTCACCCGCAGCCACTGCAAGGCCGGCAGCATGAAGACCGATGCGCCGTGGTCCATCATCTGGCACGTCTTCAGGGAATGGATCCGTCAAAAGGCGCCTATCAAGGAAGAGAACATCAAGCCCGGCAGCGTCGCCTTTCGGATCCTGGGGCTGGGCAACAAGTCAAAGTCTGGGACAGAATCAGCAGAGCAGGCCAATGGAAAGGTCGAAGAGGAGACTTCGCAGGCGCCCAACCCCAGCGAGACAGTGGAAGATGCCAAGGATGACAAGTTGCCGGAGGTGGTTTTTGATGAGCAGCTTGGGCGGTATCAGGACAAGGGCAAGTTCGTCCGGTACCAGATGAACCCAAGGGAGAACTGGGGCCCGATGAACCGGGCCACAGGAAAGTGATCACCCGGTTGTGTCGAGCTACTTGAACTTCATTCTCAGTGAAAACTCCGGAGTCCGAGCATCGCGGGCCCGGATGGCACGGGATCCATGCTACGCCGAGCCGGACAAGGTCAGTCAATTCCGCCGTCTCTTGCTCCGCCCCACTGCCTCGGCCCACTCCACCACCGGGCGACAGAACCCCACGGGCGGTGATAACGCAATTTAGCCCAGTCGCAATTGCACGGGTTTGACTCAGCGGCGCAGCATGTTGTCGAGGCAGTGAGGCCGCGACTTTGGCTGGGGATTAGAAATCCAGATATCTATCTTCCCATGTGAACCTTATAGATCCACTCGATCGCTTGCTCTGTTGCGCTGTTTCGTTTTCCGCATTTCGCTCTTTTCACCACTTCACACCCCACTCACCTTGCCATCGCACTTCATCGGCGATACACCACACTGAAACCTCACAACATGCCGCAAGCAGCACCCGATTTGGACATTGAGCAGTCTCAAAGTGCAGGGACAACGCAGAATGACGATGGCGCTGCTCCCGTCTCCCAAATCAGAGAGGAAGAGGTAGTCCTTGTCCTGAGAGCACCGCAGGAGGCCGACGGCGGCTATCTGATCTACTCGGTTGTTGAGAGCGCGCCTTCAGACGGCGGCAAGCCCTTTAGCCTCTCGGTTGCCCACGCACCGGAACTGCCCGAAAATTCAGCTATTCTCAAGGACCTCTTGTTCGACCAGGACGACCTCCCACCAGCACATCTTAAACGTCCCCGCCAGGTACACGTTGTGGTGTCGACCCGCTCAGGACTTCGACTCGCGCCGGCTTTTCACGAAGATGTGTTAACTCCGCTGCTCAAGGCCCTCGGATTGGAACCAACAGAAGCTGACGGCGACGGGTATCGGGTGACTGTGACCAAGAGCTCAAACACGATCCGGGATTTCGCCCGCGAGCTGGGCAGGGATGACCAAGCCGGAGAGAAGACGGTCATCCTTCTGAGCGGTGATGGAGGCGTAGTTGACCTCTTGAATGGGCTCGACCACGTCTCGTCGCCATCGAACACCCCATCCCCGCCAACGATCGCCCTGCTTCCCCTCGGAACAGGCAACGCCCTCTTCCACTCCCTCCACAAACCCCATTATTCTACCCTCAACCCCACGCCCTCCCCCTTCGTTCTCGGCCTGCGCACCCTCCTTAAAGGCCACCCCTCCCCGCTCCCCACGTTCAAGGCCTCCTTCTCCCCGGGAGCAAAGCTCATCTCGGCGCCCGTCGACCACCCCGAACACGCCACGAGCAAGGACCACGAAAAGGAGACGCCCGTCGCCCAGCTTATCGGCGCCATCGTCGCGTCCTACGGCTTCCACGCCAGCCTCGTCTGGGAGAGCGACACGCCGGCCTACCGCGTGCACGGCGACAAGCGCTTCGGCATGGCCGCGGCCGAGCTGCTCAAGGTGGCGCACGGGTACGACGCCACGGTGGAGGTCAGGCGGCCGGGCGCCGCCGCCGCTGCCGCCGCTGTGGAGGATTTCACGCCGCTCAGTCCCGCCCAACATAGCGATGGCGGCGGCGGTGGTGGTGGTGCAGGGGAGGGCAAGTTCAACTACGTCCTCGCGACGCTCGTGTCGAACCTCGAAAAGACGTTTACGATCTCCCCCGCCGGCCGGCCGCTGGACGGGCGGTTGCGGCTGGTGCATTTTGGGGACGTGGGTGGGGGCAGGACGATGGAGATCATGATGGCTGCGTACCGGGACGGGGAGCACGTGCGGATGGGGGAGGTCGGGTATGAGGAGGTGGAGGAGGTCAAGGTGACGATCGCGGAGGAGGATGCGCGGTGGCGCAAGGTCTGTGTGGATGGGAGTATTGTGGAGGTGGAGAAGGGCGGGTGGATGAAGGTGCAGAGGGAGCC
>Ga0247824_10000207_pt1 | contig 26419 bp, 31 predicted proteins | sample 13C_PalmiticAcid_FD_194412 | JGI IMG/M metagenome (GOLD analysis project Ga0247824, IMG submission 194412) | Soil microbial communities from agricultural site in Penn Yan, New York, United States - 13C_PalmiticAcid_Day48 | ecosystem: Environmental > Terrestrial > Soil > Agricultural land...
TCCCTCCTCCTTCCTCCCTCCCTTCCCTTCACTCCTTCTTCCCTTCCTCCGTGGCCCCTCATCTCATTCTTTCAGACTAGTCTCTCGCCGTCAGCATGTTTACAGGCCCCACCTTCAGTTATACCACCTATATCCTTGCTTCCATTCTCGTTTCCGTCATCCATGCACAGCCGTTCACCCCGGTAGGCGTAGACTCGCCAACTTTTGCAACTATAGATGGACAAGGGATGTATATCCTAGGAGGAGCGAGGCTATCAGGGGGGGGTGATCTATCCGGGCAGGCCTTTATGATTGATCTCTCTGTGCCCTGGAACGCAAGTGCACCAGTCTACAAGAAGCTTCCTGATGGGCCAATTTCATGGGGAGGGCCTAGCGCAATCTCATCCGACAAGCAAAATTGGGTTATGGCATTCCAGAACACCACCTATGCCTACAACTTTCAGTCAGCAAAATGGAGCCGCATCTTAACCGACAGTACACTCGGTCCAACCATAGAAGCAGGATATTCAGCAGCAACGGACCCGGATACAGGGTTCATCTATGCTCCAAGTTATCTCATGGTCAACCGTACATCGATGATGATGAGACTGGACATCAAAACCAAGACATTTCAGAGCCTCCCTTCTTTTGCAGGCGGAAACAACTTTAAAGTCGTATGGAGTGATGCATACAAGTCCATGTATTATTTCGGAGGATTCTCTGATGGTCTCCATATCTATTCTCCAAGCAAAGGATGGAGTAGCCCTGTAACGAAAGGAGCCGTTCCGATTCCTCGGATGGGACCATGTGTAGCCTCGATTGATGGTGGGAAGAAGTTAATCGTGGCTGGCGGCTATTCCAGGTTTTCCAGCGGGAGCCTGAGCGATCTTTACATCTTGGATATCGCCACTCTTACATGGACAGTAGGACCAAGCATCGCACTGGAACAGATGAGGGATGCAGCCGCTTGTGGTGTCTCGAATAATCAATTAATCATTTGGGGTGGAGTCTTCAACGACCCACAATCTTCTCTCATTGTCGGCACCACTCCTCTTGTCTTCGACATCACAGCCAACAAATGGACAACGTCGTACAATGCACCACCCAAGCCAACGTCTTCAAGTACATCAGTTTCTCAAACTCCCACTGGCTCCACTCCAACTTCAAGCCCATCAACCACTCCTACCAACGGCGACGACGGCGGATCCCTTGTCATTATCATTCTAGCAATAGTTATTGGAGTGCTAATCGTGGTACTCATCGCAGGAGGTCTTTGGTATCGTTCCCGCTCGAAGAGGACCAACCGCCCAAGCAACGAGATGGGGTCCTCTCTCGATCGCCCAGGCCTTCCTCATAAGGATACCTACCTAGGCGCAGGGTACCCAGAAGATCTAGGGTACATACCACCACCATCTAGTATCCCGTACCCACTCCCGCCGGCTCCCGTCAAAGCCAACGACTGGACGGCAAACCCTCTTCAGAGCGATACATATTACAATCCAGGGGCGGAAAAACAACACTGGGAAGCCCAAAACACTTTAATCCGGGTGGATCCAAATGCAATGGGTAGGCCTCATGAAGGTGTCTATGGAGCGCAGCGATACTCTCAACACCCGCATGGAGCCCCAACAGAAATGTACGAAGTGGATAACAACTCACAGCAAGCATTCATCAACAGACGCGGCCCAGCAGGATTCAACGACTCTGTGAAGGTTTACTATGACTCAAGGCCCGTAAACTTGGCTGAAAGTCGGTAGTGTGCAGGCCTGATGCGACAGAGACAGGAACAGCCCAATAGTCTCCGTGGAGTGCCAGAGTACTTCGGACCCAAATCCCCACTGATCAGGTTTACGAAGACCGTGGCATGATGGAATGATGGACTTCGACTCCGTTTGCGAGAGTATTCAAGCTCCCTCAGCGCAAGAGACAGTATGGCGAACCAGAGCGTATCGAGTTCGTCCGGCGACCATCCATCTGGACCTACCAGTGACATGAGCATCTTGAAATAAAACTCTCTCCCAGCATGTGCTGCTGTGCTGATCAGGGGATATTTTGTGTTTGAGAGCTTTTCCATCTCTATTTTCTCATTCAATTCCCGCTTCTCTTTCCGCTCTTTCTTTCTCTTCCCCTCCCTTCCCCAGTGGCGTCAGCCCTGCCCCTCCACTCCCTTTCAGACCAGCACTTCTCCGTCAACATGTTAACCGCCACTACCCCCTCTCTTTCCTGCACCGCATGTATCATCCTCGTTTGCACCCTCATCTCTATCATTCATGCACAATCGTTTGTTCCGTTGGCTGTGTACAATCCATCCTCTACAACCTTCGATGGACAGGGAATGTATATCCTAGGAGGCTCGAGAATAGCAGGAAGCGATGGAAACTTTGACCCCTTGCAGGCGTTTTTGATTGACCTCACAGTGTCCTGGAACGCGAGTGCACCAATCTACAAGAGGCTTGCTGAAGGACCGATGGCATACGAGGCGCCGAGTGCGATATCAAATGATGGACAAACCTGGGTTACTGTAATCAAGAGAACTTGCTATACTTACAACCTTCAGGCAGCAGCTTGGAGTCCCATTATAGTGGACTCTTCTTTCGACCAAGTCAACACAGGATATACAGCAGCAAAAGACCCGGAAACCGAACTCGTCTATATCCCAAATATCGTCCAGGGCGTTGCTGGTTCGTCATTAATGATGCTGGACATCAAAGCAAAATCATTTACAACTAGTCCCATGTTGCCGACACTACAAGGAGCACGCGGCTTCGCAGTCGCATGGAGTGTAGAATACAAGTCTATGTATTATTTCGGAGGAACTGTTGATGGTCTCTTCGTCTTTTCAAAGTCGACTGGACAGTGGAGCAATCCTACAACGACAGGAACCATCCCCCCACCTCGAATGAATCCGTGTCTAGTCTCGATAGAAGGCGGGAAGAGGTTGATGATGGCCAGCGGACGTTTAAAGACTAACAATGCGAGTCTCGACGACATCTATACCCTGGATATCGCCACTCTTTCATGGGTAGCAGGACCAAGTGTCGCACGCAAGGACATCAGGGATGGCAGCGCTTGTGGTCTTTCGAATAACCAATTGGTCATGTGGGGCGGAAAATACAACGAACCGCTCTCTTCCACCATGGCCAGCACTACTCCTCTTATCTTCAACATAACAGACAACAAATGGACAACTTCCTACATTGCACCACCACCATCTGCCAGTACATCCATTCTCCCTAGTTCACCTGGCTCATCTGGCTCTCCGGGTTCGAACTCGTCCGACACCAAAAGCAACGGTTCACTAGTCGTCATCGTAGGATCGGTTGTTGGAGCGCTTATCGTAGCAGCCATTGCAGGAGGCCTCGTCTACTATTTCCGTTCGAAGAAGGCAAGGCATGCTGGTGAGGGTCCTGATCATGGAGGTGACCTCTCAGGCACAGGGAACTCGGAAGACCTAGGGTATATACCACCACCGCCACGTAATATCCAGTACCCACAGCCACCCGCTCCAACCCAAGTCATTAACTGGACAACGAATTCTCCTCGGAGTGGTTCAAATCGTAATCCAGAGGTTGTTGTTTCTCAAAAACAGTACCAAGATGTTCGATATACCCCTGATCGGGTAGGAAGGGATCCAAGTACAATGTCGCGACCTCAGACAGGTTTCATAGAAACGCAGCGACTCGCTCAACACCCACAGACGATCCCAGGACATTTTGAGGAGCAAGGTCACGTTCCAGGGGAGATGTACGAAATGGACAACGTCTCACAGCAAGCATTCATCAACAAGCGCGGCCCAGCTGAATTCAACCACTCTGCCAAGGTTTACCATGATTCAATACGAGCACCTCAAAATCCGCACGCCAATATCGATAGGCAGACCGGCGGGATGTCAGCGTATCATATGCCCGGCTCCTTCTTTCAGGGTTCAAATTAACATGTAACAGTAATCATTAATATCGCAGCGTTTCGCAAGGAAGTATTATGTATTTTACAACTTATAAAGATCGTAATGAGACCGGCCACCGGCCGACATCTTCAGTTTCCAATATGCTTGTAGTTCCTATCAAGAGCTCCTGGTGGTCAACAGATGTTGGAGGGGTGTAGTGGAGAGGAAATACTGAGAAGGGTGAAGCGGTGCTCAAGTGAGATAATGGACAATGGCCCACATCGCCAGTAGTGTGATGACTACACCAGCGTAAAAGATCCACTTGTCTTCAGTGCTCCTGCGTTCTATCAACTGAATCACATTGCGAGACAGACCGAGGGTATTGGCAGCATCCAACATTTTGCGCTGCGTCGACTATGTTGATCAAAAAGCAGGAGGTGATCAGTTGGTGAGTGAGTGAGACTCAATTGCAACCCAAGGAGCCGGAAAAAAACAACAACATTCTAGGGAACAAATAATTGTGTTTATCCTTACTTTGAGCGTTGTACGTTGATGAAATAAGTCGTCGAGAGCAGCCTTTCCTTGATTCAGCATGTCATCCAACTGTGAACCAGTCCTTTGGGCGAAATCACGCTCTCTGATAGCATGGGCTTGTTGAAGGTAGGGCGAAGCGGACGTTGCCTGGTAAGGGTGTTCGACCGCTACACTTGCTCGTGATTGCCTCCTTTCCAGCAGCTGTGAACGATTCCGTGCATTGGAGAGCTATTGGATGAGGGTCAAGGTTAGTCCGGCTCCATATGATATCGATGCAACACAGTGTTTTAAATCGAATCTGTCTGTCTGGAGACTTGCCTGTTCCTCTCGACTCTTGAGCTGTGCAAAACTTCTGTTGATTGTATCGTAGTCTTCCCTGAACTTGGAGACACGACTGAAAGCAGAGGCCATTTAGAGGGTTGTAAAAAAGACGTCCAGTGTTAGTCGCCTGAACTGCTCTCATGGTTCAATGAATACACAAAATGTGTCGAATTGACATACGCAAATGCCTTCTCCCGCTTATCGTTGATCATCTCTTTCTTAGCCATGGCATCATAGTCATCGATTGAGCGCTTGAAAGCGTTGAGTGTAGCAGCGATCTGACCTAAGTCGTACAGCAGACATGATATGTTAGTCGCAAGGAGGCTTTCGGGGGGCTGACTAAGTTTGTCTCCAAAAATAATCCCGAGTCAACGTGGCGGATGGAGGATGCGCACTGTGTATCCGTCCTGATCATCATGTTGCCACACCTTCACAGCAGCTGGTATTCTCGACAAGTGGAGCTAGGTAGTGGTTGTTCCATGACCTGATCTGTCCACCTCATCTCGACCAAGTGGGTTCTGCTGATTCCTTCCAGGAGACGTCCAAGTGTGTCTGGTGTTGTACATCCTATGCGAAAAGTGTCTGTGCCCATTCCCAAGCGGGTATGCTACAAGAAGGTGGTCTACCTTGCACAGCGACGCTGGTGTCCTCGCCTGACTGAAACTTCTCCAGGTCCCGTTGTAAGGCGTTGACCTGCTTTAGAGCATGGTTGTATAGAGAATTCATTGGTGTGGAGTAGTGTGTAGTAGACTGGAGGCGAATGGGTTTTGTTCAACTGGACGATCAATGAAGGAAGGGACGTGATGAAAGCTCGCTCGATGCAATGCATATACAGCCAAGTATCACGTGCGGAAGTTGCTCTTCTGAAGGACATTGAGCACATGAAGCTGTAACGTGAGGAGGATTCACTGGTGCGACTAAGTCGCTTGCTGTGCTGCAGAGATGACTGTGGGAACACGGCTTGAAGGTTTAGCCATCGATCCTTATCTGATGAAGGGTTGTTAGCGCAGTGGGGGCCAAGATGGGGGCCAAGCGACTCTTCTATTGTCAGAATCACCAATTCAGTCAAGGGCTCACAAGACTGTCTGCATGCTGCCCGTCCACAATTGGGCAAAGCTGCTCCTTGAGCTCTGTCCGAAATGGGAATTTTGCATCCTCAGCCAACGCAACGCGATGTATAAAAAGACCGATGGTGACCCCATTCTTACTCTCAACAAGAACACTTGCACACTCTCCCACATTCTCTCGCCAAACACACAAAGTACGTCTCAAGAGACACCTTCAGCACTCCACGATATTCACAATGATGTCCTCAAACCCATTGGCGCGACTGGTTTCCGTCACGAACGCGACGAGGCTGGTCCATGGTATCTCAAGACGAACATTCGCCTCCACTCCTGCCAACAACTCCAAGTTTGCTAGCTTCTTCACACACAACAACAACAACCACGCAACCGCCGCTCGCAGCAACGTTGGACGCTTCACGCAACCACCACACCAGCCCTTATCCTCCAGATTCTTTACATCCTCCTCTTCCTCTGCCAGACATAACATCAATCCATCGCTACCATCCACTCCTTTTGCCAGAGCTGCCACAACCACTTCTTCACCATTTGTCCAGGGTCAAGCCATCCGCGGATTCTCAAGGAAAGCGTGGAGGTCTGACCACGAGTCCTTTGGGAAGGCGGTTCACGACTGGCACGGTCATCGCGAGGCCCGTGAAGAGTTGCACAAGCACATCCATGCCTGCTGGGGTCGGTATGGGGGTTTCCGAGGTTTCCATCACCACCACCACCGCTTTATGCATCGCCGCCGTCCTATGCGTGCTATCTTCCGAATGATGGTCCTCTCAACACTCTTGATCGCTGTTCCCGCAGTTATGATCTTTGATGCCCCTAGTAATACTCTAGTCAAAGTGCCTCTGACAGTTTTTGGTGCTGGTGTCGTAATCATGTTGGCAGGTAAACTCGTGTATGTTGCCCTGCCTGTGTTGGCCGTCGGTGGTGCGGTAGCGTTCTGGGTGACCACCATGCCTGCTGCCAATACGGTGAAAGACTTGAAGAAGATCCTCAAGCGCGAGGAAAAGGCTGGTCGATACACGACTGCCTTGAGTGTCCTTGGATCTGACTGGGAGATCCAGAGAGCTCAGCCAAACGAATGGTTCCGATGGTCGTTCCCCGAACGTGGTGACAAGAAGCAGCTCGACAAGATTGATATCCGTATGGCCGTCTTCGATCCTAATGACCACAGTGATCGAAAAGAGGGTGCCTTCAAGTTCCTTGACAAGTTTGAGGAAATGGACATGGGCAACATGAAGCGTTGCTGCAAGCACCGCCAGGACAAGCACGATACCGACTGCAAGTTGATGGAGAGCCTCAAGATAAAGCGCGATGGCGACCATTTCGTGATCCGAATGGAGGAGGATGGTGAGAAGGTGATGGAGCAAAAGTTTGCAAAGAAGTACTTGGCCCTTGGACGAATCGTTGATAAGGCAGCCAAAGAGATGGAGACCGCCCAACCTGGTTTGAACCTCGGCGAGCAAGTCGTACTAGTCCACAAGAATAGGGATCACAAAGATTCGTTCTGGGGCCATTGGTCTCCCTACGGCGACCTGTCACTGCGTATTCCTTTCAACCGCACATGGGTCAATGACTTGAGGGACGAGTAGGAGAGGAGGGAGCCTCGGTAATTGTACGGATCACATTCATTAAAGAACTGCCTTCGTGTTAAACATGCTCATGAATGAGACTTGACCGCCACTCACCACAGCAAAAAGGATCTGGGGCCACTGCTCAACCTTTCTCGCTTTACCCTTATCCAATCCTGCGACACCTTGGTTGATTGATGATGTGACATCCTGAGCAGGATCCTGTTGCCCGTCCATCATATCACTAAGCTCACCGAGGCTAGGCAGCATCGCTGTGGACCTATTCGGGCAGGCGTGAGGAAACCAATGAGTCAGCAAAAGTGTTCCCCGTTGAAACATTCACCTCATTTGTATGGTTCTCATGCTTACTCGACAACGACCACACGATAATCCGGGGTGCCGGGTTGTCGCTTTTTGAATGATCCTGCAGGTTTGTACACTTCAAAGTCGATTGCTGACCTTTTGTCCTCGTTGGCGCGTTGGACTCTTCGGTGGGAGGTATGTATCAGACGTGCGCTGGGTATAATCTGAAGTTTTTGCAGGATCTGATCTAGTTGACGAGAACCGACACAGTGTTAACGGATGGATCACTCTGTCATCACAGAATAGAGACAAGGAATAGATGACGTACCGTAGCTCAAGCGGGTATCATTAGAAACAAGTGGTTGGCCAGGTCTCTTTGTCCAACCATCGGTAGTAGTTCCTTGGCGCAATCCCACGCTGGACACGAGGGATCGCCAGTGATGTCTCCAAGTATCAGTGAACGTCCTCCAAATGACAAATAGCCATGGGACCGAAGTGGTGGTAGTTGAACGTGTGAGCGCTTGTCCTGGTGCGGTTGGCGGCGATGGCCTACTGGAACCGCCTTCCGGGCCATATGTTCCTGGTCTGATCACAATAAAGCCCAGTCGTTTGAGGTAAGCATAGGCAAGGTACCTCTCCATTGCCAACGCTGGAGTTTTTTGGTTGTGATTGCACGTGAGATAGGTCGTCCACATCTGCTGGACACTCATATTGACTCCTTGATAGTCAACCAGCAAAGATCCACGATCGACGAGATAGAGCGCTTCCTCGGGATAGAGATAGATCTGTCCATGCAATGTGTGTCCCATACTCACAAAATGTGTCCCTTTGTTGAGCAAAAGTCTGAATAAACCGAGGTCTGACTCGAAGACAGCGCGAGAGAATGTCCGTCTAGTCCATGGAAGAAAGTGTGTGGTTAAACATCCAGTCTACGCTGTCAAAGAAACCACTCTGTGCTGTCGGTGCTCCTTACTCTGCGGCATGGCGTTCTTCTGCGAGCACTTGAAAGAAGGCGTTGTACTGTTCCTCTAGAACTGCCGCAGGATCCTGAGCGGCTTTTGCGTCCTTACTAGGCAAAGCTTGGGAGGTGCTAGAGACGAAGCGCCAAACGGGTATGCGGGTGTGAGTTCACAAGACAGGTGTGGATTGCACTTTGCGTCGGACTCGAGTCTGGTACCCTTTTGGATTGGCCAAGAGTAGCCGAAAGTCTGGTTGCTGATCGTTGTCCTCCTGATCGGTGGCGTCCATGGTTGGTGGAAGGAATGAGGATGAGAGAAAAGCTGCGCCGGCGAGAGCAGGTTGTGCTTGCACAAGCCGCACGGGAGAAGGTGGTGCCGGCTGCGAGACACAGGAAGCGGGAACCACGGACGAGGGAAGAGGCCGAAGGGGGGCCGAGGAACCTGGGGAAAGCAGAGGCGGTCCTGGACACTGGAGAGTGCCGGATCCTCGTCCCTATGGATATCCTGCCAATCCCGGCCTCAGGGGTCGATTCCCCTGCAGATCGGCCGTTAGAGTAGGACATGAAGTCATCGGCCGAGATTGATTGCCCGCCCCTGTGCTGTTGCACGCTCTAACCTTCGATCAGCGGCTCATGTGGAGTAACTGTCCTACCTACCAGCAGCTCAAGTGGTCTTCTTTTTTTTTTTGCCTCAGTGCTATTCGCCTTTTCTTTCTTCTCTTTTGTTCTCCACACTCCTCCACACCCCTCCTAGACTCCTAGACCACCCCTCTTCTTCACTCATTCAGATCTCAGGCACAATGGGTAAACTGCCACCACAACTGAATCGCACCTTGTCGGTCCCTGTCATGGCGACTTTCATTCCTCAGTCCGTTTGCTGATCTCTGCGTTTTGCTTTGACACCACTTGACAGCCAGCAGTGTGAACGACTTTATAGCAGGCAAGTATTGTGATAGCCTGGTGCTCCTTTTTTGTCCATGCCGATTCTGACATGCCGTTATTTATGAATTGCCATGTGGAAACCCCTTGTTGACCAGACGTCCTCCCTGCTTTTAGGCTATATCAGCGGGGTAGCTGGGCTGATCATTGGCAGTCCATTGGATGTGCTCAAGGTAATATACAGCGTCTGGACAACAACCATTCCAGGATCAGATATATACACAGAGTCTGAACAACAACCATTCCAGGATCGGATCAGTCCATGTTGTCTTCACGGATCTCTTCCAATTTCGTGTCAGGCTCACATTGTTTCTTTCACTCTGAATGATGTACTTAGGTTCGTCTTCAGGCTCAAGGAACATCGAGTGCTTCTAGGAGTATGTCGTCGAATCCAAACAGCTTAGGTACCATGATCCAGAACGAAGGCGTAAGTCCACTTTCAAGCGCGGGCAATCGGTTAAAGAGACATCATTTGGAAAGATCACTCATCTTTTTTTGTGTAACAAACTATACAGTTCCGGTCCTTGTTCAAAGGGATCACCTCACCCATCATTGGATTGGCAGGACTCAATTCAATCCTCTTTGCTTCATACTCGGCTACGATGAGGGCGTTGGAAACAGTGTCACCTCACCCTGGGAATGTCCCTCAACCGCTTTCACATGTCTTTGCGGCAGGATTCGTCGCTGGTGTCGCCTGCTTCTTAGTTAGCACCCCAACTGAGCTGATCAAATGTCGCGCACAAGTCATCGCCTCTCGACTCGATTCCAACCCTTCCGCAGCTGCACAAAGACCAATTCTCAGCGAATCTGGCTCATGGCATGTCACCAAGGACGTAGTCAGACGGTTTGGGATCAAAGGGCTCTACCAAGGTGGATGGGTAACCATTCTGAGAGACGCTCCTGGATACGGCGTGTACTTTTTGTAAGAAGAAATGTCCTTCCTTCGAGTGTGCGTATACGGGAGAACGTGTGAATCAATGTCACTAACATGCTGTGTTCCGATCTTGGTAGGGCGTACGAATGGCTCAAGAGAGAACTGGAGATACCACCAGGAGAAACTGGAGGGATCAACACATGGAAATTACTCTTTGCTGGAGGTCTCGCTGGGACACTTTCATGGGCAAGCATATACCCACTAGGTAACGCATGTGAGCGCGTCGACTCTTGCACTGCAATAGAGGGGCCGATCCGATCTACTCATACTCACCTCCTACAACTTGTCGGATCATAGATGTAATTAAGACCAGACTTCAGACGCAGCCGCATCTTGTCACCACAGATCCATACCTCAATGCGAGAACACTCCCGATTGCTGGCAACACACTCAGTCCTACAGTCACCACAAGTCTACTGTCTAAGAGCCACGAGCCAAGGGGATTGATTCACCAGACTACCCGACAAGGACACTCTGCTGTACCATCAAGTGCACCGTACAGGGGTATGGTTGACTGTGCCATACGGTCGTATAGAAGCGAAGGCATGGGCGTATTTATCAGAGGCGCTACACCAGCACTGCTTCGAGCGTTCCCTGTTAATGCTGTCACCTTTTTTGTCTACGAGTTGGTTATGGCGGAGCTCCAGAAGATTGGCATGTAGTATACAAACGAATACCTCCACTTAGACCCCAGATTCCCCACCTCCACCTTTTTATCTGTCGTATCCCTTTCAGTCCTTTCATTCAATTGCCATGTTCTGCAACACCGCACCTGCAGAATCCAGAACACGTGACCATGTTTTGTTTAGTGAACTTGGACGGTTGTGGTAAACGCGCTCGTCCACTCATCCCTCCTACTCCTTCACCAGCAAAGCAAGAATCAACGAATGGCTGCCAGGTCGAACGCTGCAAACGTCAGGGTGAAATACTCGGACGAGACTGGTAAGGGGAGCCTTGGCCTTTGCATTCGACTATGGCACCGCTTTGGCGCACCCCATCATCATGCCTTCGACAGCCTTTGACGCGGCCTATTCTGATTAGAACATATCAAGGACTTTCTCCAAACGTTCAAGGCTGTATTGACCGAAGCTGATGTCGAGGAAAGTAGCATGGAGCTTGATGGACAGGGTGGTCTCCAGCTTAAATACTTCAAGCAACTGGTATGCCCCGACAGAAGCTACGACAATCGGGTTGGATGCAAGCCAGAGTCTGAAAGCGACGCTAAATCGCCCCAACTTTCTATGACTGTAGCAATTGATCGCCAATCGCAGACAAAAGAAGCTTGTCATTCATCTGGACGACGTGATCAAGGTATATCATCAACATGGCGGAAATGGATATATCGGATAACGATGCTTTTCATCTCTAACACTCGCTTTTTTGTGTGTGTGGACAGTACGATCGTACCAGGACTTCCAACCTGGGCCACAACATCACGTCCAATACCAAGCGCTACGTGAGTCTGTTCTGCAACGCTATCGTACGTGTGGCACTCAACGTCAACATCAGCACGATATATGTTCTCGGATCCCCAAATATATGGGCTTACACCTTGCATCTGAACATCATAGGACGCCATTATGCCAGCGCCCACTGAAGACATGGACCACACAAGCTCTGTACTTGATGTTATTCTGAGTCAACGCAGGACCCACAACAACAACTACATCGCTGCCAATGGAGACGTCCCCTTGACCGAGCTTCCTTTCCCACCAGCTCTGACAAGAAGATAGTACGTGCTCGCGTCAAGATCTTGGCACGTGTGAACGCTCAAAAGAATCTAGCTGATGAAATTGTGGACCATTGTCAACTTTTAGCCAAGTCGTCTTCAAACCACCCACCAACCAAAAGGCTCTTTCTGTGCGTGAAATCAAGGCAGAGTACCTTGGAAAGTTGGTCACGTTGCAGGGCATTGTTACGCGTGTCACAGCGGTCAAGCCTTATGTCGAGGTGGCGGCTTACACCTGCGAATCCTGTGGTAGCGAGAACTTCCAGGAAGTCACTGCACGCCAGTTCATGCCCTTGACCGAGTGCAATTCGCAGGTGTGCAAGACAAACCAGACGAAAGGAAGACTTCATGAGCAGACACGCGCAAACAAGTTTTTGGAGTTCCAGGAGGTTAAGATTCAGGAGCTTGTAAGTCATCCACTTGTTGGTCAGGAACTATTGCTGGAATCATTGGATGGACTTTATTACTCAACTGCCAAGACTTTGACACTATGCAATTAGACACATCAAGTTCCAGTGGGACACATTCCTCGTTCAATCAAAGTTCACCTGTTCGGCGTGATGACCAGGTCCATGAACCCCGGAGACACCGTCACAGTCTCTGGTATTTATGTCCCAATTCCGTACACTGGCTTCCAAGCTATGCGCGCAGGACTTTTGACCGATACCTATCTGGAGTGCCACAATGTGGAGCAGTCCAAGAAGCAATATTCAGACATGACCATCTCGGGCGAGGTACAGGAAGAACTGGAGGAGATGGCACAGGACCCAGATGTCTACAATAAGCTCGCTCGCTCGATTGCGCCTGAAATCTATGGTCATGAGGATGTCAAGAAAGCTCTGTTGCTTCTAATGGTCGGAGCGCCAACCAAGACGATGGGCGACGGCATGAAGATTCGTGGAGATATCAACGTTTGTCTTATGGGAGACCCAGGAGTGGCAAAGTCTCAGCTGTTGAAGTACATTTCCAAAGTCGCGCCTCGTGGTGTCTACACGACTGGTAAAGGAAGCTCAGGTGTTGGTCTCACGGCTGCAGTCATGCGTGATCCCGTCACGGATGAAATGATTCTTGGTATGTCTTTGTTCGCTTTGGAACTTGTTTAATGGTTAAGTCTGGATTGCATAGTGTCCTTGGAAACCAGAACTTTCTAACGTTCATACATATTCCGTCTAACGATCGATCCGACAAATCAGAGGGAGGAGCGTTGGTGTTGGCCGATAATGGTATTTGCTGTATTGACGAATTCGACAAGATGGATGAGGCCGATAGGACAGCAATTCACGAAGTGATGGAACAGCAGACTATTTCGATTTCAAAGGCTGGCATCACCACCACACTTAATGCGCGTGCTTCCATTCTGGCAGCCGCCAACCCTATTTATGGTCGTTACAATCCACGGAAATCGCCTGTGGAAAACATCAACCTTCCAGCAGCTTTGTTGTCGCGTTTCGATATTTTGTTCTTGATTTTGGACACGGCGAACGAAGAGAACGACTCGAGATTGGCGTCACATATCACTTATGTACACATGCACAGTCAGGCCCCCAAAATGGAGCACGAGGCATACAGTTCCAACTTGATGAGGTAAAGAACGGCTCTAGGCATTGGTGTTATGGTTTCGGACGCGGATTTAGATCTCGGAAAGCAGGGTTGTTCTAACCACACAAGGACGGTGATTTCTTTTATTGAATAGGCACTATATCGCGGCTGCAAGGCAAAAGAGACCCACTGTACCCAGCGCAGTTTCCGAGCACATTGTGGATGCATATGTGCAATCGCGCCAAAACGGCAAGCTCGAGAGGGAAAACGGAAAGGAGTTTACCTACGTGAGTGCACGTACGTTGCTCGGGGTCCTTCGTCTGGCACAGGCAATGGCTCGCATCCGTTTCTCGGATGTGGTGACGAAGGGAGATGTGGATGAGGCTCTGAGATTGGTTGATGTTTCCAAGGCGTCTTTGCATGACCACGACTCTTCATACAATGGCCAGGATGGCCGGACAAATACCGGCCCCATTGAAAGGATCTATGACATTATCCGTACTATGAGTAAGGATCCTGAAGACGGCTGGAGGCTGGTGGAGGAATTGAGGCTACAGGAAGTGAGGGAGCGTGTACTGGCAAAGGGTTTCAAGATTCAGGATCTTGAAAAGTGCCTGGAAGATTACGAGGATATGAACATTTGGTTCGTGAACGATGCTCGCACCAAGTTGACTTGGATCTCCAGGGACTAATGACATGCAGAGTGTGACCAAGTGGGGGGGTTGTCCGTGGGCTCCCCGCGAGTGATTTTGTGAATTACAGTGCCATGATTGTGGTTGTAATCGGTTCTTGAAGGTTAAAGACGACACCATTGTCATGGCATAGCAATACGCTTAAAAAAAAAAAAGAGCAGACCTATATACTATTTCCCCATTCTCCTGTTTGTGGAAAAGTGCTTCGATTGCGCGACTTGATGTGCGACCTGAATAACGGATTGCTCGCTGCATCTCAAGTTTTGCGGCGACGTTTTCTGTCATTCTGGAGGCTCCACGGTCAAAGGTGTCTTTAAACATCCTTGATGTGATATTCCTGATGGATCGTCGCGATGTACCAATGAAGCAAGGATCTTGTGTTGACAGCCATAACAACATCTGAGACGTTAGGCCTTCATGAGGTCAAGACTCATTTTGTCCATTAGGGGCAGCCTTGGCCATTCGCATTCGCCCAATCGATCTGAGATATGGGCGGGCGATGGTCCCGACCGAGTGCCAAGAACTGGTCAGCAAACCTTGACCTGCGCCTGGTTCTGTTGCACGTTGATGGAACTTTGGGAATTCCCAGATACACGGCTGAAGGGTCCTTGGGGTCAAACATCATCAAGGTCTCCCGTCCCTCGGGGAGAGGCCACGATCCATCAAGATCAACGCACGTGCATGAACGGTACACCTGACGCATTGCCCATGGACAAATACCAAGGAACACGGAACCTGGTGAAAAAAACATAAGGACCCTCGAAAGCGTCTCTTGCTCCTTTCCTCCTCCTCAGAATCACACTTGTTCATCTACTCTACCTCCACTCCTCCCCTTACCTGCGGCTATTGTCGCCTACTGCATCGACAGATCCCAGTCTGCTCTCGCCATTCACACCAACACGACTACTACCACTACTGCCACTGCCACTGCAGTTGTCACCCTTCACCACCACCACCATGGCCCTTAGTGCGCGGCCCTTCTACCTCGTTCTCACGCTCTTCCTCTTCACTCAAATCGTCACCGTCCTCTGGCCACAGCAGCACTTCCTCGCCTCCAGACGTCTATCCCACCCAGCCTCATGGCTCACGAAACGAAGCCTCGAGCCTTCCGCTCCAGACATCCAGGTGCCCCACCCACTTCTTCATATCAATCTGGATCTGTGGCATGATGGCACGCACCAATACTAACAGCATGAACACCTTCTCGGCGCATTCATAACATCAAGTGTGAGGATGTCTGGTCCCATCCTGACCGCTGTGCGTTCGTGGAGGAATACTGTGCCGACTACCCTGCTGGATTAATCAACTACTTGCACTTTTACTTTTGCGACCTCGGTCATGTTCCCATCGTGGCCGTTGCCACCTTGGTAAACCCACATCTGTTGTTTCTTCTCCTCTTGTGTAGACCACTGTTGCAGAAGGACTCCTTTGGCTAATCATTGCCCCTGCTTATCACCATCTCACCCCCTACCGAGATAGTGCTTCTGGATGATCTTTCTGTTCGGCTTCGTAGGCGTGGCTGCCTCGGATTTCTTTTGTAATACAGCAACCATCCATAGAGACAGCAGCAGACTGCTGGTGACGGACGAGATTCTTTTGTTAAGGCACTGACCAGGCTTCACTTGTTCTTATCGAACATCTAGGTCCAAATCTTAGCACAATTGCTAAGCAGCTGCATCTTTCAGAAAGCATGGTTGGTTACCCAAGCTCCTAAAAATCAAATTGATAACGCAAACCCTATCCTTGTTCGCTCATCTCTCCTGACCTCTATGAACGCATAGACTGGAGTTACGTTCCTGGCATTTGGAAATGGGTCTCCTGATGTCTTTAGCACCTTCTCTGCTATTGGCGCTGGCAGTGGATCGTTGGCTATTGGCGAACTTGTTGGTAAGGACTGCTTGATGACCACAAATTACACAAGGTTAGTTTGTCTAGTCCAAGACATTGACTCTGATGATGCCATGCACCGGTCATCATTTTACTCTCTTTGTATACAGGTGCAGCCTCCTTCATCACGTCTGTGGTTGTGGGGTCCATGGCGATCATCACGCCTTTCAAAGTTAGCCGCGCGCCTTTTCTACGCGATGTCTCGTTCTTTGCAGGATGCGTCTTATTTACACTATTTGCAGTTCGGGACGGGCGTATCACCTTGCTCGAGAGTATCCTCCTTATTCTTTACTACGTCTTTTACGTCTCCTTTGTTGTCATTGGAAACTGGTGGCACCAACGCGTCAAGTCAGAGAGGGAATTGGAGGAAAATGCCAGGAACCTTTATGATAACGACGAAGACGAGGGGCACCTTGGTGAAGACTCACCGCTCCTGGACGAAGAACGGGCACTGTTGACCGCGGCGCCATCAAGAAGAGGATCAAGTATGTGTCTCAATAAGGTTTTCCTTTATCGCATTGGGTTCGCTACAGTTATTGACATTCTCCTGGTAATCGCGAATCCTATTTTAGAGCCCCCAAATATCGTTACGCAGTTCATGACAGGACCTTACGACGCTTATGAAGATGAAGAACATGATGATGGGTACATGATGCCAGGAAGGCAAGCTGGATTGTCTATCATTGATCCTTATGATTCCAAGCAGACGCTGGTCAACTCATACGGTAGCGCTGATGTTAACATCCCTCGGCCTAATCTTTCCAATAACAGCGGAGATGTTCAAGATTCCATTTCTCTTCAGCCGCCAGGGACGCCTGCGTTCAAGCGCAGACCGTCCTTGATCTCAGCCATTGAGGTTCGTCTTTGTGGTCCTCTCTGTGGCAGCAGCTCAATCTTACTCGAATGTATTCTAACCGATGTTCGCTCTATCCAAACCAGTTTAATGATGTGGTACGCTCGTTGACATTGTCAGGATCGCGAGGACGAATTGCTTCATACGACCCAAGCTACTATGGCCCAAAGTCGCCCAGGTCACCTAGGCACCAACGCCATGCTTCGATAAGGACAGTTTCATCTAACCCAGCTTTAAGGACTTATGGATCACGACCCATTTCACCTATTTCAGTTGGAGCAGCTTCACACGACGGTTACTTGACACCACGCGGAGAAGGCGATAGAGCAGCATTGACAGCGTCTCCCGTTCCAGTGGAAGATGATCAGGAATACTCCAATCTCCTTTTTGAACAGGCGTTGCTCCGTCAATCCTTGATCCTCCCTGATCATCATAGCCCTGCCAACCATCATTTGGGCCACATTCATCAAAGCCCCGATCAGGCGTCATCTGGTCCTCGAGGACCTTTAACGATAACCCAAAAGCTCTCGGGCTTCCTGAGTGTGATCAAGCCAATCTACTTCCCAACGCTCTTGGACTGGGACGAGAAATCTGCCTTTGTAAAGTCCCTGGCCCTTACATCGATTCCCATGGTCTTGGTACTGACACTGACACTACCGGTCGTCGAGTTGCGTGACGAGGACGAAGAATCAACGGATGGAGAGGATGAAGACGACCCAACCCGCCCTAAGATCACAATCGATAATGCAAAGGAACAGCACGACAAATACGATGGCTGGAGTCGCACGGCAACCACCACTCAGATGATTGTTGCGCCTGTCTTTATTGCTACCGTAGTAGCCAGTAAGTCGTTGTCACTGTACTTGTACGCCGCAGAAGGGTGTGAAATCGACCCCCAACCTCACCGTGTAATAACGAAAATGTCTGTCATAGGTGCCGCTCAAGATGGATTCATTGTAGTCCCTGTGGCATGTGTCCTTGGACTGTTGCTGTCGTTTTTGGTCAGACGCTTCAGCACAGAAGAACAACCTCCTCGGTTCTATGGCGCACTCTGTTTCATGGGATTTTTAGTGGCCATTACCTGGATTTTCCTCGTGGCCAATGAAGTCGTGGGTATACTTCAGGCGTTCGGTATGATCTTTGGAGTCAGCGACGCCATTTTGGGCTTGACGATCTTTGCGATGGTAAGTGTCACGGTCCATAATCTTCCTTTTGACCTTAGAAAAGATATTCGTACTCACAAAGTTGGATGTACATGTAACAGGGTAACAGCTTGGGAGATTTAGTTGCGAACATCACTATCGCCAGGATGGGGTTCCCTCGCATGGCCTTTTCAGCCTGTTTTGGCGGTCCTCTATTGAGTAAGAGATCTCGGTCACTGTCAAAGAATACCAGGTTTGAATCGGACACGAGTCTATCATACTTATACGATCATCCATTTGCCTCGATTAGACATGTTGCTTGGTGTGGGCATCAGTGGAACATACACAACTCTAAAGACAGGCACTTATATACCGTTGGAGGTGTCACCAACTCTGTTCGTTTCACTTGGTGGCGTCCTGCTCACACTGTGTGCGGCGATCATCGTCGTCCCAAGGAAAGGGTACATGATGACGCGAGGGTGGGGCTGGTTTTTGCTCAGCGTCTACATGATCTGCACCGCTGTTAATGTGACGATCGAGATCACTTCCGGCAAGGGCTCCAGTTCCTCATGACAGGGCGATTAGGGAACGTGCTTTTTTTTCGGTAGATATCATCGCCTTATGATTCACACAGCATCCCCCCCCTTTCCAGACACTCTTTGTCTCCTTGTAAATACGGGCGCTAATAAAGAATATATCGTCGTCTGTGTTGTGTGAAGACATCGGATGGGTTCAGCCTCATCAATGAAAGTTGGGGGCGGGGGGGAAAGGAAAGAGAGGAGGAATGACTTTCTCGCCGCTTTGGATTCGTGCAAAAGAAGGAAACCAACGACGAACACCTTGCTAGCGACCAATCTGCACTACAACTGTCTCCCTATCACTTCAAAGAATTTGGACCCTACGCGTCTTTGATCGTTCATCTACCAATGTTTTGTTTCCCACGCAAAAGAGATGAAGGGCGTGTGCGCGCGGTATGAAAACGAATGGTGCCCTTGCATGGCGCAAAGCTGGATGGAACGGGACCATGGAGTGAGTGACCCATGCGCAATTGACAAACATAGACCGACCAGGAGGTTTTAGCGTACATGCTTGTGGTCCAAAAGTACCTTGTGGACTTTAGCATTGGCACAAAAAAAACAACAACAATTGACTTGACTAGTCATGGTCCACCGTTCTATGATCTATCCACATTGCGAAAAGAGGCCCAGACCAATAATACCATTGGGATATCCATGGGCATTCCTTTCAGGGGACAGAAAGGTAGGAGGAAAAAAGCAGCCCTGTCTTTTGTGCACACAAGAGCAGGTTGCACCAAATACTACATGTGGAGAGTAAGTATATAGCATGGCAAGGCAGAAGTGAGGCAACAGGTTCAGATAGTCCCCCCTCGGAGGATTAAGATGGGACAGAGGGATAGGTCTACCTTTGGATGGTGCCAACGTTTCCTCATGTTGGTTCACCTCGTCATCCATCATGCTGATTCGAGCCCATATTGCACTATCTGATTGCGTGAAATGGGTAACACCATCTTAATGTGCAAATTACATAAAGTCGAGGTGGCAAGAGTGTAGAGAACAGAAACAGTTGCCCCCCTCAGGGAGTCACAGCTTTTGCGGTGCACAGAGTTGCATTGATATATAGAGAGTACGGGAGAGGGGTGGTACATGTATTGCAATGGAAAAAAGTAGATGATCACGCAGGAAGACATGCAAAGAGGACAAAAAGATAGAAAGGAGCTCACAAAGTTCCTCTGACCTAGAATGCATGAAGGTCCTAGGAATATGACAATGGCCCATGCTAATCATTGGGATTACCCACACTCTTCGATGCACGCAATCCAATTGCACAATTGTGCAGTGCTATCAAGGTGCACCGTCTCATCGACCCGCACATGTTGTTTGCGTTGACCACAATAGAGGTGATAGTGACAGTGGTACAAGGAACAAGCTTGTGGGCAAAGCCAATATGGCCATTTCAAGACAAGTGGTTGAGATGTCTATTTCTGCCTTCGTGTTTTGCCTGCATGCCGAGGGTCGAGGCCGAAAAAGCACAGCAAGGCATCATCTGCACACGCGTCTGACACGCAACAAACTGAGACCATCAAAGTTATTGCAGCGCACTGGGATAATAGCAAGGTACACGGACTTGCACACCGAGCAATGGGGTGGCCAATCCTGTCTGCTCAGGGCCCTTGGTCCCGAGGAAGACGAGCTGACACTCGCTTCGTCAGCGTCCTCATTCCAGGCTGGATGTCTCTGCGCATTTCGATCGTACTATATATGGATTGTCATTCTTCGATTGGCATGTCACTTCCCGCGTATTTTGCGGTGTTTCGTTTTGCGCGGCAATAGAACGATAGCAAGCTCTTGTCGTGCAGGTTTCTTTGTGCCCGATGTCTTATTGAGGATGACGGTTGGTCTTGGATGGTTGTTCTTCTGCATGATGCGCTTATATGCTACAGCTGTCGCAAGAGTTCATATTAACCTTGAATGATTCGATCGTTGGTTCCGTTGAATGTCTTGGATGCACGCAGTTAGCTCAGCGTTTTTTTTTTTTTGAGGCTGGATGTGTACCCTTGCCCTTCGCTGCCTCCTGAAATTTTGATCGAGGGTCGATTGACCCGCACAGGGCGGGCTCCAATTTAGTCGCTGACCACTTGGCTGTTTTTGTCCGACGCTGGGGAGTGGTTCCCGTCATTTCGCGTGGCGCAGAGAGGGGAGGGGGACGGGAAGGGCAAGTAGGTTTTCGCAGGGAGAGCGAATTGAGGGGAATAGAAGAGAGCAGGCCAGGTGTCGACGACCTAAACACCCGTGTGACGAACACTGAAACCTCCGGTTATGTTGCGCTGTCAATTGCTCAGAGGGGGGAGCGGATATTTACTGCCGCCTCTGCTCCGAGAAACAACCCATTTTCGTGCTCAGTAGGAGGGCCTGCATGCCAATGCAGGCATTGGGGGCGACTGACTACCTGGACTGTATTCTCCAGAACGGTCAACTCGTTTCTATCAGCAGGCACAGCATGAGGTGGGGCTGCTAAGATGGAAGCGTTGGGAAGGCAGCGCAAGGGGGTGAGTCCAATCGTTTTACACAGTGTCATTCAATAGAGCTGTTGTTGAGGGTGTTCAAACTTGTTTCCTTGCCGCAATGCCGTGCTATATAATCCATTCACCATCCTCACCTTCCAGACTCTTTTCTTCTTCCTCACCGTTCTTCACCGCTCTTGCACGAGTTCGCTTTCACTCTCACGCAGTCTGCAACCGCCTTGGACGCCTTACGACCAACACGCACCTTTCCTTCTCTCGCTCTCTCTCTTCTCGCTCACTTGCTTCCTTCCTTCTTTCCCACCGCCTCTCTCTTGCTCTCAGTCCCGCCCCCAACATCCTCATTCTTTCTCACTTGAAACTTCAGGTCTAGGTACGGCAACGACGAATGCAGGAGAATCTCCCCCTTCCTACCCCTTCAACACAGCAACACTACAGTCAGTTCAGCTCTCCAACACTCGATCTTCCAACCTCAACGCTTGCACTCATCCTTCGCTGTAGTACAGCGTTCAGAACCTTGTCCAGGAACGCATAGACATGACACTTACCATCTGAACCGATCTGCTTGCAAAACTAGGCCTTTGACGATACATCAAAACATCTTTATTACCCACTCCACTCTCTGTTCGTTGCCTCCCGCGGCTTTCCACCATTACCTCCACGATGGATATTCTCGAGTTGATCAATTCTGAAGGCCATCACCACGATGCAAGACCCTTCCGCTGCGCGTGGGTGCACTGTGGTAAATCATTCTCTCGCCGGTCTGACCTGGCTCGTCATGGACGCATTCACACCAACGAAAGGTAAGAGTGTGTGCAGAGTCGTTAGTGAGCCAATGTGGTCCTCGTACAAGAGAGCAGCAGTATCCTCATGCCGCAAATGTTCCATACATGATACAATTAGACCCTTCCTATGCCCCGAACCTGGTTGCACAAAGTCTTTTATCCAACGCTCCGCCCTAACGGTCCATCAGCGCACACATACTGGTGAGCGACCACACGTGTGCGAATATCCCGAATGCCAAAAAAGGTTTAGCGACAGCAGTTCGTTGGCGCGCCATCGTCGCATACACACTGGCAAGCGACCTTACAAGTGCCTGATCGATGGTTGTGGCAAGAGTTTTTGCCGAAAGACAACGTTGACGAAACACCACCGCAAGGAACATGTTCTGGTTCGACGACCCACGATGTGGCGTCAACTGAACAGTGATGGAATGACCACACCACTCTACACTCAGGAGATGGAGTACGCACATCCTCATGGCTCCCAGCCATTGCACATCCAGCTACCATCCTATCATCATGGAATGATCTCACCTTTGCCCACCCCTTCCCATGAAGGTCCCATGTCGCCTGTCTCTGCCACGTCTCCCGTGTCTCCCATCACGCCTATGGCGCCCGTGACCCCCATGAGCATGTCTTCGATGGATCCCATGTCCGTGATGCATCTTCATCCGACCCAGCGCCGGCATGCGCACTACGCTCCCCCGCGTCCATACCCACATACTCATCACCAAGTGATTGGATGTGACCCTGCGTACCCGCCGTTCATGAACCAACTTGCGACTCCAAGTCCTGAGATGGGCAAGCCTGTGGAGTTTGTACGAGCTGCTCCTCCCGCCTTTGCGACGCAGGCCATGTACCCTCAATACTATTGAACCACCTTTTGATGTCCAGACCCATCTCCTTTTTTCATCGCATTGGCTTTTTGCATATACCCCTTTGTCCCTCCTCCTCAGGACTACACTCTGCCCAGTCAATTGCTATGTAATGGTCTTTGATCGTTGCAAGGTCGCGGTTGGGTTTTTGCATTGCTACATAGCCCGGCTTCCTTCTCGTCGGGACCCACTCCGTCCCGTAATAATTCTTCATTTCTCTCGAGTGATGAGAGTTCCACTCATCTTTGTACAGCTTCAGCTTTTTCTAAAAAAAAAAAAAACCAGTGTATCCTAATAACACCCATACATACCATTACCACATCAACTTGCCTATGTGCTGCTTCAAAGTGCCATTATATAGGATGAAGGGGACTAGAGAAGCGAGACTTGCAATCAACATATCTCAAAGTCCATGAATAGAATGAAAAGGTCGAGTCGAGCGTGTGTGTGTGGTTTTTTTAGTCGCTGGTCACAAAGAGACGCCGCAACAGTCTCTCTAGACTTTGCCAGGCGCGATTCTACTTCACAACAAATAAAGTTGAAACTGGAATTAGGAACCAATCCTCGTGGCTATGTCAATTGACATCTCGTCAGACGATCTCCCACCCTTTCATAACATTCCTTCTAATAGATTACGGTTCCGAGGGAAAGCAAGGTTGGAAGGGACCATTTCAATGGCTAGGGTTCGTTTGTTGGGCACAGCGGATTGACGGCGTAACGAGTAGTTTTCTGCAATATAGAGTTGACTAACATACCCATCTCCTTATAGGGAGAACTCGGCAGGATTGTGTGCCTCCTTTCCATCAAAAAGTGGGGAGTGTCTCTACCTGCGAGATACGCCACTGTTTCTGGTCACACCCATGACGAAGAAGCATCGGTTTGATTGTTGCACTGCCACGCCCCAGGCCTAAAGGAAACGGACATGCTGATATGTGCGACATAACGAACAAATTTTTCGATTTCATTGATCAGCGTGCTTGTTTGTTTGTTGGTCTGGTCCTCCTTCCGAATGGCCAATTGGCCGAGGTTCTGGATGCTTGGTTGAGAGGTCTTCTGTGCGCACAACGAACGGATGGGGGGGATACACAGACATCCGTGCCACATGATGGTCCTCCAAGGAATTGTCTACTCAAGGAGGGATCTTTGAACAAACAATCTTGCAGGACAACCCCTGCCCACCGAACTGGTATAAATACTGACCCCTCGTTCGAGATTCCCACCTCTGCTCGTTTATCCACCCTTCAAACAATCCTCGTTTATTCTGGACACCGTTCAACTACTCCATCTTTCAACATCTTTTTGGTGCTTTCTCATCCGCAGGCTCTTAAAGACACGCCTGTTCAGCACAGCAAGGCTCCGGAAACTCCGCTCATCTCCCCCAATTCTGCTGCGCCTTCTTCCTGTCTTCCGCACAAGTGGCACAAGTGGTTGCAAATTAGCAGCTTCCCAATGTCAGCGTATAGGCAGAGCAACACTCTGGCAGTCCCTGGACATGTTGACCGCAACAACAGCACCAGTTCGAACAGAGGCGGCGGTCTTCATGGTGATGCACCCAGCCTCTACACAGAAAATTACCCCTCCTCTCCGGATCTTTTGCAGCCAAGATCTTCAAAGCACAACACAACAAGGACGTTCGTCACAGACGTGTGGCATTTCCTGAGGAGGCGGACTCTTACGTCCTGGATCGTGTTTGGAATGGTAGTTGGCCTCATGATCGGAAGATACGCGCCAACTTTTGCAGTGAAAATCGGACCTTTGGGCACCGTCTTTATCCGCATGATACAATGTATTGTCGTAAGTGCTCTTGGGTCGTGCTCCCATACTCTATCGCAACAAGCTGATCTCACAGTCCTCGTTTTTTTAACGTTGGTATTCCTTTTTTTTTTTTTTGCTCTTGGTGGATGTTAGGGTCCTCTTGTCTTCAGTACGTTGGTCATCGGTATCGCCGGTCATGGCGATGATCTTGTGCGAATTGGTCGTCTCGCCTTAAAGTCTGTCGCATACTATGAGATCGTGACGACGCTTGCCCTTATCCTCGGATTGATTGCTGTCAACATTGTGAAACCTGGAGCCGGCTTCAGCGCATCAGGACTCAACCCACCCGACACCAACTTTACCACCATCACCTGGGTCACTCAGATGGAAGCCATCGTGCCGACATCCTTCTTCCTGGCAATGTCTGACCACAACGCGGTCATTGCCGTTGTGTTTTGCGCCATCATGTTTTCGGTCGCCATCAGTCTCGCTGACGAGAGGTCCAGGAACTTCATGTTGGATTTTAACGCCTCCTTGTCCGGGATCATGTTCAAGGTGGTCCAGCTCGTCATGAATTATGCACCCATTGGCGTTGGATGTGCGATTGCTTCGACCGTAGGAGAGTACGGTTTAGAATCCCTCGCTGCCGCTGGCAAGTTGATCGGGACACTCTATGTGACCCTGCTTCTCTTCATCCTGATCATCCTCCTGCCTATTATCCTGTTCTGCCGGTTCCCAGTCGTGGAGTTTGCTAGAGCATTGAGCGAACCGTTCCTGATGGCGTTTGCAACAAGTTCCTCCGAGTCTGCTCTTCCCAAGGCGATGAACAATATGGTTGCGTTTGGAGTGCCGTCGGATATTGCGGCCTTTGTGATCCCGACAGGCTACTCGTTTAACCTGGAAGGATCCACGCTGTACCTAGCGATAGCCGTGATCTTTTGTGCTCAAGTGGCAGGGATTAACAAGACTGTAGGGGATCAAGTCGTTATTTGCCTCTCCCTCATGCTCACGACCAAGGGTGTGGCGGCTGTCCCAAGAGCATCTTACATTGTCTTGGCCTCAACCCTTACTGCTTTCCACATACCAATTGAGAGTCTTGCGGTGGCGATGACGGTAGAACCATTTATGGACATGGCAAGGACCGCTGTGAACGTCATGGGGAACATGGTCGCCAGTGCAGTGATTGCAAAATGGGAGGGCGAGTTCAGGAACGAGGACTGGAGGGCACGACGGTCTCGTCAGATGCCAGAGACACTTGCCATGGACGATACAGAGGGAGACGAACGTGTGGGAGAACTGCCTCAACATCGTGGACACCTAGCCACGGATCATGGACATGCCATGAATGACCCACCCTTGCAACAACAACAGCAGCAGCAGCAGCGTCCGCCGTTGCATACCAACACGTTGTACTCTGAAAAGGCTTCGATCCATTCTCTTCAATCTGTCCATTCGACCAATGCCCCGAATGCAGGCCCATCTAACCAGCGCCAGCACGGATCGATGGGTTTTCCTTGATATATTTTTTTTTTGTAGATAACACCTTATTGTATAGTGCAGAACACCTAGTCCCGACAAGATGAAAGTTTTTTTTTTTGTTTGTAAAACCCGACAAGATGAAAGG
>Ga0247824_10000208_pt1 | contig 26372 bp, 23 predicted proteins | sample 13C_PalmiticAcid_FD_194412 | JGI IMG/M metagenome (GOLD analysis project Ga0247824, IMG submission 194412) | Soil microbial communities from agricultural site in Penn Yan, New York, United States - 13C_PalmiticAcid_Day48 | ecosystem: Environmental > Terrestrial > Soil > Agricultural land...
CCGCGTGGGTTACTTTGCTCTGTGCGCCAAGATGGGAGATGACGGCACCTGGTTCTGTGGCGATAGTTTAGATACACATTTCCTGGCAGTATCTGACCCGTGGAATCTTCACAAGACGGCGGATGACTACCGCACTCAGGCCATCTCACCTGCGCTCAAGTAAGTACATATCCCACCCAGCGCTGTCTGTGCGCTGCTACTCACAGCCGTCTAGCCTTGTCTCCATTGCATTGAGCCTGGGATCGATTGTTATCATCTCTTTCTTCCCTGTATCGACGGGACCAGACGCGACAGAGACGCCCCATGGACGGAGGCTGGTGGTTGCCCTGTTGCTCAGCCTCTGCTACAGTGCGGCCACGGCGTTGGTAGCGGCTCTCTGGCAGCACGCTGCGGCTGCAACGGCAGCCCCGCTGGTACGGTACCTGTCCTCTGGGGCGGTCAAGACTGTGGTGGGGCCTGGGGCAGCCGCGCTTGTGTGGTTGGTCTTCTGGCTGTCTCTTGTCACCGGCGCCATGTCTCTTCGAGCGATCCACGTCATGGCGTGGCAACAGTCGAGATATGATGTTGGTTCTGCAACGTCTGGGTCGATGTTGGACTTGCGGGTCTCGGAGTGGAGATCTCGGGGTCGAGATGCTTCTGATGTTGAAATGTCCACGCTGGGCAGCACTTCGACATAGCAGGAACCCGTCCCGGCAACTCAAATTACCCCAGCACACGATGGGTCATTATTGCCTCCTCCACCTACGGTACTCGGTAGCATTACGAGCAAAAGAGCAAGACCTTTTCATTTGACAACCCAAAGCGCAAAGTCAGCGTGCTGTTGCCGCTCGTCCCAACACAGGTACGGGTCGCGGTAAGGTAGGTACTGTACTACCACTCACCGAGACCCTGACAGAGGGCTCACTTGTCGCTTGCCTCATCCTCAGGTTCTTGCGAAGCGTACAGTTCGTGCTCAAAGAATGAATCCACTGCTTCGAGGTCCCTCTCCCATTTCCGCCAGTCGTAGAGTCTTGGGTCAGTTCCGTACGGATCACCGCGGCCCTCTCCCGACGCGCACTCCCGCAGTTCCCGGGGCATCATGTCGACATGTTTCTGCTCCCATCCAGCCTCAACCGCCCAGTCAAGAATTGCCCCATCCAAGGCCAGCGGATCCGCCTGTCTCTCCTCGCACAGCCAGTAGGGATCAATGTATTCGAAGCATGGATGAGGCATGGCCCATGAGCGGCTGAAGTCGATGAGCTTTCCACCCATGTAGTTGCCGATGCTGATGTCGCGCACCAGAATCCCTAGGTCATGGAGGTCTTCCAGGTCGCGCCACAGGCCCTGCAGCTGGGCGGGCGAGAAGGGTTTATGGTCTGTCACGAGCTCTTTGACGATGGCCCGAACGGGAACACCGCGGTGTTCCTCCCACCGGCTCCATGAATTGGTGCCGCCGTCAAGCGATGCGGCCTCGTCGTGGACAGGTGGAAAGGAAAAACCCCCAGAGCGCTCCTCAACCTCGGCCTCTTGCTGCGGGGTGAGGAGAATATACCCGTGTGCGCGTACCGCGAGGTCTTGCCGGTTCTCCTCTTGCAGCCGGCCATAGGCGCGGCACTCGCAGTTGAAGGGGTCGAGAAAGTCAATGTAGAGGCGCGGCGACGCCAGAGGCCGCGTGAGCGTCCTGCCGATAGTTTCCCTGAGATCTTCGGAATAGCGGAACCGGAACTGTTACACGGAGTATTAGACAGAACTTAGGTACCTTAGTTTCATTGAAGTGCATGAATCTTGGAGTTTGAGTTTGGATGCTGACCATCTTGAGTGCGTAACATTGCGCTGCTCCGTTGATCTTGACTTTCCAAATATGCCCGTCCAAATGTTCCTCAGGGTTGCCAAGCTCTTCAATGAAATCGATGTCGGCGTACGCGGTCGGAGTGAAAGGCGCCAGTTTCGGTCCTGGGACCTGTGGAAGAGCTTGGGGCGGTTCGAGAGGGACCCTGCTTGAAGACATGGCAAGGCGGCGGCGTGGTAGGTGTCAGTGTCGGTTTCTCCACGCACCTCTTGCAGGGTGTTTTGGTGTGTTAATTACACCTCCCATCTCCCAGCCCAGCGGTGAGACGTTGGGACTTGGGGGTAATTACTCAGTAAATTACAGCAGGGTAGGGGCGCGTACCGTAGGTGCCCAGCTCGCAATACCAAACATAACGACGCGCGATCTGTCCGGTCTTGGAGGCCCCCAACTAATACAAAACGCAGAGTCGCCACCGACAAAATCGTAGCATTTGAAGAGGCTGTTCGATTTCCAGCCCGCTACCTAAACTCTCGCAACGGTTCCGGCGCCATAGCACCAGTGAGGATCATCAAGTCAATGTTATCGGGTAATGATGGTGTGTGTTTCTGTCACTAACCAACTAGTTGTACATACAAAGGGTCACGTCCCAACAATCACTTCTTGAGCGCCACCGCCTCCCTCGCGGCCAGGAGCTGCGGCCCCATCTCGTACAGCTTGAGCACGTCGGCGGCGTGGACGAGCAGCACATTGTCGTGGCCCATCTTGGTCAGCTCCTCCCCGGGCGCCAGACAAAAACCCGCGCGCGGCTTGTCGTGCTTCTTCATGACCGAGTTGAACGTCTCCACGGCCGCCAGCCACTCGGACTCGGCGCCATGGCCAAAATTGCCCGGCAGGTTCATGCTGATGCGGCAGTCGAGGCTACCGAGCCACACCACGTCGATGTCCGGCACTTCGGTCAGGATGGCGTCGAGATTGTTGATGCCCTCGAGCGACTCGATCTGCACCATGATGGCGGCCTGGTCGTTGAGGTTCTGCCACACGTCGCGCTGTCCGTCGGCGCCCTGGTCCGTCAGGCCCGGCACGAGGCGGAAGGGCGGTGCCGAGCGCGTGCCGTTCTGCCGCGTGCCAAACTTGGCCGCCGAGACGACGTGTTTGGCCTGCTCGACCGTCTCGAGCTGCGGGATGACAATGCTCGCGCCAGCGTCGAGGGCGTAGCCAATGGCGGCGTGGTCGTGGCCGGGAACTCTGTGCATCTTGTCAGCTCGAGGAGCGTCCAACGCGGGGTTATGCAGAACTGACCGAACAAAGGGAATGGTGCGGCCACCGCTCATGAACATGGACTCGTGGACCATCTGCTTCTGTTAGAAAAAGGCCCCTGCGACATGAGAGATGCAGTACGCACCGTGGTCATGGTCTCGACGCCGCACGAGGTGTGCTCCCAGTCAATCCAGACGACATCGTAGCCCATGGGGGCGACGAAGCGTGTGATGGGAATTGAGCTGAGGCCGGCGTAGTACCCGATGAGCGGCGGGATCTTCTTCTCGTGCGCATCCCGGATGGCCCGGCGGGCGAAATGTGGTTGGAAGAGAGACGGGCCCATGTACGCCTGCATCCCGTGGGAAGCGTCGGGCTTAATAGACGGGAACTGAGAACCCATGGTGTGCGGCGAACTGCAAGTACGGGTGTTGTGTGATGCTGGTTGGGACTGACTGGCTATGCTGGTTGACGATGATGAAGAGATGGATGTAAATCGGGGGAATCCTGTCGGGGTCACGGCGAAAATCTGGCAACGGCGCGAGCCGTTCTTATAGACTTCTCCTGCCTAGATCCTTCCTGCAAGATCCTTCCTTCCGAGAGGGTCAACTCATGGCTCGAGGTAAGAATAAGGTACCTTGGACCCCCATTAGCACCGGGGATCGGTCAGAGAGCTCCTTCCACCCCGTTCAACAGTAATCCGAGCCGCCACCGACAAGGAATTGGGGTCCGAGTCTGGCAGGGGCAACGGTTCCATTATGTCCCCGGTTTTACCTCCGTGTCCGCCAGATGTAACAGCAGCAACCCGGCCCACGCGTCGTAGTCCTATTACTATATGCCGTGGTGGCATGGGTACATCGGTACCGACCGCTTCGACAGCGGAAGGAGTTCTTCAGTTTGTGGTTTCTTGATGTACCCACCAGGTAGTCGCAGGGCGCTTGGCGTTGAGCTCCAGGTTGTCGCCCCCTGCAGGTAACTTACAACCAAAACGCTCCTTCTGCATTACATCTAAGATACTGCAGAAAGCCGGGATGCAGCTGCCGCTTGTTGGCTGCCTGGCTTGATCGCGAGTCAGCAAAGGATTCAGCGGGACGCTGGCGGTGAGACCAGATGGACGGTTTGAGAAGGTGGCAGTCTACGAGAAGGACATGAGACGGGTGAGGGTTATCTCCGTCTAACGCCAGGTACACGATTTGGGGACGTGATCCGGGGACCCCCAGGGGAACACAATCCTAACAAAACACCGGGCTTGCGATCGGGGATGTGCTGATGTTCCAGCTCGGGATATTGTCAAAAAACGTACCTGATTAGCGAGTGACCAGATGATGTGAGCAGCACAGATGCCGGAAAAATGGGAGAGAACGCGTGTTGGTTACCAAACAAGTGGCTGTGCGCGAGCCCAGTCTGCCACGGCAGTCAGCGGTAACGGCAGGGGGTTACCGTTAAGTCCGGATCGATCGAAAACGCGCCCTTCGCATCCCAGTCCATACCTGCTTCATTAGAGATTAAAAATGCCCGGCTCATCCGGATCACCCACTCCTCGCTTGTCCTGGAGCCCCCAATGCTGGGGCAATTGGCGTGAGTACCGGTACGAGCTGTCAGATACCTCCCCAAGGGGTTCGCGGGCCCACGTTGCTGAGGCAGCTCCTTGGGTCTAGACTCCACCAGGCATCAGCCCTAAACGTCATGATCTGGGGCATGAGGACATTCACAGCCCCGAAGCTGGGTGAAAGCTGGGTGAAAGTAGCCCCGAGTTTCCAAATATCGGATTGGTACGTTACATGCATCCTTGTTCTGTGATCCTTCGAATCCGTCGTGAGTACCCTACCCTCGTGAATGCATCAACCGGGCAAACTCCGCCCAACTCCGTAAACTCCAAGCTCAGATGCTGTCCCATTAGACCAAAACCGACACGGCCTTCTCCCTGTCCTCCTTGTCCTTCTTCATCTTGAACAGTTGCTTAATCATGTCCCTCTTCTTCTCCTTGGGCTTCCCCGCTGAGCTGCCCGAGTCATCCCCGCCGTCGCCCTCCTGAATGGCCTTGAGGGTAACCTTGGACGAATGCTTCGACGACCGCGAGACGGACGAGCCTTCATGGCGGCCTTGACTCCGGCTGCTGCGATGGCTGCGCCGGCTCCTCTCGCTCGCCGCCTCGCTCTCCCCTCCATCCTTGTCCTTCTTGCTGCTCTTCCTCTCGGGCACATCCACTTCCTCCTCGTGGTCGTGGTGGGAGTGGTGCCGCCTGCTCCTGCTGCTGCGGTGGCTCCGATATGACCGCCGCGACCGGTCGCTCCGCGCGCGACTGACCTGCGAGACCGAGTCGCACGGCTCGACCTCGTCGTCCAGGTCGCGGCTGTACTGCTCCTTGAGCGCCCGCTCGGCCTCGCGGCTCATCAGCTCGACGTCGGCCGACTCGGCCCCGCCATACGCCACGATCCCGCGGCGCCACGTCTCGATGGTGCTCAGCTCTTCCACATCCCTCAGCACCAGCGCCTCATCGTAGCTCGTCGCACTCGCCCCCGCGGCAGCACCAGCAGCACCAGCGGCAGGAGGCAGGGCCCTCTCAGGCGCAACAGTAGGCGCCGCCGCGGCAGCGGGGAGAGCGCGCATCTCCAGCGGGGCCTCGAGCGCCTTGGCCGCGCTGATGCGCTTGACAATCTTCCACCCGCCAAACATGACGACGGTCACGCCGACGGCCACGCCCGCGCCAATCAGGAACTGCGGGCTCGCGAGCAGCGCAAACACGGCCGGGCTGCCGCCCTGGAGGAAGCCGAGGAACGCGGGGCTCATCTTGCCGAGGAGGGCGCTCAGCTCGGCGAGGGAGAGGGCCACGGCGGCGGCCGCCTCGGGGTTGCGCTGCAGGTTCTCGATCATCGATGTCGCCGTGTGCTGCACGCAGTGCGCTTCCTCGAGGAAGTCCTCGATGCGGTCCATGAGGGTGAGGGCCTGGGCTTCCTGGGGGTCGTCGGGATCCGACGCCGCTGCGTGGTTGTGTGAGCGGTCGAGATCGTGGCGCGAGGCGAGGTCCGGCGGCATGTCGCCGTAGGCGAGGTTCATGTCGATGGACTTTTTCTTGGCCAGCGAAGGGTCGGAGCGGGGCCGGTGGACGAGCTGGCGCCGCTCGGCGGTTGGGACGAGGGCCCCGGAGGCGATTGGCGGGGCGCATGCCATAGGTGGTGGCGGCAGGCCGAGTGCGAGTGTCGGCCGGGACAGCTGCATGTCACGGGGCGCCGTCTCGGCGTATGGTGACCGGTACCCTGCCTTGGACGGCGACGTCGCCGACACTTCCGAGTGTGTCTTGAGGTTGCCCTCGGTCAACGCCGGGAAAGGACGCTCCGGCGAGCGGGGCCGGTGGGATCGCCGCGACAGGCGGGTGTAGCGGGAGGAAGCGTGCGAGCGGCCGTCGTCGTCGTATGACCTCCGGTGGTCGTACGCATGGTCGATCTCGTCGGCGTACCTGCCGTAGTGGTACTCATCGTAGTACGGATCGCCGCGCTGTGCCACGTCAAAGGTCTTCGCCCGTTTGATGCCCGCACGCTCGGCCTTGGCAGCGTCTTTCCTGTCCTTGTAGGCAGCCTGGGCCTCCTTGAAGATGTTGACCAGGTGCTTGCCCTGGGAGGTATCAGTGTCGTGCCGCCAGCTGGAACGGTCGTAGGTTGCCAAAAGTGGCCGCCGGGGGGTCGCCTACCGTGCTGATGACCTTCCCCGAGTTGTTGATGATGGTGATGATTTCTGTGGCCGGCATCTTGCGTGTAGGTGTGGGCGACTTGTTGGGTCGCGGTCGGAGCTGGGTTCAAGCCGGTTGCGGGAGAGGATGTCTCATGCCGCAGTGTAAGCGCGCCTTCTTGATCCAGCAAGAGGCCTGCCTCAACTACTCGTGATCCGGTGCAATCGCAAGTCCGTGAGGAGTTCAAAGATCTCCTAGACAGGGGGTTTGAGGGAGTGCGCCGGATAAAGGAGGTTGCCGTCGTGGACATGCCGCCACAGTCTCTGCCCAGCGGGCGTGCATCGGGATAAATGACGAGCCAGAGATCCAAAATGTTTCAGGCCGCCCAATGCCATGCTGGCAGCAAACGCTGTCGCATGCAGGGCTGGCGGCATGATTGGACAGCTCGCCGTCGGGCATGAAGCGGGCCCTCCAGCTTGGATGGACGCGGGAAGCATCCGACCATCGCGGGCTGGGTCGAGGCGGTCACCTCTGGCTCACCGCATCCCACCCCTGGTCTCCTGGCCGCGCGGGGTTCTTTGCGGGGCATTCTGGGAGGCCCTGGCTCGAAGCCTGGCGGGCTTGGGGGGCTTGCAATTGGTGGCGTGAGGGAGCCAACCCTCGGACAGGCCCCAGCTATTGAAGGTGGAATCGCCCCGCTGAGGTCCGGGTGGCTGGAATGAACGGCGTTCAGCGATGAGTTGGCGCCTCCTGGCAAGATTCCCGGCTCTTTCTTGAGAAAGGAGCAACCTCAAGCCAACGCAGACACCCCCTGGTGGGAATGCATCCATGGTTGGGTCCAATGTTTGCTGCCAGTTCATCAGCATTAGCGAGCTCCACTTCAGGCACTTGCGTGGCAGGTGCAGTGTTCCTTTGCTGCAGGGCGAATTGCATGTCCCGCCCCTCGAGTTGTCAGGGCAAGAAAGGAGTCAAGTCAGGTCGGGGTGACAGGTGTCGGATTGGGCTCTGGTGCGCCCGGCCTGCAGTCGCCGTCCCATCACCGATCGAAATCCGGGCAGTGGCAAGGTTTCCAACTCCAGCAAAAAGTCCCAATGCATTATCCAACTGTCTGCCAAAGAGTTTACAACCAAAAGGTATCTTGCCAATAAATGAATCTCATAACATCATCAGACCCAATGCAAATGCAAACTGAGGTGCCTTGTCCGACCTATCAATGGATGATCCGTCCCACTGGAAGAAAAATCTCCCTTTGGTCCAACACCACGCCATCATGGCTTTTTAAGCAATGTACACGGGCAACCGGCTCCCCAGCAGCTCGCTCTTTGCAATCTGCACGTCCTTCTTGTTGAAGTCATGAAGCAGCAGCCAGCACAGCATGCGCAGCACAAGCGTGCACCAGACCTCGGATGCCTGTGACTCGAGGCTCGTGGTGATGTCCAAGCCGAGATTGGGCGGCGCGGTACGGTCAGGGGGGTGGATCTGCAGCTTCGGCACCGAATGGTGGCTGTCATGCTTCCTCAGATGCGCCGGAGGAACCCCCGGTGAGATCGGGCGGGAGGGGGTTGCCGAAGGCGAGGGCGACGGGGAGACTTCCTTGGTCTCGGGGATGCTGTCGATGGACGGCTCGCGAGAGTGCACCGAGGGGGCGTACTGCGTCGACTTGCGCCGCTCGTACGACGTCACGGCGCGCTTCTTGACTTCCCCAAGCACCTTGAAGAAGTAGAGGTCCATGAAAGCCTCCTGCCGCAGTTCCGGACTGGCGGACGTGAGCTCGCCAAAGTGCACTGCCCTTGTTGTGGTATTGCCGTTGTTTGGCGTCTTGCTGTCGCTGTCCCCGTCGACACCGCTCTTGTCGTTGATGAGCTTCATGACTTCCTGGAAGTGCTCACGAAGGACCATCAGGACAAGATCCCGGTCGCTGCTTCTCAGAAACTCGTCGCACATGTCCAGTACATCATGCAAGGTGTTGAGCAGTACCATCGAGTAGCCCGGGGTCTTGGACTTCTTGTCCAACTCGAGAGTCCGGACCAGCTTCTCGACCTCGTCGCCGAGCTGTTGGATTTGCGGGGTGGGTGGGACATCGGCGTCCGAATCACTGATCTTCTTCCAATATTCCTTCACAAGTTTGCGGAGGTTGAAAAAGTTCTTGTCCCAGTGATAGGGTGTCGGATTCGGCAGCATGCGGAACGCGCTGTCACGGACATGCAGGGTTTTGCCGAGCATACCGAGTAGCTCAAAAGGGACTGTCACGGTTTAGCAACTGGGACCACGCCAAGCAGAGAGTCACATACCTGGAAACAGATGGCCGTGTTTGGTGTTGGCGGACCGGAAATAGTTGGCCGTGTCGGTATTGCACTCGATGAGCACCATGGTCTCGGCGATTTCGTCCATGCTCGCGAGCTGGAGGAAGCTCAGGTCCTTGGGATCTTCGTTGGGAAACTCGATCCTGCGCCTGTCCTTGTCGTCCTCCTGGAACAGCGTCGACACGAAGCCACAGCACATCTCCTTGACCTCATCGACGGGAATGAGCCTGTTCTCCTGGAATCTGCTCTTGCCGCAGATCTGGAGCGTGAAGGTGACGCCGAGCTCGGGCAGGTTGGTGCCCGTCAGGATGTAGCCGTTGCCCTCGGCGCGGTACCTGTCTCGGGACCTGTCGAACTCCTTCCAGTATATCCCCATCATGGCGGCAATCTCGAGCAGGTGGCACATGGCCGTGGTCGCGTAGGGCTTCTTGACGCCGGAGGGCATGGTGTCCCAGCTCCGCTTCTTGGCCTGGATGGCGACGGCGAGCGTGTGGCTTCGGAACTCGACGGGCTTGAAGCTCTGTGGCGGGCCGCGGTTGTACTGCTCCCGCTGCCACTCTTGGCTCTCCTTCTCCATGGATTGCAGCTCCGAGAGCAGCATGACCCACGAGGCCCTCTCGTTGTCGGCCGTGTGCACGCCGCTGTCCTGCAGCGTCTGTCGTTGTGCCTCCTGCTCCTCTTTTCGCAACAGCGCACGGGTATTCTTCAAGCTCTCGTTGGAGCCGTCGACGAAGTGAATCGGCTTGTCCTTGATGGGGCCCTTGTCGTTGGTCGCCGGGCAGACGAAGATGACGGGGGTCTCGAATTGGACCTCGAAGCGCAGCTCGGTCGCTCGAAATTTCCGCTTCTTGCTCTCGTGCCATTTGCCCATGACGGTCTCGTCGCAGTTCGAGTATCCGGTGGCCGAGGCGATGTACTGCTGCAGGACCTGGGCGATGGTGCCCAGCAGAGCGACAAGCGAGACCACGAGGGCGACCCAGTTGACGATGCCCTCGTCGTTCCCGCCATTGCCGTTGTTGTTGGTGCTCGTGCTGTTGTCCATGGTGGCGTTGCGGCCTTGCCGGGGCTAGGGGAGTTATTTGAAGGCGTGTCGTGGAGTGCCTCGTGGACAGGCGCGCGCGGTATGTCCCCAACAAGCTCGGGCTCAAACTCTCGGTGCTTGGTCGGACGTTGCAGGACCCAGCCGTCGCATTGGGTCACGGTCAGTCGGTGATTTCGGGGCGAGAAAGGCAGGCCGACTTCGTTTGTTTATGGACGAGGGCCCATTGTGCGAGGAAGCAAGCAGCAATGAGCCTCCGCGCGGGAAGGGACCCGATCTTCTTCAACTGCATCGCTGCGGCGGGCTCTCAGGCATCATGGGCCGCAGAGATTTGGACCGCTGGGGGAAGGGCGAGGCAACCAATCGAGTGCTGTCTGCTGCAGCTGGGGAGGGACACCGCCCAGGCCAAGGCCAGCGGGAGCCAGGCACCTCCGCCAGGGTCGCAAACCCCGGATGTCCCAGTCCCAATCTAGCTTAGCGGGGACGGCCCTTGGCCGCTGAGCTGCGCACGCTGATCCAGTCCAGTCCAGTGCAGTTGCTCCAAACCACGGTGCTTCGGTTCGACCTGCTGCATGGCGAATCGTCGTTCAAGCCCATTGAAGGCGATGCGGTCCGCGGACAGCAGCGCATGGCCGCAGCACGCGGGGGCCAAGTTTGTCTCGGGTAGCGCGCGTGTCTCGGGCCAAGCCTCACAGGCACCGTGGTTGGTCGCGTTCGTTCCCTCGAGGTTGCACGACTGCACACAGCTGTCAATAAACTAACGTTACAGTCCAGCTTCGTGGCAGCTGAGGCCAAGCACGCGCTCCCCCAGGGATTCCGATCCAAAGACTGGGATTGTCCAGAACCAAATCCCATGGATGTCGTCCCCGGCGATCACTGTCTGATGCTTCGTTTTCCACCCATGTTGTTCGTCCTCGAGTCGTCGTGTGGTTGACGCAGGGTGGCCGAAGAACGGAATGAGGAGAAGAGAGAATGCGTGCTCCACCAAGTCGGCGACTGCTCCTTGGTGATGGTCGACTTTCTCGCACGGTCCAGAGGGGATTCCAATGACGTCACTATAGCTTCACGAAGCTTCTCAGGAAGGAACCTTGAGCATGTCTCAAGTCTCCTGTCACCAATGTCTCAATAACCCAACGGGACCTTATCCATTAGATAACCTGAAGCATGCATTCGGCCATGCACACCAAGGACAAGGAGGCCGAGCCCAAGGTGGCCGGCGAGCCGCGCAGCACCAAGAGCACCGTCCTTGAGACGGGCGCCGCCATGACACAGGCACGTCTCCGTGTTTGGATATCTTATGCACATTCTGGATACTGACTGGCCCAGGACTTCTCCCCCCTCCAAAACGTCTGCGCCCACCTCAACGCCTTCCACGTCTACGCCTCGGACCCGACCCGCGTTGTCGAGGCCAACCACTACTGCGGCCACCTCACCGAGGACGTCCGCCAGTGCCTGCTGTACGACAGCCCCTCGCCCGGCGCCCGTCTGATCGGCGTCGAGTACATGATCAAGCCCCACCTCTACGAGTCCCTGCCCCAGGACGAGCGCCGCCTGTGGCACAGCCACGTCTTCGAGGTCAAGTCGGGCATGCTGGTCATGCCCCAGCCGTCGCCTCTCGTCCCCCAGGCTTTGTGGGAGAAGGCCGAGACGGCCGAGATGGAGGAGGTGGTTAAGCTCTATGGGAAGGTCTATCACCTATGGCAGGTCGATCGCGGGGATAAGCTGCCGCTGGGTGAGCCGCAGCTGATGACCAGTCTTACCGCCGGAGACCAGATCCCGGGGCTGGAGCAGATCATGGACGAGAGGGACAAGCGGTTTCCGGGGTGCGACTGGAGGCACAAGAAGGAGGTCCGGAAAGGGATTGAGGAGCCCGAGATCCACCCTGGTAATGCTCCCGGTTGCGTGAAGTGGCTCGGAAATCTCAAAGCTGACTCCCACCAGATGCCGACTACACTTGGAAAAAGGGTTGAGAGAGAGCGAGTAACTTTGGTCAATGCCCATGGTTGCCACTGATGATTGAGTGTGAGCCACGACACCGGGACACGTCGAACACTGACAGGGCTGAGACTCATTCATCCCCGTACCTGAAGACGCAAAAGTCCATATTGAGGCGTGACCGGAAACCTGCGTAAAGCTTTTAAATTACAATGTCCCTCATGCATCCTCCCTTGCCTTCTCATCGACGTCGGGCTTCCAATAAATTCGGGGATCGATAAATTCGGGATTCCCATAGTCGCCTTGCCCAAGGTCAATGATATCCGAGCCGTCCTGCCCAAGATCGACGCTATTCTCAACCTGCACAGGTTGACTCGACGTGCTTTCCCTTGCCTTTGCCTTGTCATCGACCCAGGGGCGTCCAGAATCGGAACCGTCTTTGTCACTCATGGTTTCGACCGCCGCATTCTTTGCCCCCATCACGCTGTCGGGCTCGAGGAGGGCAAAATCAGACTGCCTCCCGCCGTCGTGTCCAACCCCAACGCCAACATCCTTGGCTCGACTCGACTCGTTGTTTTCTCTCACTGTCGCGTCCACAGGCGTATCTTGCACAGACATTGCAGGCTTACCAGGCTGCGTTTGTCCAGTGCCCGCTTTGCTTGCGCCCGTGATATGAATTGACGCGTGTCCCGTTGTCTTTGCTTCCGTGAGAAAGCTTTCCAATAGTTCATCTTCCCAAGAGCGATCAGCCCCTTGCTCATCGTGGACCGGGCTGCCGGGTGCGTCCTCAGCGTGCTCCTCGAGACAATGCTGTTTCAGGTCATCCCGGGTGTGCCACCGATAGCCACAGTTGGGTTTTGGGCAACTGTAATACGGCTGGCACCCATCGCTGTTATGACGTATGTCCTCTCCATGGGCAATGTCGATGTGCTGGCGCAGGGCATCCTCGGAGGAGAATACGTCCTCGCAACCCAGTTCAGGGCAGAGCCTCAATGGAGGCAGCGCGTCGTGCGGCCCGTACCTCTCGTTGGATGTTTCCGCGTGGCTGGCTCCAGAAGTCTGACTGGGGTTTCCACCAGAAACGCCTAGTCCTCTGAACATACTTCTATCAGTCGCCGAGAGTCCAGACAAGAAATGAATACCGGCTCCGGGACTCGGGGCACGGCTGGGGCCAGAGACATGGCTCGGGAGTTCGCCGAGCGCGATGGGCGCCCGTGACAAGGAGGCGGCATTGCCATCGGCTGGACTGGTTGATGTTGGGATCCCCGTGCGGGAGGCTCTTCGAGTGAGTCGCGGAAGCGGTGTGACCTGATTGCGAGAACGAACAGGCTTCTTCACAGTAACTCGTTCGGTTAACACAACCTCGCCCGGGTCCCAACCGATCCCACTCCATACACCTGGCTCATAGACTTCTTCTTCGTAGTCAAGCTGCACAGGTTCTTCAGCCACTCCGGCATCATTCTTAGCCACCGCAGGCTTCGCCGTGAGCTCGCTGGCCGCCTTGATTGCATTCGCGTTGCTCGCTTCCTCGTCTGATTCCTCTCCGGAGGTCTTTTCAGATTCGTCGTCGGAATCCGCGTTAGCGGGGAGGATAGTCAGCGAGATCTCCTCAAGATGCCGCGCTAGGTGAGACGTCTTTCCGTTACCAACGCGTTCTTGGCACAACGGGCAGGTGAAGTCCTTTGCAGGGTCGGCGAAGTCGTGCTCCAGCTCGAGATGACGCATCCATGCCTTCTTGCTGAGGAATGGAACGGCGCTGAAGATGCAGTTTGCCGCAACACAGACATAGGGCTGGAGATCGGAGAGAACATGTCCTCTGTAAACGCGGGTCAGCATCGGACGGACTATGCAGAGGCACAACAAGAACAAAAGGGAGAGGTCGTTGTGCGTACTTCCAGAGTGACTTCCAACTTGCCCCTGGCAACCGGCACATGCGCCCACAGATATCGCAGGGGAATGGATTGCCGTCTAGCCCTTCGGTGGGAACTGGTGGGATCTTGATCGACCCGCCTTGGGTGCCGTGATAGGAAAAGACGGTTTCAGCGTAGGAGCTCGGCGTGGCAACCGACGTTCCCAGCCCAGAGTCGTAGAAATCAGACGCAACGACGGTGCCTGGCGATTTAGTTTCCGGCCCTGGCCGCTGACCTGCCCCAGCGTTTGTTTCCTTCAACGCATAGAGTCGCCGCGCCCTCTCCCAATTGACTTGACCCAGTACCTGTGTAAGGGCGACATCTCCATCTGGGTAGCGATGGCGGATTCGGGAAGTCAGATACTCGGCTGGATCCCATGTTTTGACTTGGGCTGACATAAGGGACTCTTCTTCCACGACCTTGTCTCTGATGGGTTCCTTGTATCTTGGACCGAGGTCCACGAGACACTGGATATCCGTCTTGAGGTCCTCAACGATGGTCTCATATGTGTAATCGCCAAAGCTCGACGACTCATCGCTCTCCGAATCGCTGTCTGATTCGCTGTGATCTGCAACATGAACGTCCGAGGCTGCAATGTCGACAAGTTCTTTTGCTCGGTCGGCTTTATCCCTGACAGTGAGCCGGGAAATGCTGTCGAGGCCGGGCATCAGCATCGGTGACAATTCTATGCAGCATTAGAGGTCTGTCCCTGTAACAACACTCGTGCAGACCTACGGTGCGTCAGAGTATCGCAAATGCTTGTCAACAACCGGTAGGTGGAGCGCCGAAGTCTCCTCGACTCGGCGAGGACCGCATCAAGCTCTCCCGAAGCAGCGCCATGCCCATCACACCACAACTGTAGGTATCCACATTCACGCTCAAGCGCGCCGGCGACGTCCTTGGGGGCTTGATCCTGGGCGTGCTCGACAAGTAGTCGGAAGAGCTCACAGGCACATGCGCCAAGGCGGCAGGCAATTCCATCAGGCTTCGTTGAGGGGGGTCCCAAGCCAGCATCGTGCAAAACCGAGCGCTGCCATTGCACAATTTCGTTGCCCATGGTCAAGGTAGCTGTCAAGTCCAAGGACGAGGAGGCAGAGGTCGAAGTTAACAAGTCAAGGGGCAAAGGAGGGTGGTGATGAATTGCTGAAAAAGAAAACGACAGGGACCTATGCCTGAGGGGAAAAGCGGACTGCCAGAACCGGAAAATGCATGACTGGGACGGGACTGAGAGCCTGGGAGGCAAAGCCGTCCCTCGAAACATGTGGAGGCAATGCAGGGGCGGTGCAGCAGGGGCTGAGGGCGGTTATGCAGCCAGTTGACGCCCAAGGCTCGCCGCGCAACCGAAAGACAAAAGCTGGGCTCACGGCAGAGTAGATTCATGTTGGAGATTCTTTGGCCTCTCGCTCTGATTGTCATTCACGTTAAGAACCATATTCCGAGCCCATGGATCCTGTTTCGCTCGCCCTCGGTATTGCGCCTCTCTGCCTTGGGGCGCTGAAAGGAGCTAAGCACGCGAAATCCAAGATCAGACTGCTCAAACATCATAGCAGAGAACTATCCCGCTTTCGCAAAAGATTCAGAATACAGGTGTCCATATTCCGGGATGAGTCTCAGTTGTTGCTCCAAGGCGCTGGAGTTGAACCTGATCTCGCTACTGAGATGCTAGATGATCACAGCCACAGCAACTGGACAGACTCGGACTTGGACGACCAAATCCGATGCTTCCTTGGCAGGAAATACTCGGAAGTCAAGGACGTGTCTGGGCAGATTCACGACCAGGTTACCCATCTTGATGTGATCTTGGGCAGTCTGGAGGACTCGGATGAGGACTCTGGGCGTGGAAAAGTGAGCACTGACACCAGGACATTCAGAAAGTCGAGTTTGGTATTTAGCACTGACTTTGGACTTTAGCTCGCTGTCAATGCCCACCGAGCCCGCCGAGCTGTCGGAGTTGCCTCAAAAAAGTCCAGCCTTGATGAGGGCCTCGAATCCCTCACAGACTCGGTCCATGAGTTTAGACGGTTGAGGAAGGCAGCAAAGGAGTTCCAGAAACCCAGAGCAGCATGCACAAAACAGAATAGGGCCATGCCGCGCGCGTATGGCTTGGTCGCGAGACACTCGGCCTCGTTCCTTGAGGCCCTCACCAAGACCTGGTCGTGCCTCAACTCCAACGGCGTGCACTCCACGCATACAGCTAAGCTGTTCCTTGACACAGAAGCCGCGGACGACTGCGTCAATTTCAGAATGATACTCGAGTACGAGGCGGTATCGGGCAATCTCAAACAGCAGTAAGTTGCACGCTCGGGGTTGGTACCCTTCGTGCCTGGTCTTGCTGCTGACCATCTCTACAGCAGCTTGCTCTTTCTGCGTGTCCAGTCCGAAGAGCTTTCTTGGGTTGATATTGGCCTCTCAACACCAGATACGACAACCGTTCTCTTCCCAAACGAAACGCTTCCACCCCCAGCCAAGAGCCGCCGGGTTACGTTCGACAGTTCTCCCGGGCAGTCTTCGGCCACGACTGAAACCGAGCGTCAGAAGAGGAGAAAGAAGCTGTCTCACAACCTTTGCCAGGCCAGGGACGTCTGCCAGCATGTTTTTGAATGCGGAAAGACCTTCTACCAGCTAAAACAGGAAGGTTGCATAGGGTATCTGCAGTCGACCGACAACCTCACCCACCAACTTATGGCAGCCCAGGACAGAGAGAGCACCTTGATCCAGACCCAGCCGTGCTCCCCCGCCACCCTTGCGTCCATAATCCAACCATGCAAAGAGGCCGCCATATCTGTTAACGAGCAACTCCGATTAGCCCTGCGTTTGGCGCGATCCGTGCTGCAGTATCACTCAACCCCCTGGTGGCGCGGAAACTGGAGTCTCTCGGATCTTTCGTATTTTGACGTCGACACTGAACTCTCCGTGTCCCTTGCGACCCTCCACATTGACGCAAAACTGGTCTCCAAGACAGACAGCATGGCGATGCCGAACTTGCTGAGTCACGTTCTCCCGTCCCCATCAGAAGACGAGGGCCAACTCTTGTGCGGCATCCGGAACTTTACGCTTCATAGCCTCGGCGCGGCGTTACTCCAGATTGGGCGGTGGGAAGCTATGGATACGGAGGATGTGGTATTGGTCCGCAAGGCTGCTGCAAAACCCTCGCGGCTCGGGCCCAGATACGACGAGTTGACAGCCAGGTGTCTGTATTGCGATTTCGGGTACGGAGGGGATCTCAACAAGCCACAGTTGCAAGGCGCCGTTTATGAGAATGTGGTCTACGAGCTGGAGCAGATGGTGGGCTTGTTAGAGGGCAACGCGGGGGGTTCCAGGTAGCGACCATTAAGAGATACTTTGCAAGGGCTGATTACATGTATCAACCCAGTGATCAATCAGAACCTGAAGACTTCAAGAGTGTAACGACCAGAAACAACCAAGATCCAGCAAATAAAACCTAGAAAAACCTAAACCACAGCCCCCAACAACCCAGTAATCCCTTCGATAACCGCGGCCGCTCCCGTTTGCCCCAGCATCTGGGCTGGCCCAAACACGCCCACTGTCAAGCTATCGCCCTCCACCGAAACCTCAACATCAACGGCGGCCTACCAAACGGTCAGCAAAGAAGTCCCCACTGAGAGAGAAAACTCGGGATACGTGCCGGAAAGGCGTCCCGAACAGGGTTACTCGCGATCTCTGAAGCCCACCCATCCTCCTGCTCATGATGCGGGTGATTCGAAATGGCAGCAGCGTCTGCAGCAAGGTTCTCCACCACCTCCGGGCGAAGATCCCCTTCCGCTCCGTCACGGACAGGCGAGGGTGCGCCCAAAAAGTTGACAAACGAGTGCACAGCCATACCTGTCCAGTCTTTGATCTCCCACAACCCGACTTCCACGTTGACCGGTGCTGAAATGTCGTGAATGCCCTTTTGTATCTCAACAGCAAGATCCAGGAGACTGGCTCCCTCGCTCAAGACAACACGCAACGGCACCAGCCGGAGGAAGGGATAAACGCTCGCGCCAGGCTCATTGTTCTCCGCCCGGTTGGCCAGGTAGATGCCAAATACCACACGCTCAAGTTTCCCCTTTCCGCTCTCGGCAGCTTCAGTTGCCAGGAACTGTGCGTATGCCGCGAAGAAGAGTGCTTGCAAGCTCACGCCACGTGCTTTGCAGAGCCCGACGATGGCTGAAACCCCTGAAAGGGCAGACCGCTTGACAAGACTGACGCGAGACTGGGTGGTGTGCTCCTCGGACTCGAGAGACAGCGGCAGCGAGTCGGCTTCAGCCAGGTACTCAGTCCAGAACCGCCTTCTTGCCGCCGTGTTGCGTTCGGAATGGTGTGGAGCGAGGACATTCCCCCAGGCGAATGCTGGCAAGTGTGTCTGTTTTGCTTTGTCGGTGCCGCATAGCGAAATGAATCTCTCCATGATGGCCGGGAGACTGATGGCATCGTACAGAGCGTGATGGATATGCAACCGCAAGCTCCATCTGTCGCCATCCTTTTCTGCTTGCAAACAGTGGTATGGTTGTGACAGATTGTCCGTGACCCGGCTGGTCCATACTGTGCCATTACCGGAAACTCTGCTCTGGCCGGCTGTTGAAGGGAGAAGGACCACCTGCAGAATCGGACTTGAACGCGAGGTGGTTGAGACGAAGACGGTTCTCAGGATGGGTGTCCCAGCTACCAGTGCGTTCCACGCCGTGTCAATGGTTTGAATGTCGACCTGCCCAGACAAAGTGTATCTGAAGCAAGGGTAGAACACTTCTCCGTCCGTGTTCTGCCAAACTGAGAGCATATGCACCTGCATTGGTGACGCTGGGAGCACCGCTTCAATGGCAGACTCCTCAAAACCAATCCCACTGAGAACAGTCGGGAGGTCAACATCTCCAAAAACCCTGAACCCGTTTGCAGAGGTATTTCTGCCGTTCGTCGTCTGAGGAGCCACCAAAGACGGCTGAGCGTCATGGACGAGTCGAGCCATCTCCGTGATGGATCCAGCTTTGAGCATGTCCCGGAATCCGATTATGACATCTTTCTTCCGGAGGAGAGAACCGACCTTGATGGCGCTGATTGAGTCCAAACCCAGATGGTAAATGTTGTTGCTCTTCAGAATGCTGGCAGAAGGTACCCCTGAGACCTCGGCCAAAACATCCCTGATGGTCTTTTCCAAGGACGACCACTCGTTGTTCTCCTCGGTGATCGACGGGTTTTGAATCTTTGCCGTGTTCCCTGCGTCTCGAAGCACAAGAGGGGACAGCCCGCAGATAGAAACCTTCTGGCCGGAAAATGCGAGAACATCTGCCTCACCCGAGAACAGGAAGTACTTCAGAATCTCGTCGAGTTCATGAAGCATGTGAGACGTCCGGTCCCGGGAGGCATAAGCAGCATCGCACGCCACCCTCCAGATGAGTTTGCTGTTCATCATCTCCATCTCCACGCACACGGGGTATTCCACTGCCGATGTCCCACCAAGTGACTTCATCAGGGGCGCACTTTCTTCCTCTTCCTGGCTGGCTCCGAGGGGGCCTCTTTGTTGAATGAACAGTGTGTTGAAGAGTGGTCCGTTGCTGTGTGCAAGCTTCTGTGCCTCCCGAAGCGGGAAGTGTCGATGAGAGTTGATGTTGGTCATGTTGTCTTGCATGTACCGTAACCAAGACGAAGTCGTGCCGTGCAGGACACTTCGAACTGCAACGGTGTTCATGGTTGGGAACACAAGGTTTTCGAGGGACTCGGTGTCGCGGCAGGAAAGAACCACGCCGAAGGTGACGTCCAAAGAAGCTGTTTTTGCAGCGAGCAGAGCCGCCCAGCATGCTTGGCCGAGTGTCTGCAACGTTATAGCGTTGGCTTTGCAAAACAACGCAATCTCAGACGCAGAGAGGGAAGAGATTGCCTCATCCCTGTAAACCACGCCCCCTTCATCGCGCCTGACTGCGGTCTCCGGGAACATCGTTGGAGTAGCATCCAGTAGGAATTCTGACCAGAAGCTCGTAGCCCCACGGCGATCAGGGACCAAGAGTTCCGCGACGTGGTCGGTGTAAGACTCCAAATGTTGAGGACGAAATTCACCTTCGTACGCAGCCTGGACGTCTTGAAGGATGAGGCTGAGTGACCATCCATCGTACAGCGCATGAGCGATAGAAAGGACCAAGAATCTCCGATCGTTAACACTGGCAAAAGCTAGTTGCAGGAGATTGGACCGCCCAGCGCTTTTGCAAGCTCGGAGTGTAGCAGTCTCACAGATCTTTGCCAGCTCATCGGTGTCGTCCAGGTTGACAGTGCCCACGTACACTGCAGTCTCGTCCCCGATGACCTGGCAGTACGAAGACTTCAGGGACGGGTCCTCAACCAGTATGAACCTGGTCCGAAGGATTGGCGAGCCGGCGATCACAGTCTCCCAAGCGTTCTTCAACCTGTGGATGTCGACGGATGAGGGGAGTTCCAGGATGTCGTGGTTGAAGTAGAGTTGGAAATCGGACGCGACCATCTCCACAATCATCGATTCCTGGAGAGGTGTTGTTGGGAGCACTGTCTCATGCTTGACGAGCGCACCCAGGCCTGTGAGATACTCTCTCAGAGCAAACGTGACCTTGTCCACATCTTGAAGCGTGGAAACACCATTGGTTCCGTTGGTGTTGTCCTTGCGGGCAGTGGCTGCAAGATGATCCAAGATGCCTGCGATCGTCTGAGCCTTCATCAGCTCGCTGCTCCTGAGCACAATACCCCGCTTTTTGAGACGCGCAGAGAGCTTGATGATGTCGATGCTGTCGAGACCGAGACCGAAAAGCGGTGTTGTCTCGGTGATTGTCTCAGGCTCGGCGTCGGCAAGACTGGCCATTTCTTTGCGGACAAGAACGGCCTCTTCGGTCCAGGTGAAAGCTGTGTCTGGCGAGTGGGGGGTGACTGGGAGCCCGTTGGCCTTGTGTCCATTTGTGCTGTGGCCGTTTGTAACAACTGTGTCACCTGCACCTGTGTTGGGTGGTTCAGAGCTGTGAGAACGTATGAGATCGTCCGGGCTCCCAGCCATCGCCACAAAAGCTTGCTCCAACCAATTCATCAATGCTGATAACATGTTGGGATTGCTGTCGTCTTCCTTAGCAATGAGGAGCAAGCGCAGGCGCCCATCAGTGACCAGGGTGGCTTCCAAAGCGAGGGGGTAATCAGCGTTGGGTTGTGATTCCACAACGGTCCACAAGTCTCCATCCTTGTGGTCTCGTTTTTCTTGTCTCTGGAAAGAAAAGAGGGTGTCAAACAGCGGTTTGCCCCCTGAGCACCACTTCTGAACATCCCTGAGCGGTACGTGCTGGAAGGGAAGCACCGCCGTGTTGAAATCGTGGCATTGCCGAATCAAGGATGCCCAAGTTGCTCCAAACTTGCCGTCGATTTTGGAAAGGTCGGCGTGGAAAGGAAGCGTGTTGAACAGCGGACCAACAACTCTGTCTGCCCCATCCAGATCAATGTTGCGCCCAGAGACAATGATCCCGATTGCCGGGCTAGGAGAGCGGTAGCTTGCCAGGGCGCTCACCCAGGCAGCCTGCACCAATGCTTGGTGGGTAACTCGCAGGCTGGTCCTCAAAGCTTCAAGTGGCCGGAACGAGATCTCTCGCGCGGCACTGGTGACAGACGCGTGAGGCGCACGTTCTCCAAGATTGTTTAGGGCCGCGCCGTGAAAATGCTCGACCCAAAACGCCTTGCTGTTGCTGAAGTCTTGCAGCGGCCCATAGCACAGCGCATCAAGGAAAGACGGCCCTGTTGAGAGGGCAGGTGAGGCAGTGAATTCACCACTCAGAGCCAGATACTCGTGTGCAACCCGGTCAAGCAGGAGCTCTAAGCTGCTGGCATCGTAGAGCCCGTGGAAGATGTGGAGGACAAGAAGCGGCAATCCCTCGCTCTCCAAAACGGCAATCTCCAGTGGCTGAGCGGGGTTCTCTTGGTTTCGCTCAATCCATGACTTCCGCGAGCTATGGACGACGGCCTCCGTCGAAGTTCCAGTCTTGACATGCACCTCATCCCACGGAAGCGGAACTTCTTTGACGGCAACCTGAACAAACCCATCGGTTGTGCTCGCGAATCTCGTCCGAAGGATGGGCAACGCGTCAAAAGTTTTCTGAAATGCCTGTCGTAGCAAGTCCAGGGAGACCTTCGGTGCCAGTGCAAATTGAAACGTGTTGAAGTATGCGCTGTCCGTTGCTGAGCTTGAGAGCATGCCTTGCTGCAGAGGCGAGCACGGGGCAATGTACTCAATGTTGTCTGGTACGAGTCCCAACTCTCTGCAGGCATGTGACCGGTGCTTGTGGGCGCAGGCTTGAACCAACTGCCTCGCCGTTGCAACCACTTCGAAATTTGTGGTTGTTGTTTCAGCCTCCAGAGCGACGGCCAAGTCTCCGAGTAGGGGGTGCCGAAGAATGAGAGCAGGGGTTGCATGCACCAAGCCTTCGTTCTTGAGAGTCCGAGCGAAGCGGAGAACGGAGATGGAGTCAATTCCGAGCTCGAAGATGCTCGATTCAGAAGTGATCAGACCGATGTCGACGTGCTGCATTGTTGCGAGAACCTTGGCGATCTTTTCCCCTGTGGCGCTGAGTGACAATCGCGACCTGTGTGTGGACGAAGACAAAGCCGTCAATTTCTCCTGGTCAAGCGAAGCAAAAAGCTTCCGCAGTTGTTTGAGTTCAGCCTTGTTGTTCGATGAGAGCGGAATGAACGGCAGTTGGAGGACGTATGTCGGAACCATGTACCCAGGAAGCTTCGAGCGGCAGGCGTCGCGGGCATGCTGGCACAACCGGGCAGCTTCTGGGTTCTCAACAATCTCCAGAGCACCAACTGGCTCTCTCCTTTTGTCTCCATCGCTAGCAACAATGAATGAGACAAGTAGATCCTTCTGCTGCGCTTCATTGCGGACAACGAGCGTGGCAACATCCGTGACAGTTTCGACCCCTTTTCGGATGGCGTGGTTGATTTCCCCGATCTCAAGACGCTGGCCACGGAGCTTGACTTGGTCGTCGGCTCGCCCAAGAAAGTCAAAACATCCGTCATGAAGAACACGGACCAGATCACCAGTCCGGTACACCCTTTCGCCATAACGTTGCAGAGTCGGAAACTTCTCAGATGTGAGGTCGTCCCGCTTGAGATACCCCTTGCCAACCAACCGGCCAGAGACGCACAGCTCGCCCACACCGCCCCGCAGGACAGGTTGTTCTGTCCCTGGTTTGAGCACAAAGGAGCCGACGTTGACAAACTGCTGGCCAATATTCGACGCGCGGCCCGTGGTTGGCACGCGTGGGAAGACGGTCACGCCGATGGTTGCTTCTGTGGGGCCGTAAAAATTGTAGATGACCTGCTTTGAGCCCCAGACGTCAAGGATCTCTTGTTTCAGGGACTCGCCGCCCGTGATGAACACGCCCCTGCAAAGGCTGGGCACATTATCTGGGTGCAGCAGCCGGGCGAGACTGGGGGTGAGGTCGATGTGGGTAATTTCAAGCCGAGAAATGGTGGCAGCGAGGTCGTCCAGAATCAGGTCGCGCGGCGCTGCAACAAGCGTGATGCCCACAGACCAGCTCCAGTACTGCTCCAAAACGGACACGTCAAAGTGCAGGGAGGCGAACTGTAGCCACTTCGAGTCTTCTTGCCAATGGCCTTCGAAAATGTGCTGGAAGGCGAGCATGCATTGGACTGCGTTGTCATGGGTGATCTCGCACCCCTTTGGAGTCCCAGTCGTACCAGAGGTGTAGAGACAGTAGCAGGTGTCGTTTGGTTGCAGTTCTCGGCTGAGAATTGGAGCATCAGCCGAGGCCGACAATAGGAGTTTTTCATCCACGACGAGGACGGGGACGGCAACCGCAAACCCCAGGTTTTCTTTTCCTTGCTTTGAGGTCACCAGGGCCGAAACACCGGAATCTTGGACAATAAACTCGTTCCTTGCCTGCGGTGCCCCTGGGTCCAGGGCGAGAAAGGCACAGCCAGCTTTGAGAATGCCCAGAATTGAGAAGTAGGCTTCGGGGCACTTGTCGAAGAAGACGGCAACAATGTCACCAGGTTGGACGTGGGGAAGCAACAGCTGGGCAACCCTGTTGCCATTGCAATCCAGTTCCTTGTATGTCCACCGGCGTCCGACGGGCACAACCCCGTCAAACTTCTCCACAAAGTGAAGGGCCGTCTTGTCGGGGACCGCTTGTGCTTGAAGCTCGACAAACTCGTGCAGAAACTTTATCTGTGTCGGCAGCTCTGACATCTCAGCGGGGAGGACTGAAAATAAATCCGGGCGAGACTGAAGCATGTCCCCTTCCTGCCCCTGAGGGTTTAGGGCGAGGCCTTGGACTGCGGCGTCAAACTGGTCCAGCAGCAACCTAGCCTGTTCCTTTGAGAGCACATCGCTGAAGAAGGTGATCCGGTATTGAAGCTGGTCTCCCGACATGGGCTCGATCTCAACTGAGACCGGGTAGTCGATGCAGGCAATCTCGTCGACGACCCTCCAAGGTCTTGCCTCAGTTGCCGCATGATCGAGTTTCTGATACACCAGCAACGTGTCAAACAGTTTGGAATCGGGGCATCCAAGCCATTGCTGAATGCGGGTCAGGGGTTGATGCTGGTGCCTGTAAAGCTCGGTGTTGTACTGCAACAACTGATTCAACAAGACGTCGTTCGAACCATTGTTGGTTGATAACACTGGCAACGTCGTGATGCAAGGGAAAACGGCGCTGCGGGTTGCCTCTGTGTTGCGCCCGGAGAAGACAACGCCAAACACCACCGACTCTTCTCCGAGATAAGAAGAGAGAACTCGGGTCCATGCTGCCTGAAGGACGACGTGCAGTGTGAGTCCAGATCTTGCTGCAGCCTCCTCCAATGTCGTCAAAGGAACAGAGCTCGTGGCCGACTCCACCAGAACGTCCCGTGTTGTCTCGCGCAATGGTGTCAGGACTGGGAACGTGTTGATGACGACTCTGTCGGCTTGCTCCCTCCAGAAATTGCCCGAGCTGTCAACTGTCGCAGAGACCTGGCCAAGGATCGCAGCAACAACTTCTTCAGTGGGAGGCCGGCTGGGGAAGGGATTCCCCAGTAGTGACTTTGAGAGGTCGTCCAAGATCACTTGTAGTGACTGCGCATCGTACAAAGCGTGGTGGATGGCCAGGTGCATCCACGTCCTGTTTCTGGTCTCGACAACTGCAACTCTCCAGGGCACACTAGTAGGTGCCTCAGCAACAGTTCGAGCAGCTTCGAGCCGCCAAGATTGAAGGCCGAACGTCTCAACTGCGTCCTGAAAGCTGACGACGGTTGCTGTGTCAAACCCGGCTTGAGAATATTGAAGCATGGCGAATGCGCAGCCATCGTGCTCAACGGGTACGATTGCAGTACGGAGCATGGGGTGCGTTGCGGAGACAGCGCGCCACGCCTCGGCGAGCCCGGTGGTGCTCATGCCATCTTCCAGCTCGAAATCAACGTAGTTGAAGTAGTCTTGCCCTCCTGACCTGATGAACTGCGCCATCATGGAGGACTGGAGAGGTGTACAGGGAAGTACAGCTTCGACAGTGTCCGTCGCAAGGCCGTGAGCGGACAGCTGAGGACGGACTTGGGTCTCAAATGCAGCAAGGTCGTACACTGCGACACTCCTTGAGTCGGAAGTGCTGGTGTCAATGAATAGAGCAAGGCTTTCACATGTCGGATGCTCGATCACGTCGCTAGCAACGACTTGATGGCCCAGTTTGCGAAGCATCGAGGCGATTTGGACTGCACTGATGCTGTCAAACCCGAGTTGATAAATGGTGGTATGCTGCTGGATCCGTTCGGTAGTGCCAGGTGACAGAGTTGTAAGCACGGTCCTGACTGAACTTTCTGTCGCCGTCCATGATTCAGCGCGACTTGGGCGGCTCGGTGTAGCTTCGGTCGTTGAGTGGGGTTGATGTAGTTGGATCTGAGACAACCTCTCCTTCATTTCCTGGGGGATACCGTCGAGAGACAACTGTGACCCGGGAAACTGAAGGCAGTGGTGAAAGGCGCACAAGAAAAGGTCGAGCACCAACTCCGGGATCCCACCAGGAAGAGAATGGCTGCTGGAAGCGGTCAGTGAAGAGTCCCTACATGTAGGTATACAGAAGCAAGTTAACAAACCTCTCCGTGGTATGGATTTTGACAGCAAGCCTATCTAGGCCGTTGTCAGGTAATACTTCGCAAACAAGGGGAACCTGCTTCTGTCAGCTCCTGATGCCCCATTTGTTGCACAATCTCCAGTCGTGCGAAACTCACATCCATCTCCCCCTCATCGCGCTCCAAGGTCCAAAGAGATTGATCAAGACGCCGAGATGGCTGCTGCAAAAGCAAAAGGGTATCAAACAAACGCCGAGTGCCATGCTGAGAAAATAAGGACTGAATACGCCGAAGTGGTGTGAACTGATACGGCATGAGCTCAGTGTTCAGCGTCTGAAAAGCGTTCATGAGGTCGAGGTTTCGTTGCCGGCGAGAGAGGTCCATCCGACTCGGTATTGTGTTGAAGCATGGGGCCACCAGCTCGTTGATGCCTTGA